>Ga0080005_130633_pt1 | contig 12977 bp, 23 predicted proteins | sample JossMetagenome_2_FD_69208 | JGI IMG/M metagenome (GOLD analysis project Ga0080005, IMG submission 69208) | Hot spring sediment microbial communities from Joseph's Coat, Yellowstone National Park, USA - JC3_ASED (SPADES assembly) (version 2) | ecosystem: Environmental > Aquatic > Thermal springs >... | reverse complement strand
CCATGTGTGTGAGAGAGAGATGGCTTATAACACTTCACTTCTACAAATAGAGATAATACTTTTGGCGATTGTCGAAAATGGAAGTATAGAGCTGAGACTAAAGGATCTCCACCTTCATCAGCTCCATCAGCTTGTCGATATCAACATCAGAGTCCCAGCTTTCAACTTCTATGTCGATCGAATAGATGCCTTCATCGTCGGCGAATATTACGAAGGTGCCGCGTCCCACGACAACGTGGCGAGGCTCTCCCTTAACATCGCGGATATCGATAGACAGCACGTCTACCCGCCGGTCGTAGTATGCGCGCGTCTCTCGCCCAGCGACCTTAGACATTGCTGAGATGCTCCCTAGCAAATTTTATATGTTCATGGACAATCTTAATCAACTGTTCCGGGTCCGAGAACATGCCCTTCTGCCTTATCTCCGCGTCGGCTGCAGCCAACTCGAATCTTGCATCTAAAACTTTGTCCATAATTTCAGCCATCTTGACTCTATAACGTCTGTCTGTAAAATTCCACGCGAGGTACATATTGAACAGGGCAATTAAGATGAACACCAGGAACTTGCTTGCTAGACTGGCGCCCGAAATGGCGAGCACATAAAAGGCGCTCAAGTTTGCCCAGACAGCCGCGCCGAAGTAGAGGATATAATACACGACCTCTAAGACCGATATCTTGCCCATAGGTAAATGAAGCAACTGATATTTAACGCTTTCGCGTCTCCGAAGACGGCGCAGAAATCCTTTAAAACAACGGAAATCTCTCTACCTGCGCCCGGGCCGGTCCTTCCAAGCCATTGCATACCCGTCGCACGCCGGTCCCGGGCGCGCCCTCGCCTGCGTCATGTTTTTAAATATCGTGTAATCTCCGCGTCATGTACCAAGTCTTGAGCGTGAGTCGGGGGATAGGCGACATGAGTCGGGGGATAGGCGACAGTTGCATCAACGTCGAGGTGGGCCACGAGCAGGAGGTCCCGCTCGCTCTACCAGCCGAATCGATGAAGGGGGTGCAACAGCTCGTGCAACAGATGCTGAGCGTCATCACGCCGAGGCAACGCAAAGTTAAGGCGACGCTCTGCTTGAGCGACGAAGAGTATGAGCAACTGGGCAAGCCGACGGTCGGCGACGAGGTGGAGCTCGAGATACGCGGGAAGACCGTCACGCTGAAGTTCGCCGACTAACCCCACGGTTTTATGGGTCGCGGCTTGGCTTTTAGGGCTGGGCGCCGTGGACTCTCTCCGAAAAGCTTATAAATGAGCGAATTCTCATTGCTTAATGCGTGTCCCGCCCGGTGGGGCGGGACCTGTGGTCTGCCCCCCGCGAGGGGGGCTCATCTTCACCCCGCCTATATTATCTTTATATCCCCTTAAAAAGATGACCCCAGTAGAAAAAACAGTGGATTACGGGAGACATAGCATCATACATCTTATGTCGTCGCCACACATGTCCATGCATTTCTTTACATTGTTTTTGCTCTGCTTCATTCTATCCTAACGTCGTACCTTATGAAGTTCGATAGGTAAAGGACCTTACTTTTGTTTACAATAACCACGGCGGATCTTCCTGTCAACGACGTCACCATTTTTATCTCCTTGACCTGTATCTTGCCCAACCACACCTTCTTCCCCTCTGCGAGCGCCTTCTGTATGGCCTCCACCTTTTCTTTCGCTATTTCGGTTAGGTCCTGCATGTGTGTGTGAAAAACGGAGGTATTTAACAGTTGCTACCGTCATACAGAGGGATAACATTTATATTACCAAAGTATTCTAGAGAGACATGGAACCCCAAACAAACCCAACCCCAACGCCGACACCCGGTCTAGCCCCGCCCCCAGCTCCGAAACGGGTAAAGAGGTATCCGTACATGCTGACGTTGCACATATCGGAGAGGCAGAAGGCGATGCTGGACTGCCTGTCCGGCAGAATGCAGGCGCCAGTGTCGGAGCTGATCAGAAGGGTGATAGACGAATTAATAGAGAAGTATGGCGGCAAGTGCGAGGATGCGGTGAGGGAGCTGGTGGACGAGGAGTTCCCGACGATAAGGGGGAGATGACGGAGCAGAGGAGACGCGTGATAATAACGGACAAGCCGATCGACGTCCTCGAGCCAGCCGTAGGCGAGGGCACCACGGTGATGCTGATCCGTCTCGAGAACGACGAGGCGGCGCAGCTGATGCAGATGGCGTCTGAGGTTGTGATGAACGTCTCGCCCGCGTCCCGCGTCTGTCTCGACAAACTGGGTCTCGACAAGCTGTCAGCGACAGTATCCATCGGCGTGCCGGAGTACAGGCCAGGCGACGGAGTAATCGCGGTGACGGAGGGATGCCGCTTCTACGCCTTGATAGAGGTATGAGGGACGTGCTGTTGCAGGCCATCCTTGAGGCGACGGTGAGGAGGTGCGAAAACGAGCTAGGCGACGGCGAGCTCTGCAGAAGGGCGATAGAGCTCGCGGCGGACGTCGCGGCGAAGAAGCGCATAGAGTACGACGTGGAGACGCCCGCGGGGACGGTCAGGTCGGTAACGGCGTGGCTCTACGACCACGAGAATCTGAGCTTCGCCGCCGACGTCAAGAAAAGGGAGGTGGTGCTTGAGTTCGTAGGCAGTGGCGTGCCCACCGTCATCATTCACGTGTCCGCAAGCGGCGTCAGGAGCTTGGCGGCGAACACGGAGTACGTAGCCATGAGCAACCCCTACGACCCCGACATACTGCGCGTGGTCAAGGCGATAGCGACGAGGAGGGCATGAGCGAGGGCAGGCGGCGGCTGGCCCCGGACGAGGCCCTGGACGTCCTGGTGAGGAGGGAGGGGAGCGACGTGGTGCTTGAGTTCATAGATGCCGAGTGCGACTGCAGCGCATGCGCGCACGGGAGGGAGGAGTGCTACGCCTCTGGCATCATCAGGCTGACGCGCTCGGAGGCCCGCAGGCTCGCCGAGAAGTTGCTGAAGGCCGCCGAGGTGAAGGAGGAGGGACAAGACGGCAAAGTCCACGTAATGAGGATGTGGGAGGGCGGAATCCTCTAATTTTGCGCAAAACCTAACCGTTTTTCAGCAGACCAGCCCTCTCCAGCCACCTGGTTAAGAACAGCGTTTCCATGCCCTTGTTGACGTTCCACTTTCCTCCTTGTAACGACTTCAGCTCGTTGTCCACCGCCCGCCTGTAGGCTATCGTATCGAGGGAGCCGAAGGGCTGGCGCGACGCTAGCACAAGGCGGAGGGTCCTGAGGGAGGGGCCCAGGAGGTGTATCGGCCGTTTTTCGGCGCGCGACGCGAGGAAGTTGATTATCCTCACAGCGCACGTCTCGGGCGACCTGCTACAGCTCACGTCGCACTGCTGTCTCGCCGGGAGGCCGATTATGTCGGCCTCCGGAGGCGGATCGTAGACCTCCCAGAAGTTGTGCGCGACGTATATCTTCAGCCAGCCGTGCTTGCGCGTCATGCGCAGAAACTGGTAGAACAGCTCCCGCGTCCTTGCGTAGTTGCAGAAGGCGTCGGGGAACACGACCCTCACCTCCGCCGCGCCCGCCCGCGCCGCCATCCGCCAGGCGAACCTGTAGTAGTCGTGTATGGACACGCCGAGTTGCGCCGCCCTCTTTCCCACGTCAATCATCAGCAACTCACTGCGTCTCGACGCGGGGAACGACAGAGTAGCGAGCAGACCAAACCTAAGAGAGGGGGATGGGGAGGGAGAGATGGGGTCCGGGACGAAGACGATCATGTCCGCTACATGCGCGTGATTGCGGCGACTTGGGCGACGCGCTCCAGGAAGATGCGCCACGCCATGGCTTTTTCCTCCTTTGTCGTGCACATCTTGCCGAGTAACGGTCTGCACCAGATGTTCCCCACTATCGTGTCCGTCGAATCGACATAGGGAGCAACGTCCTTCCACGCCCTCATCGTGACGCCGAACATGTGTATCTTGATATAGTGGCCGTCTTTCTCGATCTGCTTGACGCGTTTCCATATTATCTGCGCCACGTCCCTCAGAAACTTGACGTTGTTCGTGGTGCATGTGGGAGCTATGGCCACGTAGCCGTAGCGCTCGAGAAGCCCCAGGTCTTTTACATATTCAAACGACTTGACCACGGAAACTATGTCGTCCTTTTTGCCTTGCAGAGGGACAATCCAATTGACGTTGGGATGGTGCCCTACGGCGTATTCGATGTTTCTGAAGGTACGCTCCACGTTGTCGTCGATTGGGTTGTTGTCGTAGTCGGCTGGGTAGTCCGGTATCACGGCATAGCTCTCTTTGACGTACCTGGAGACCACGCGCCATAGGTTAGCAACCCTCGCTATCCAGCCCGCATAGCCGCCTGGATATTCGTCCTTTTCAAGCCTGTGGAATATGCTGTGGACGCCCGAGTCCAGGATAACGGACTTTATGAACCGCGAGTCCCTGCCCACGTACCTAAGCGTGGTCTCATCGTACGCGTTGATCAGCAGGTGCGGATACGCCGTCTCTGGGCTGTCCATGTACGACGGGTAGGGCGGACGCGTATAGACCAGCATGATCCATACTATCTGTATGGCTTTTATCGATTTCGCCGCAGGCAATATTTAATAACTCTAGGTGTCATAATGCCATGCCGTGGGGGAAGACGACTAAAGTTGAGCTCCGCAAGCAGATGATAAGGACGCTGTTGGACAGGTACGGCTGCCTGACAGCAGGCGACATCATGGCGATGACCGGCATGTCCCACACCCATGTGTTCTACGTGCTACAGTCCATGGACATGCCGCGTAAGGTCGTGGGCAACGTGCTCATAGTGTGCGGCGCGGAGGAGCACATGCGGAGGTACGTGGACGCCATGGTGGACTCTCTGACGTGCGCCGCATGCCGCGTGGGGCTACGGTACATATGGCCAGGCAGGCTGGCGATATATAGGGAGACGTGGCGCGCCCTCCAGGAGGAGCTGCAGAGGCGGTTGCTGGCGGCTGGCTACGTGGTGCCGAAGGCACTTAGACAACCGAGCGCCGCGGCGCTTACGCTTCTGAAGGCGCTCCTGAACTACGCGGCGGAGGTGGGGCGGGCTGAAGTCATAGTGAGGAAGAGGAGGCACGACGTGATCAAGATCGCGTGCCCTCCCGACTGCACTCCCAGTAGGCTTTGGCGGCGTCTCCGTCGGCGTAGCACATAGTCCTTTTTCCTGTACGATTGCATCGGAGATGGCTGGCCCCCACAAGCGCAAGCGCCGCATCGCCTATCCCCATCCGCCTGGCGGCGGCGATTATCTTCTCCACATCCCTAACGCCCTTCACCTCGACCACGTAGTAGAGGGCCGCGAGGATCTTTTTTTTAACGGGGGTGCACACCACGTCATGGTCGTCACAGATAGAAATAGGCTTAAGGAGAAGATCGAGAAGCTGAAGAAGCTGGTGGAAGCGATAGCGTCAGTTTACGGGGAATGACCTGCGGCCTCAAGGACAGGACTGCCGACGAGATATGCCAGAGGATCAAGAGCGCATATGAGGCGTGCGGCTTCCCCCACGACATAGGGGACTACTCCCGGATGAGGGAGGTCGCCTCGGCCCTGGCGAAGGGCGGCTTCGACCCGGAGGAGCTGGATCCTGAGGCGCTCGACTGCGCCTCCCCCGACGCCTTCTTCGAGGGGCTCGAGCAGGTGAGGAGGAGGTACGCCCAGCCGGAGGCCGACGTCAGCTCGCTTGTGTCGCTCCTGGACTCCGCCCTCGACGACTGGCGCCGCGGGGCGGACAGGAGCCGGGAGGCGGCTCAAGCGATAGAGGAGTACATCAAGCAGCTGGCGGAGCTCGGAGAGCGGAAGTTGGCATATCAGTACTACGAGACGGCGAGGGAGCTGAGGGTCCCCATAAGGCTGAGGCTGAGGAAGCCGCCCGAGAGGAGGGCGGCGAGGAGGAGGGCGGCTAGGGAGGCCCGCGCCCTCCTGGAGGTTGCCGAGGAGGCGGCGGAGAGGGGCAGGCCCGAGGTGGCGGAGGAGCTGGCGAGGGAGGTCGAGATCGCGGCGCAGGAGCTGGCGAAGATCGACGCGGTGGCCGTGGAGCTGGCGCGGAAGGTCGTGTGGAGGTGGTTCAACGAGATCGACCTCTCCGACATCAAGGGCCTCACCGTGGAGCAGACCACCGACGGCCTGTCAATCAGGCTGACGCTGAGGATAACGGAGGGCGAGGAGGGGAGGGAGGAGGAGAGGAAGCTCGCGGAGAGGCTCGCGGCGTTCTTCGCGGTTTATGGGGTGGAGAGGAGGGAGTCGGCCACGCGCAAGCGGGTGTTTATACACTATATACTCCCCATAGACAAGAGTACGGCGTGGCCCAGGCTGGTCGAGACGATGAAGGTGCTCTACAAGGTGGCGCTGGACGAGGTCAAGCGGGCAAAGCCCGAGGCGAGCCCCGAGGAGGTACTCGCAGACGCTCTGAGAGCTGTGGACAGCTGGCTGGCTGTGAGGGACGTCTACACATCGTTAGCCGCATCGCCGTCGCAGGAGACGCTGAAAAGACTGCTGACGCTGTTCCCACTGGTGGAGAAGCCGCCAGCCCAGCCGACCAAGCCGCCGATAGAGAGGGCGCCGCCGCCGAGGTGGAGGGTCCCGCCCGCGGAGATGCCCCGCGGAGACCTGGAGGAGTTCTACAGGAAGTCGCTCGTGGAGGCGGTGAGGGAGCTCGCATGGCAACAGGCTCTCGAGACGATGAGGACGGGGATACTCGTGGAGAGGGAGCCAGACGGGAAGGAGACGTGCTGGGGGATCCTGGACGAGCGGGCGTGCTTCCGCACAACCCGCTGTAGGGACGAGTGCCTGGCGTTGCTCATAGACATACTCTATCGGGCGGACAGGATAACCAAGCAGGAGTGGGAGGAGACGCGGGCGGCCCTGCTGAACGGGGCGTGGGGGCGGGGATGCGAGGTCGTAAAGAGACACATGGACTTCTTCACGTCGAACTACAGGGTGAGGGAGCCCCCACCCTTCTGCCGCTGAGAAAAGGGAAAAACGATTTGGTTTACTTCGTCCTTAGACGGAGTAGCCGAGCTCCCTAAGCTGGGCCTCCCTCTGCGACAGGGTCGCGAAGCTCCGCCTCCCGTCGCGCTGGGACGGTATGCTGGCGACCCTGCTCGCTATCTGGCCCTTGGCCTTCTGGAGCACCTCAGCCGCAGGCGGCAGGAAGCCCGTCTTCTTCTGGCCCTTGGCCTGGCTCGCCAGCTTGCCGAAGACGACGCGGACGGCGATCTGCTTCGGCTTGGGCATCACGGCGGTGTATGGGACGTTCCTCAAGACGAACGGCTTCTTCGACCACTCGGGCGTCCGCGCTATCTGCATGCCGGTGAGCGCCAGCCTCCACCTGGGCTCCACCGCGCCAGCTCCAAGCGTGCCCGCCATTATTGTAGTCGGCCTTACCAACGTCATTGATGATACCCGCGGATCTACTTAAAAGCTTTTCCGGATCGGGAGGGCTGGAGGGAGCTGGCTAGCGAGCTGGGGAACACGGCGCCGTATCTCTCTATCAGCGCCTGCAGGACGGCGTCCGTCATCCTTTCCCTCTGCTTGAACTTCCTGCCAGCCATTATCCGCTTGATGCACCAGGCGAGGGGGTGTATGCCGTAGAACCTAAGGAAGTACTTGAACGCCTCTCCCCTCAGCCTGGCGGCCCAGCAGTTCCTGACCTCCCGCCTCACGTATTCGGCGACCTCTTGCGAGTAGGCGTCTATCGGCCTGACCTGCACGCCGTAGCGCCCGTCCTTGAAGCGCCTTAGGTGGACGGCGTAGGGCCTCACCCGCCCGTCCGGGAGCTTGACCCACACCACGTCGTGCTCCGTCCTCCGTCTCGTGAGCCGCCTATCCGAGGGAGAGTAGACCACCTCCACACAAAGGTTATTAACTAGGGTTAAAAAGTCTCTATGCACATAAGTGTACCCTACGGGGGGCAGTTCCGCATATTCCGCGTGGTGCATGTGGAGCCGATGCCGCCGTTCGTGGTGAACGTGGTGGGGAGCAACGGCTACATCAGCCAGGTCGCCCCGCAGTCGTACGCAGACACCCCATCCGACATACGCGAGCTCAAGACACACGACAACGAGATATTCGTACTGGACTACATACAGCCGCAGCCGGTGTTATTTGGTGTAGGTGTGGGAGGCGCGGAGAACCGGTTAATGAAGGGGTTCATCTCGCTCCCCGACCTGTACTATCCGCCGTCTGGCGAGATCCCGATCTCCGCCAACCTGTCCGCCAACACGGCCACCACGCTCATGGCGTCGCCAGTGAGCTACGCCCAGATGCCCCAGTACCGCGTCCGCGCCCTCTACGTCGCCAACTCGGGCACGAGCGCCGCCACGATCACGCTCAACCAGGTGGTGGGGAGCACCGCCACGCAGATATTCTCAGCCGTGGTGCCCGCCGGGGGCAACGCCTACTTCGAGCGCATCTACACGCCAGTCTACGGCGCCCTCCAGGCCGTGGCGTCGGCCGCCGTCTCGGTCACGGCCATAATCGAGTGGTTGCCCATAGACGAGTCGGGCCGCCGCCCCACGATAAACGTCGGGTTAGGTCAAAACGTGTACATGCGCGTGGTGAACCCGATGCCGTCGGCCCTCACGTCGCTACAAGTGATATTCTCTGGCGTGAGGTACAGAGTAATTGAGGAGGGGATAGACAGGACGGCAAGGGGGGAGATAGTCACCATATTCCCGTTCTCCTGACCCAAACCATAAAGCTTTTTATACTGGCGCGACAGTTTATCCATGCACCCCGAACTCGGTAGATACGGGCGCGATGTTCTGCTAGGTGAGATAGCGGGCACGTTGGCGTCGATGGCGTTCAACGCCACCACGTCGCCTGTAGTCGCCGCTGTGGGCAAGGCGTTGGTTGGGCTAGGCGTGGGCTGGTACGGTCTCCGGAAGCCCAGCGAGACTGGCGTCGCCATGTGGCAAGCGGGAGTCCGCATGCTGACGTCCGCCGTGGAGCAACTGAGCTATCCCAGCGAGGCTAAGGGGCTGGCGTACGACGTCAGAATCAAGAGGTTCTGGTACCCCAGGATATACGCCTGGATTCCGCCCAGGCATCAGCAGGCCCCCGCCCAGGCTCCAGCCCAGGCGCCCGTTGCGCCGCAAAAGGTAGTCAAGCCGCAACCCCAACAGCAGGCCCCCGCCCAAGCCCAAGCACAACAGCCCGGGATAATTGAGCTATGAGCGTCGCAACAATATCCAAGCTGAGCAACGTCCAGGCCGCTGGGAAGGTCATATCGGTGCCCTACCACACCAACGTAGGCTTCCCCTTCCCCAACGACCTCCAGACGCTCATAGACCTCACCGTCCAGCGCCTCGTACAGCAGTCCGCGTCCCTGCTCTCGCCGTCTGCTGACGTCTCGCTGGATCCGCTGTTCCCCATGTCGGACATAGGCGCCGCCAACAGTCCCACCAAGTACACCGACGCTGTAGCCGCAAACAACTACAAGGACGACTGGACGATAACGCAGCAGTTCACAGCGCCAGCGACCAGCGGCTCCGTCACGGCCTTCGCGTTCCGTACGAAGGCTGACGGCATGGCGCTCGGAATAGGCGCCATACTGTTGGATGCCACTGCGGTGAAGGCCATAAGGCACATACAGTTCTACAGGCAGATGAACCAGACGAAGCTGGTCTACACCGCGGACGTGGCGAGCGGCGCCATAGGGCTGCAGAACTACCCCTACTACTACGTGCCGCTGGGCACCACCATCATAGTGAAGCCTGGCGAGGAGCTAGCCGTCGTGGCCGTCTTCTCAGAGTCGTATCTGACGTCCACCACCGCATCGGCGAGCTCTACTGCCCCCGTTAATGTTGTATTTAAAATGCAGATGCTCCCGTCGGTGAAATTAGTTGCTAAGGTCAATTCCGCCTACTCGTTGACCTAAAAAATACCTTTTTCTTTAAGCCAAGCCCTGGTTTTATCGAAACAGTTGAAGGACTTGAGCGCGATCTCAAGGTCTCGGCGATCCACGTACTGGCTGACGGCGGCCAAGACAAGCGGCTGGAGGAAGGCGGGGGTGTTCCTGTAGATGTCCACCGCCAGCTCTATACAGCTCCACATCTCCCTAGCCTTGTCCTCTCCGCCTACGAGCTCCACGAGTCCCCGCCACACCAGCTCGGGCACACAGTCCCGCTCCGAGACGCCAGGCGGGATGATGCTACGGACCTTGCCATAGAGCTCCATCAGCTTATCGGCGCAGTCCCCGAGCGCCGCGGTCATGTCTCACCCACCGCCTCACCTATGGCGGCGCCCTGCATCTTCTTGGCGAGCGCGGACAGGAGCTCGTTGAGCGCGGGGCCCAGCCTCTCCAGCGCAGTCTTGCCCAGCTCCGCCAGGTGCTCCGACCTCCTGACGCCCTCCTCCATGCCCTTCTTGAACGCCTCCTCCTCTATCCTCCTCAGATGCTCCTCAGCTATCGCGGGCTTCACGTCGAACCCCAGCTTCTTCAGCTGCTCCGCTATCTCGCTGATGCGCGACAGGGCGTCGGCCAGCCCGCCCGACACGCCGTCCTTCCCCTCATCCCGCTTAAACCCAAGGAGCTCGGCCAGTCTCTTGACCGACTCCAACTGCTTAGTTATGTTCTCAAGCGGATCGTTGCTCGCCATCTGTTGCATAGCCTGCACCACCTCCTTCTCATTCTTGCCATCCCTTTCGGTCACTAGCTTTATCAACAGCTGTTGCATCTCTGCGTTCCTCTTCCTCTCCTCCGCAAGTAGCTGTACAAACAGCTGAGGCGTCGGGTCGTTGATGGAGCGGAATATCACCATCCACTTGAGCAACTGCTTCATCTCGGCGTCCATGTCGGACGCCGTAGACGCAACCAGGGGAGCAACCGCCTTCCTGACCTCCGACGGCAGTTGCGACAGCTGTTGCAACATCTGGATCAGCGCCTGCGCCCTCTCAAGCGTCTCGTTCCTGCTGAGGGCCTTGGCGACCACCTCCTTGGGGATGCCGAAGGTCTTCGAGAACATCTCGACCACTTCCTCTCCCTCACCCCCAGCGGCGGCGGGGGCCGCGGCTGGGGCCTGGGTCTCGGGAGGAGGGGAGACCGCTTCTTGTTCTGCCATGTATAGAAAAAATCCCTCTGTTTATATCTTATTTTTCCACCTACAAGACGCGGAACGGCTGGATGTACTCAACCTGGAACCTCACGCCGTATTTGCTCAGCACCCTCACCACCTCGTCCCTCAGCTGGGGCTCGGTCTGCGGCACGCCCACCACGAGCACGCCCCCGCTGATGTAGCTGTATCCCCCCGCCTGATAGACCCTCTGCAGGACCGCCCTCACCTCCGGGTTTTCCATGGGAAAATATGCGGGTTAAATTTTCTCCAACGCCAGAACGACGCCCGCGAAGGCAAGCACCCCGGCCGCCCCGACGAGCAACCACAGCTCCCACCCGCCGCTTGTCCCGCCGCCAGCCAACGGCGCCACCTGGACGGACACCTCAGCGCCCCAGAAGCACCCCGTACAGCCGTGGACCTCAAGCTTGTTGAGCCCGTTGATGGCGGAGCACGGCAACGTCAGCTCATCCGTCCCCACATCTCCGCACGGCACCGACCGCGACCACACGACGCCTGTGGGGGACGTCCACGTCATCACCACACCGCAGGGCCATCCGTTCTGCCACGTCCTGTACTTCACCACTGCCTGGGCTTGGCCGAAGCACTCGATGAGCGAATAATCGGTGGCAGGCGGGGACAGGGGGTTGCCCTCTGCCTTTACGCTGAGGTTCATCTCTTGCGCCAGAGGACGTATGCGACAGCCGCAACAGCCCCAACCCCCACGGCCAGGGCCACGGCTGGCAACACGGCCGACGCCCCACCGCCGCTGGGAGGTGGCGGATATGTGGGGGTGGGAGTGGGGTAGGAGGGCACCTCGGCGTATACGTCTATCCTAGCCGTGACGGCGTACGAGCTGAAGAGACCGGTCTCAGCCTTCAGCTCGTGGGCGGCGTCCAGGTCGTCGCACGATAACTGTACGTTGATCTGGCCGGAGCCACTGCCGTCGAAGTACTGCCAGAGCGTCTGGCCGCTGACGCTGTAGGTCAGGACTATGGGGTCTATCCCGCCCCCCGAAATTTCGTAGTTACCGGTGGCATATGCGCCCGTACAGCCCTGTGGCCTGGGCATGTACTTGTCCACGGAGACCGATCCGCCCCACGCCACGTTTGTGCTCACCAACTCCAGCGATCCGACCTCCACCTGTTGCGACATGTCCCCACCGCGGCAATAGAATATATTCTTTCCGCGCCTAGGGGACGTGCGCAAGTATGAGTATACGTGGATGTGGGGACAGAGAGAGAGCACCGTCAAACTCTACGAGTTCTACATAGACGTGGTGAGGTCGGCGAGCAAGCACGTCTCCCACAGCGCCTTCTCGTGGGTCGGCGTCTGCGAGGGGCCGAAGCTCTGCGCCGGAGTCCTGCCAGGCGTGGATCCCCTCTATGCCCTCGGCCTGCTCGACCTCACCCCCTACGAAGTCACGCTCCAGCCAGACTCGCCGAGGATGAAGCCGATGATACTGACGTCTGGCGGCACGACGTGCGGCTTCCGGACGGCGAAGTACCGCCCCGTGGTATGCGGCGTCGATATAGGGTCGCTTGACGCGTCGGGACAGCCCGTAGTATACGGTTGCTCCGCAGGCTTCTTCGCCGAGAGGAACGGGCAGGTCGGCATCATCAGCAACGACCACTGCACCAAGTACACGGCATGCGGCGGGCGCGGGCACTACGTCACACAGCCAGGGCCAGCATGCGGCGGGACGCTCGACGACGCGATCGGGGGACCTCCGATAACGAACAGCTACACCGGAGAGTGGCCAGTGGACGCGGCCTTCGTGCCGCTCTCCGTGGACTACCAGGCGGCGGTCTTGGACGAGGGCGGGCAGCTGCGCCAGCCGCTGGGGAGCGCCAGGGATCCCATGCCAGGGGAGCGGGTGGTCAAGTTCGGCCGCGGGATCTACACGTTTTCGACGAGATGGGGCTCCGTCAAGGCTATAGGCGCGACCG
>Ga0080005_129950_pt1 | contig 12997 bp, 13 predicted proteins | sample JossMetagenome_2_FD_69208 | JGI IMG/M metagenome (GOLD analysis project Ga0080005, IMG submission 69208) | Hot spring sediment microbial communities from Joseph's Coat, Yellowstone National Park, USA - JC3_ASED (SPADES assembly) (version 2) | ecosystem: Environmental > Aquatic > Thermal springs >... | reverse complement strand
TTTCCGCTAGCGGGGTTGGGCCTAGGCGCGGGTTCATCAGCATCGCCCGCGCCGCATGGGCCCCCGTCGGGGCAGACGCCACAAAGCCCCCCATCTGGAGATACATGAGGCCGATGTTTACAGCCCCTAAGACGTCCCGCTCCCACACCTCCCCGCGCGCCTTCCCCACCCTCAGGCGTATCTTCACGGGGCGGACGCGCCCCGACGCCCCCCTCACCGCAGTGCGGATCACAAGGGGGCTGAATGTTATGCGGACGCCTGAGGGCGTGCGCGAGGAGGTTCCGGATTCGCCGACCTCAACGACTTGTATCGGCTTCTCCTCAAGCAGTTTCGCCAGAGTCCTCACGTTCCACTGATGTATGCGGTGTCTCAGCTTCCTGCCTTTATCTTCCTCCATCTTCTCTTTGGCCCTCTGTGTGATTCTGCCGACAGCCACAACGGGGTTATGCTCTTCTGCAAGCCGCTCGATGAATTTAGCCGCTTTCCTTGCAACATCCAACTTCCGCCTCCTCTCGCGAAATTTCTTCAACTTAGTCCTCACATCGCGGTCGGACGTGTGGCGCCCCTCTGTGATTTTCTTCCTCCTCTCCGCATAGGCAATGACCATATGGCCGAGTCCGGTTTCTAGTCGCCACACCTCCCTAAGCCTGCCGTCGACGAACACCGCCGCAGTTATGTTGTCCTCGTTCACGTCAACTGCGACGACGTTCCGCGGGTCTGGATCCGTAACGAAGTCCCTCTTGAAGGTCAGATACGCAACCCAGCGCTTCCCCATCCTCTTCAGCTTCAGCTCCCCGGCCAGCCTCCAACCGCCGTAGAGATATCTATGCAGTTGTTTGTGGCTGAGACAGCGGAGATTCACCCACCTCCCGCCGATTCTCAGCTTGAGCGCCCCGCCCTCAAGCCTCCAGTCTTGTGCGTCCGAAAACGTGAGAGTAACGTGCCTGACCTCTGGCATTTCGGTATACGCCTTGCCCCGCTTCTTCGCGTCTCTAAACGATTTAGCCCTCCTCGCGGCGTCGCGGTATGCGCCTTTTATGAGGCGCGTCGGCAACCAAGGATGCTCCCGGCGGAACTTTGCGTAGAAGACCTTGTGGAGCGTTGCCTGAGATGCGTTATGTCTAACGGCGTATTCCGCCATCTCCTCAACCATCCTCCTATACGCGTCCTCAGCGCTTCTCAGAATTCGGCGCGTCTGCTTGTTCCCGAAGCAGTTAACTGCAACAGTTCTAGTCAGAGTCTTAGACGGCATGCTTCACGCATGAACTTATCTTCTCGTATTTTCTCGACCCCCTGCCGTATATTCTAGCCGCGAGCGACGTCACAAGCTCTACAAAGTCCTCAACGAGCTCCTGGACGTAGTCCTTGGACTCCTCTTGAAAAGCAACGTATACCTCTGCGCCGTATGCACGGAACAGTTCTTTAAGGTATTTAAATCCGAAGCGCGTCAGCCTATCTCTATACGCCACAACAACCGCGTCTATTTCCCGGCGCTTCGCCATCTCGACCAACCTCCTCAGCCCTCTTCGGTCTTCCTTAAGCCCGCTGGCAATGTCGGTGATTACTGTGTACTCGGCGTTGGGGAAGTTGCGGGCAACCCAAAGCTTCAACAACTCCACTTGCCTCTCCAGATCCTCCTTCTGCGTGCTGGAGCTCACCCTCGCATATATCGCCATGCGGCGCCTCGTTGCGCCGCCGAGCAGTCTCTCCACCTCGCTGTAGGGAATCCTCCACCTCCCGTGGACGTTGTATGCAGTAATTCGACCGCTCTTGATCCATTTAATCACTGTGACTCTGGCTACTCCCAATATTTTTGCAAACTCCCTTGTGCCTAAGTATCTTTCGGTAGCCACCGTATTTAGAAGTATCTAGAGGTATTTAAAAATACTCATGATAAGCTAACAGCCTCTGTGACGTTCAACAGGATCTACTACGGCGGCATGTGGAGGGGCCGCCCCTCCCTAGTCATACCCATAGCGGCTAGAGAACACGGCGAGGTCCTGCGGAGCCACACCCTCTGGCAGAACCGGTGGTTCGCCGACGTGATGAAGCTCTCCCTTAATGACCGCGCCGCCAGGTTCCTCGCCGCCTTCGCCCTCTTCGACCGCTTCGCCTACCGCTTCGACATAGACCTAGGGATGGCGGTGGAGAAGCTGTACATCCCCCGAATCCCGGGCGGCTGCATATACGCAGACGTGGGGCTACCTATGAAGATCTGGAGGGCGGCCTACGCCGCCTACAACGACATGCAAGAACTCGAGAGATGGGCGCCTAGGAGGTTCAGAAAGAGAATTAGATATGTGGAGATAGTGATGAAAAAACTCACGGACTGGTTTTAGGCCTTTACCACGAGTTCGTACTTCTTGGTGCAGAACCACCAATACTTGCACTCGATGCCGGGCTCCTTGAGCCTCTTATCAGCCTCCTGAACTGTGGGCGGAGGCGGGACGATGACCGGGTCGCCGGGCTTCCAGTCTGCCGGTGTGGCGTAGCCGTATTTGTAGCTGAACTGAATAGCGTCGATTATGCGCAGTATCTCGTCAATGTTGCGGCCGTTGCTGTAGGGATACGCGGCGAACCAGGCAAGCTTTAGGTCTGGGTCGATCAACGCGACTACTCTAACTGTCAGGTTCTGCCCAGGCGGTATGGCGTTGAAGATCGACGCCACCTTCATGTCCACATCTGCAATTATGGGGAACGGAACCTTGACGCCGAAGGCCTGCTCGATCTGCCTCTTCCACTCTATGTGGCTGTAGTTGGTGTCTACGCTGAGGCCCAGAAGCTCCACGCCCCTCTTCTTGAACTCCTCATACCCCCTGGAGAACGCCACGAACTCGGTGGTACACACCGGCGTGAAGTCGCCGGGGTGGCTGAACAGCAACAGCCACTTGCCCTTGTAGTCGCGGAAGCACTTCTCGCCGGCGTCTGTGTTGAAGCATAGATCTTCCGGTATTTTCATCCCCAGGTATGGACCTTTTACTTCTGTTGCCATAACCATCTATTGTTCTATCTTTTTAAGTATTTCTATCCCGAAGTAATTTCGGAAAAAATAGAGCAGGAAAACGAGACGACGTGCTACGTGCTTTAGAAAACTAAGAGCAGTTTTCTTGTTTTACCTGGCATGGCGTTCTATTATATCGTCAAACTGGCCGGAGAAGCAAATAGACAACTTCAAACCTCTTGAGAAGACGTGCCATGCTCCTGCCCTAGACGGTTGACGAGGCATGTTGAGACGTACCGAGCAATGAATAGGCGGATAAACACTTATCTGAAAAACCACTGCAAGATCCTAGATGAAACAGAAGAAAATTTTTTAAACCTCTCAGTAGTTAGAGGCGCCCCGGCCTCCCCGAGGGGCCATAGCCGCACCAGCTACTCCAGCCGGTAGTATAGCCCGGACTAGTATGCGGGCCTGTCGAGCCCGTGACCCGGGTTCGGGGGAGAACCCCGCCCAAAAATCCCGGCCGGGGCGCCATGCCGTTTTCTGTACCGTCTAATGGACATATGTTCAATTCGGCAGGTCTGCTGTGGTTTGTTCCGCGTAAGGTCAGGCTCGTCATTTCGATTCAATATCGGCTGACTCACAGCAATGCCGGCTTTAAGGATGCAGAAAGGCATCGGTTGAAAAAAGAGGGTGTCTTTTCAGGATTTTTTCGGCGATCTCCCTCTGTCTCGGCGTGCCGTTCTCCGCCTTTTCGGCGAGGTAGAGCGCTATGGCCCTTCTTACCGCGTCGTCTTTTTCTGCCAGCCTCAAGAGGTCGGCAGTGGCTATGTACACTACGTAGTTGGGGCCGGACCTCACAATGTTGGGTCTCAGCCCAGCCGCCTTGAGCTTGTCGGCGACCTCCGGCGCCTTTTCTGGGTCGCGGGTGAAGTATTTAGCGACGAGAGAGCCGCCTCTGCCGCTCACCAGCTCGAGATACATCACGACACCCGCCACAGTTATGCTCTTCTTATTCTGCTTGTAGGCGGCTCTTAAGCCGTCGTCTGTGGCCAGTTTTATGTAGATCCACTTGTGGGCCTTCGTAAGATCCAGCAGTTTGCTGTATGCGCCCGCCGCCTCTCTAAGCTTTATAAACGCCTCTCTGCCCGTGGCCACTAAGGCCTCGTATGTACTTGCGACTAAGCCCAGCCTCCAAGGCTCCTTAGCGGCAATTGACACTACATACCTGCCGCGTAGAACCTTCCTCCACCTAGCATTCCCATCCCCCAGCCACGCAGTGAGGAGAGGGCCCCACCCACCATGTTTGAGATAGTCCGCAACTAAGCTTATCGCCTCGTTCTTGTTCCACTTCTGCCTCCAGCTTCTTGCGATGCCACGTATTAATACACTCATGCCTTCGCGCGTCAAGTTAACCGATTCGACGCGTATGTAAAGCTCTCCGTATCTCGCCGCGGCCCAGGCGAACACCTGCCAAGGCTGTGTAGTGCCCATGGCAGGCCGGCCGTCCATCTCGCCCTCATCGCTTGCCCTCCAACCTATCTGAAGCGGTTCAAGCCGCTCATGCGGAAGCTTCAACACGTCGGGGAAATGCGTCTTAGCTGTTACGCCGTGGATTATAATTTTCGGTGCGACCATCCTTGCCATATGTATCCACGTCCCATCCGGCGTGTACAACTTGTTGCCCTCTACCCTGTACGTGTCTTCAACAACTGCTTTGTACAGCGTCGTCAGCTTGGCCTTTGCCTGTCTCTGCGCCTCCAGCAACAATTGCGTCAGCGTTTCCCGGAAGTGAAGTAGCTGTCTCTTCTCCTCTTCCGATAACGGAAACGTCTCGGCGATCTTCTGCACTGCGTATTCAACATAGACGACCCACGCTGGGAAGACCCAGTCCACAGCCCCTCGCAGAACGCCGCGGGTGGAGACATGCTCAAGCACCTCTTCGATACTTGGCGACTTCTCAACAGGCTTCAGCGCAAGCTCTAGACGTTGTTTTATCTTGTTTCTATCCATGACCGTGGTAAATGCCACTGTGCATGATGAACTGTAACGACTTCACCTCTCCTCGCAGTCCGTCACGGCCCCCGCACATAGGTACTTCCCCACAGGTACAGACTTACAGGTCTAATTACCTCTGTAAGGAAGTACCTGCAAGTCTGGACCTGCAAATCATATGCCCAAGCGGCGGGGCAGTGGCGGTCTGTGTATGCGAATCCTCCTAGATAGAACCCTCGGGCAGATTCAGCGGACGCCTCTTGCGCACCGGGGTCTCCATCTCTCCCCCCGTCCCACGTCTTGGCCCTGGACCTGAGCTTCGGCGGCGGGCGGCGCGTGTATCCCTCTCCGCCGGGCGGCGGGAGGGTGGGGCGGGCCGGCCCGTAGACCGCGGCCTGTGGGGTGTACCATCCGGGGGGTGGGTGGGGAGGCTTCCCCGGCCTCTTGGCGGGGGTCTTCGCGGCGTAGGGCGGCCGGTAGGCTTTGTGTAGCCACGCCTCCCATGTGAACGCTAGCGTTCTGCTCCTAGTGCATACCAGAACGTAGGCGGCGTCGGGCCTAAGGCCTTTGACGGCCGTAGAGGAGTAGCCTTTGAAGTGTCTGCGCATCCTCTCCTCTACCCGCCTGGAGGAGCCGGCGTAGGCTATCCCCCCGCCCGCCGCGAGGAGGTAGACACAGAACACCCTCCGCCCCACATCATACACGCCAGTTTAAAAGCCGCTGAAAAGCCAGAGCCAAACACGCTTGCAGGTGTTGACTCACAGGTATTTCCTTACATGTGTAATTACTCCTGTAAGGAAAAACCTGTAGGCATCGGCGTTTTTTGTGGCGCCGTAAATGCTCGCCTATTGATGGTGAGGCTCAACAAGACGAAGCCAGAGGGCTACATGTGGCCTTTGGACGTCCCTGGCGGCAGAAGACAATCCCCCATGCCTTACACTGCTCAAGAACCCCGTAGGTCCCGGGTTCAAATCCCGGCCGGGGCGCCAGTTTACCTGTTGTTTTCTATTCCGCCTAAGGCACCGCAGACTCCAAACAGGCGTCTTACATAATCCGTACGCCAGCTCTCCACATATGTTCTATAGACTCCTCTGGCGCGAGCCCAGAGAGCTTGCAAGAGCCACGGACTGCCGTTTTCTATAAACAGCCTGGCCACGGACTTGATCTGCGGCGGAAAGGCGTCTATTCAGCGAGCTTCTTTTCTACGCACCTAAGCCCCCTTTCGCGTTCTAAGCGGAAGTTGGGAATAGGGATAAATACTGTTGTGGTGGGGTTTTAGGTGGAGGTCTATGTGGGGACTTCGGGGTGGATGTATCCCTGGAACTTAGGGAGGTCTCTTGAGTGGTATGTCAATCACAGCGGGCTAAACGCTGTGGAGCTTAACGCCAGCTTCTACCGCGTCCCCGCCGCGGGGCAGGTGAAGAGGTGGGCGGAGGTGGGGAGGGCGCTGAGGTGGGCCGTCAAGGTGTACAGAGGCGTTACGCACTTCGGCAGGTTGTCTGAAAAGGCACTGGAGAGGCTTGAGGGTTTTCTCGCCGTGTTGCGCCCACTGGATCGGCTGGTCGATTTCTACCTCTTTCAAATGCCGCCGACTTTCCGCAGAACTGCAGAAAATATGGCACGGGTGGAGCAAATTGCCCGGCTTCTGGGGGCGAGGGCGGCGTTTGAGTTTCGGCACATAGACTGGTTCCGCGACGAGGTTGTGAGGTGGGCTGAGAGGGTTGGCTTCACGCTTGTGTCTGTGGACTCGCCTGGCGGCACGTGGATAGTCTCCACAGGCGGCGTCGTTTACTTGAGGATGCACGGCAGAACTTTCTGGTATTCGCACCACTACGAGGAGGATGAGCTTAGGGCTGTGGCTGATGAGGTGGCTAGGCTGAGGCCCGACAGGGCCTATATCTTCTTCAACAACAACCACTCGATGCTTGACAACGCTAGGACGATGTTAAACATCTTAAAGAGTGTTTCTAATCAAGTCAACTCCGAAGTATAGAAGCATGACGGCGAGAGCCGCCAGGAAGACGGCGTAGAGCTTCGCCTTCAGTAGCCGCGCCGCGGCGCCTCCCAGCGTAGCCATTAGGCCGAGCCAGAAGTAGTCGAACACGACGTGGACGACGTAGACCGTAACGAAGACGTAGAGCGGCTGAGTCGCCTGTTCAGCTAGAATTGGGCCAGCCACGCCGAGCCACCACAGGAGGAAGTAGGGGTTCAACGCAGTCAGCAGAAAGCCGGCGGCGAGAGGGCTGGCGAAGGTGGATTTGGGAAGCGTCGGCGGTGCCCCCCTGGCTATCCCCCAGGCGTCTCTCAGCACGAGGTAGGTGAAGTATATTATGAAGGCCGCGGCGGCGAGAGCCATGTAGGTCTTGTAGGGCCCCACGTCTACGCGGCTGAAGAGGTAGGTGAGGACGTATACGTAGGGTAGCTCAAAAAGCATGTGCCCAACGGCGACGTATAGGCCGGCCCTCCACCCCTTAGAGGCGCCGAGCGCAATTGCCGAAGCCGTAAGCGGCCCCGGCGAGAAGGCGCCTGAAGGCGTGATGAGGATGATGGAGGCGATTAGGCTCAACATGTATAACCCCGCAAATTCTCGTATTTATGTTTAGGCTAGGCATCGCCCAGATTCAGCCCGGCGACGTGGAGAAGGTGGCGGGCTTGGTGAAGGAGGCCGACCTCGTCTTGTTGCCGGAGTATTCTCTTTTCGACCCCACCGGCCTCTCGGCGGAGGAGGTGTGGGAGAGGGCTACTACGCTTGAGGATTTCGTGGAGAGGCTTGGGCGGATCGCCTCGCGGAGCGGCGCCTATGTGGCTGGGGCGTTTCTCGAAAGGGGGCCTAGGCCGAGGGTTTACAACACCACGGCGCTTGTGTCGCCCAGCGGCGCGTTGGTAGGGATTTACAGAAAGACGCATCTCTTCGACGCCTACGGCTACAGAGAGTCGGACGTAGTGGAGCCAGGCGCCGAGTTGTCGCAGGTTTTTGACGTAAAGGGCGTGAAGGTGGGGTTCGCCGTCTGTTTCGAGTTGAGGTTCCCCGAAGTGTTTAGAGAGCTCGCCTTGGCGGGCGTCCAGCTGGCCGCCGTGCCCGCCGCCTGGTACTCCGGCCCCCTCAAGGAGGAGACGCTACACGTCTTGGCCCGGGCACGAGCAGTGGAGAACGGCATATACGTCGCGGTGGCTGCGCTGTACGGCCAAAGGTTCACCGGGCGGTCGCTGGTGGCGAACCCCTTCGGCGTTGTCGAGGCTGAGCTGGGCGCCGGGGAGCGCTACAGAGAGGTGGCCATAGACCTAAGCCTGGTGGAGGAGGCACGAAAGACTGTGCCGACGCTCAACCTCAGGAGGCCGCGTCTTTATAAATCGCTTTGCGGAGGAAAAGAGACGTGATGAGCATGGGAACGGCAGAGGGGCGAAGACGGCATGATTAGCTGAGCCCCGGCTTAACAACGCCGCGAGCAGGTCGGCACCGCCGGGACGCCGGATCCCCGCAAGGAGGTATTACCTGCCCTTACAGCTCATGTGGATATAAAACTGCCCCCGCCTCTCGAAGCCGGGGCCCGGCGGGGATAAATAGACGGTGCAGTCGGGCAGTCCAGCCTCGATAAACGCGGCGTGTCTATTTCTGCAACTTTCGCAGGCGCCGCAGTGCGCCTCCCCCGACCTGTAGCACGACCAAGTCTCGTACACCAAGTCGCCTACCTCTTGGTAGCACTGCCTCAAGAGGTGGGACTTTTTTAAACCCTCTCTAGAGGGCGTCCAGATCTCCACGTCGCGTTCCGACCTGAAGTGGCAGAGGTGGAAGGCGGTCTGTAGCGCCTCTATGCACTCGGGGGAGCAGTCTGGATACAGGGGCTCCCAAGTGTCCTCCCTCGGCCTTATGTCGTCGTAGTGGGAGCCAAGCGCCACATAGACCTTGGCCCCAGTCATGCCTCTGATGGTGTATGCGTAGGCGGTTGCAACCGCCGCCATAACCACGTTGCGAATAGGCACAACCACAGTTGGCGTGTACTCCTTTTCGACCGCCACGGAGGCGTCCGTGAGCTGGGTGCCGCGCCAAAGCTCGCCAAGCGCCGAGAGGTCCACCACCCTGTGCTCCAAGATCCTCCCCCAGCCCCTCTCGGCGGCTACCTGGTCCAACTTTTTAAGCAGGACCTGCGCTCTTTCAACCTCCACAGTTGCCTTCTGGCCGTAGAGGAAGGAGATGGCATGCACGTCGCATCCCCTCTTTAGCCAAAGCGCCGTGTAGCAAGTGCTGTCGGGTCCCCCCGAGACAACGGCGACTACCCTACAGGGTCTCGTCATCACGGCGTCGCTGGCACCTCGGCTACGGTACATTGTTTCACATCGAAAAATAGTGATTAAAAGGTATGATAGAACGCCGCGACTGAAAGATAAATTGTGTTTATTCCGCCGGCGGCTTCGATAGGGATATCTACACGGCGGGGAGGCGCCGCCTATGTAAGCCCGACCTCTCCACAGCGGCCGAGGCGATCTGCGGCTCGATCACCAGCCCGTTTCCTCCAACCACTTCGCTATGGCGTCCGCGAGCTCGGCGAAGCGCCTGAAGCCTTCTGGATGTGCTCTGGTACATACAAGAACGGGATAGGCTGATCCTAGGAAAGCCGCTCCGCAACGCCACGGGGACTTTCGTAAGGGTGCCAGACGGCTAACAGCGCCTGGCGCCTCCAACGCCTAGCGGAGATCCGCAGGAAGCCTGGGGCCGAAGGAACCGTGTAGTCAAGACGCTTGTTTGACGTGGGATTTTGAGCATTAAGGGCCCGAGGTCGAGGAGGACTGGGGGGCGTCCTCGTGTCCGGCAGACGCGACAGCAACGATGCCATACGGGCTACGCCGCGGCGGGCGTCGCCGACTCGGGACTACGCTTAAACGCCGCTGGCGACGATACACAAGCAGATTTGAGACCCGCGGCCTTGAGGAAAGCTCAGCAACAGAAGACGCCGCTAGAAGTGGAAGTAGTACAGCTTCAACACTGCCAGCCTGCATCCCCCGCTGTTTAGGTCGCCGCAGTTTTCGTACACATAGCGGAAAAGCTGAGGAGGTTTCCGTGGATGGTGGAGGTGATAAAGCAAAAGCCGATGAGCATCCTTTACCCATACATGGTGGAGGTGTATGTGGCAAAGGACGGATCGGAGGCGTGTCTCTCGCTCACCTCGTCGAAGGCCTTCTGCGCCCAAAACGGAGCCGTGAAGGAGGCAAAGCTGGAGCTGGCGTTCAGCCGGTACGAGACATACGGAGACAAGATTAGAGAGGTGCACCGCCCCAAGGGATTACTGGCATACACCACGGCGGCGGGGGAATACATAAGACTGCTCTAACCGCTTTTTCTTTATATTCTTTTCAACAAGTGGCCGACGCGCTGTGGGACCCGCCAGCCGGGTGCGGCACCAGCCGCAAAACGGCGACTACCCTACAGGGTCTCGTCTCACGGCGTTGTCGGCGCCTCGGCCGCGGCGAGCTCGAGGAGGATTGCCCTTTCGAAACAGAGGTCTCTTATGGAGAGCACGCCCACGAGCTCCCCGTCTTTGTTCACCACCACTACGTGGCGTATGTTGTGCTGGCGCATCTTCTCGGCGGCGACCCACACGGGGTCTGTGTCAAGCACCGTGATCGGCTTGTTGGCGATCGCCATGGCCGGCCCGTCTAGGTCCCGCCTCTCGGCCACAGCCCTCAACACGTCTCTTTCAGAGACGACGGCGACAGGTCTCCTCGGGTTGTCCTTAGCCGTGAGCACGGCGAGGCCCACGCGGTTTTTAGCCAGCTCCACGGCCACGTCACGTATGGCGGCTGTCTCCGGGAGAGAGATGGGGGGCCTCTTTAAGAGGTCTGCCGTCCTAATCATGTGTTTCTCCTCGGCCTAGGTTTATATATGTTAATATGTGTAAAGCACGTCTACAGGAAAGTCGACCTCTATGTTTAAATCTCGGCGCGCCACAAGCACGGAGGCCCCAACGACCCGCGCCTCCGCCTTGTTGCAGAGACCCACGAGGGCCTTAAGGGTCTTCCCGGTACGCGCTATGTCGTCTACAATGAAGACCTTGGCGTCGCGCTTGATCTGCGTCGCGGGGATATGTAACGTGACGGGCCTCCCCTCCCTTAGATATGTATATTCGTAGTTCTCCACCCCGGGCTCTCTATACTGCTTAGCAACGACGAGAGAAGCCTCGAACCTAGACGCCGCAGTAACCGCCAGAGGTATGCCGTCTGCCGCCGCCGTGAGCACCACGTCTACCCGTAGATCCGGGAACCTCCTGGCCAGGTAGACCTCGTAAAGGCGCCAAAACTCCGGCAGATTCACAAACGACATGTCCACGTAGGTTTCGTAGGTCTTCACCCTGGCCTTAACCACCGCGGCTACTGGGTAAGCCTCCTCAAGCTTTTTCAAGATTTCATGAGCCGTCTCGACCGAGGGGAGCATATCGCCGGTCACATACCGCGAAAGAACGCTCTCAGGCAGGCCAAGCAACGAGGAGAGATCTCTGTAGGTGACCCCAAGCAACTTCTTTACCGACTTGAGATACCCCACCGCATCTAGCTGAGTCCTAAGCCCCTCTATCCTCTTCACATTTGGAAAAACCGGAGAGAAATTAAAAAATCGCTAGACGAGCTCCCTCCCGATGATGTTTCTGGCGATGATCAGCTTCAGTATGTTCTCGGCCCCTTCGGCGCCGACGTAGTAAGATAGTATGCCCAGCAGAGGCCTCGCCACGTTGGTCTCCTTGAAGTAGGAGGCGCCGCCGAACCACTTCATGACCTCCAGCGCCGTCTCCACGGCCAAGCTCACCGCTAGGTACTTCGCCGTGGCGCCCGCCGTGGCGACGTCTTGCAACGTAAAGGCCGAGTCGCCGCCGTAGTGCCTATCCGCGACCCAAGCCGCCTTATACACGGCGAGCCTAGCCGCCTCAAGCCTGGCGTGTAGCTCGGCGAATTTGAAGCTTATCCCCTGGTAGCTCGCGATGGGCTTGCCGAAGACGACCCTCTGCCTCATCCACTCAAGACCTCTGTCTAGAAGCCACCTGGCGGCTCCTATAGACGCCGCGCCGATTATGGTGCGGGCTAGGTTGAAGCCCTCCATGGCGATTTTAAAGCCGCCGTTGAGCTCGCCAAGCATAAACGCCTCCTCCACGGGGAGCCCCTCCAACGTCAGGTAGCCCGTGGGGAGGCCGTGCCGCCCGATCTCCTCCCAGTCTCTGTGCGAGAAGCCAGGCGCAACCCTCCCCTTTCTCTTGAGGAGCGCAAGAAACACCGTGATGCCTCTGTGCTTATCCTCCAGCCTGCCCGTCCTAGTTATGGCTATAACGCCTCCGCCGTAGGGCAGATTCAGCATCGTCGTGACGCCGGTCACCATGTTCTTCTCGCCGTACAGCCTCCACAGCCCGCCCTCCTTCACCGCCTTGGTCTGGAAAGACGCCACGTCGCTCCCGCCCTGCGGCTCCGTAGAGCCTATGCCTATAAACGCGCGGCCCGCCGCAACCTCCGGCAGAACCTCCCCCTTCGCCTCCTCCCGCCCATACCGCTGGACCATGTAAGGCCAGGCGGTCTCCAGCAACATGTACACCGGCGTGGCGAGAGACGGATCTGCGTAGGCCAGCTCCTCCGCCGCGAGCGCCGCTTGGAGGAAGGTCCCGTCCTGCCCCCCGTATTTAGAGCTCAGGGGGATTCCCAGCAGGCCGGCCTCGCCGAGACGCGCCGCCACCTCCTCGATAGGCCACTTCCTCTCGTCTACCTCAACCCACCTAGGCGCGATGACCCTCTCCGCGAAGGACCTCACAGCGTCTAGAAACAGCTTATCCTCCCTAGAGAGACCGAAGTCCATATATAGATCTACGTACCCTAATTAAATGTTGACCGTGGAGCTTCTACAAGACAGTTTCTCCCTCTACTACAAGGGCAGGAAAATACCGGCGGTGCCCCTATACGCCACGCCCCTCCTACACTACGTGCAGTACGTGGCGCCCTACGTCGCGAAGAGGCTTGTAGACGCCGGGATACGGAGGTTCCGCATGCGGGACGCCAGGGCGGCCAGGATAATCGAGCTCGCCTGCGGAGGCA
>Ga0080005_122645_pt1 | contig 13024 bp, 16 predicted proteins | sample JossMetagenome_2_FD_69208 | JGI IMG/M metagenome (GOLD analysis project Ga0080005, IMG submission 69208) | Hot spring sediment microbial communities from Joseph's Coat, Yellowstone National Park, USA - JC3_ASED (SPADES assembly) (version 2) | ecosystem: Environmental > Aquatic > Thermal springs >... | reverse complement strand
TTCTACATTTAAAATCAAGATCTGTGATAACTCATGTTGAAACAGAATTAGCACCAGAAGAAGCCTTAAGAACTGCTCTTAGACTTGGCGATTCAGCTTTAATAGTTGGAGAAGTTAGAAGTAGAGAATCTACAGTTCTATTTGAGGCTATGAGAATAGGTGCTCTAGCAAATTTGGTAGCTGGAACGATTCATGGAGAATCTGCCTATGGAGTTTATGATAGAGTCGTTCACGATTTAGGTTTAGTTCCAACGAGCTTCAAAGCTTTAGATATTATAGTAATTGCTAATGTTATTAAAAGTCCAGAGGGTTTGCGAAGATTTAGAAGAGTAGTTGAGGTTGTTGAAGTTAGAAAAAAGTGGAAAGAAGATCCTATGATGGAAGGAGCATTTGTCCCTTTGATGACTTATTCTGCGAAAGAAGATACTTTGAAACCAACTGATGTTTTGTTGAATGGTGAATCAGAAGTTTTGAATGAGATTGCTAAGAGGGTAAGAGAATTGTATGGAGCATGGGATAGAGTTTGGGATAATATTTTGCTTAGGGCAAAAATCAAACAAACAATGGTTGAATTTGCAGAAAAATTAAACAGACCAGAAATTTTAGAGGCAGATTGGGTCGTGAATGCTAATGAAAGTTTTCATTTAATATCTGAGAAAGTCTTTCAAGAAACAGGCTCTTACGATTCTAAAACAATATATGAAAAATGGCTAGAATGGTTTAAAGAAAGGTTGAGAGGATGAGTGAATATAGAAGATTAACTAAATTTGAAAAAATTTGTAAACTTTTCGGTAGAATTAAGCTTCCGATGCCATCCTCTTTGAAAAGAAGACTTAAAGAAGAAATTGATTTTTGTCATTTTGAAGTAAATCCTCATGAAGTTTTTTCGACTTCAATCATTTTGCCATCAATTTTCATGCTATTATCTTATTTAACACTGAGATTTCTTGGTTTAGACACGGTAGATATTATTTTTAGTTTTTTTATGATATCAATTGTTTTGTTTTATTTTTTGCTAAACTACACAAAATTCCAAACCATTTATTATAGATCAAAATTTTCATCAGAAATGGTTCTTTCTATAATTTACATGGCAATCTCATTACAAACTAATAAAAATTTGGAAAGAGCAGTTAGTTTTGCAGCTAATAATTTGAGTGGATTGCTTGGCCTAGATTTTAAGCGAGCATTATGGAATATCCAATCTGGAAAGTCAATCTCAATCTCAGATGAACTTTCTAAAATCGCTGAAAAATGGAGAAAAGAAAGTCAGGAATTCGTTGACGCTATCTCAATCCTAAAAGATAGTATAATATTAACAGATGAGCAATTTCAAAAAAGCTTAAACATTGCTATCGAAAATGTTTTACAAAAAACAAAAACAAGAATGAAAAATTATGCTATGACTTTAAAAACGCCACTGAATATTGTAAATTCTTTTGGAGTTCTATTACCACTGCTTGCTATGATTTTCTTACCATTGGCCGCGATTTTCTTACCAGAGTTAATAAAGGTTAGTTTCATCTCAGTCTTGTATGTTATAGTGCTCCCAGCAATAGTTTATTTCTTGTTTAGACAGTATTTTTATTCTAGGCCATACTCTTATCATCAAATTGAATATTCGAGTGAGGAACACAAGAAAAGAAAGTTGATGATATTGATATTTTCATTTGTTTCTATGATGATAATAGTACTCCCGCTTGCAAGTTTTGTTCTTTCATCAAAGTTTTCTGATGCAATTTTTCTTGCTTCCGTGGGAATAACAATTTCTATTGGTTTTATTTTGTTTTTAGCTGGCTATATTTATATTTCTGGATTTGAAACAATAAACAAGAAAATTATAAAATACGAAGATGAGCTTCCAACAGCTGCTTATCAATTGGCTTCTGTTTGTAGAAGTGGTAAGCCAATAGAAATATTAATTCATGAGGCATCAGATTATCTAAAAGATTTGGAAATAAGAGAAATTTTTGCTGTAGCTTCGATGAAAATTAAATCGGGATTAACGTTGTATAAAGCTTTTTTTGATGAAAAAGTTGGAGCACTTAAAGAAGTTAATTCTAGGATAATTAGAGTTGTTATAGGAAGTATAGTAGATTTAGCAGAGAAAGGAAGTATTGCAGTTTCTAAAGCGCTAGATGCAATAGCAATATTTTTAGATGATGCAAAAGATGTTAACAAATTTACAGATGAAGTTTTAGATGAAGTAACGTCAGAGATGAAAATAACAGTTTATGTTTTTGCCCCTTTGGCTGCTGGTATTGTAGTTGGTTTGCTTTCTATGCTAACTATCGTGTTTTATTCTTTTGTCCCATCTTTTCAGGAGCTTGAGATAACTCTTGGTGGTAGAGAATATAAAAGAGCTTTTGAATCTATAGGATGGCTTTTTAATCTTACAAAGACGATTGATTTACCTCAGTTTCAAATAGTTGTCGGTTTGTATATGCTTGAAATAGTTATAATGATATCATACTTTTTGGGTGAGTTAAAATATGGTGAAGATGAGGTAAATAAAATCAAAGACATAAGTAAAGCAGTTTTGATATCAATTTTAATCTATTCTTTATTTTCAATTGGCCTATATTATGTTATGAAATCAATTATAATGATGTATCCGGTGAAAGTATGAAAGGCGATATGACTCCAAAGATGATGCTTTTGATAATACTTCTAATTTTACTTTTGTTAGCAGTAGCTATTTATTATCTTATTGCAAACGAAATTGTTAGGAAAATATTGATAGGTGGTTGAGTGGCAGAAATAGCAATTCCAGTAATAGTTTTTGGAATTATTTTAGTAATAGCTTTAATTATAATTTCTTTGATTTATCTGAGATTAATACCTTCTGCTAGCGATTACTTAACTAACTTAATCAGAAACACAGTAGGAACTATATTGTGTTTAGTTAGAGAAGGAATTACTCTGGGTACTTGGAAGTGTTAAAATAGATGTGTAAAGATTCAAATAAACTCTTTATTCCAAATTATATGAGTTGACTATTTTTTATTTTTTATATCTAATATCATACATGAAAGGACTTTCCATTGGTACCATTATAGGTTTGGTAATTGGAGTAATTATCTTGGTTGTTCTCACACCTCTTCTATTTAAAGCAGCATCAAATGTTTTGGATCAGTTGGCGGAAACTCTTGGAATAGTAAAATATTCTCCAATAGAAAGAGCTATGATTTGTTATTACTATCTTTGCAAAAGTGATGCAGGTTGCCGCGATCCAACTTTTAATGACTTTTGTTCTCCTGATAAAATTGGAATAGAGAATTATGAAGAATTATGCTCACTTCCAGGTAGCTTAGCTGTGGATGGTAGACAATGCGGAAGTTTTCAATTTCCCCTTAAAATTACAATAGATAAGAATGCGGAAATTTCTAAAGATAGATTGAAAAAGAAAGTTGATACTACACATCTTCTCATAGTTACAGACCAAACGAGTGGCGGAATAAATTGGAACCAAATTTTATTGAATCTAATTCCATTTGCTGGAATTTGGACAATCTATCGCGCGTTAACCGAGACTGTCGCATTTTTTGTGTTTCATTCTCAAGATCTAACGAATATAGAAGAAGAATCTTATACTCTTTTTGGGATAGCATACTCACATCTCGTAAAATTTGCTAATGTAAAAAGCGGGACTTATTATGTTAGTGGAGCCAAGATTAGCGGCCCTGCTAATCCTCCAAAATATTTCATTTTTGTAGATAGCTTTCCAAGATACTTGAATCTTAGTTCGGGTAAATGCTATTATGTTGAAGTTAAGCCAAACCAGATTATAAGAATAAGTGTAGAGGATGAGAAAACAGAGAATTTAAAAGATTATAACTATTTAATGGAGATGAGTAGCGATGTATTTTTATATTATCCATCTTTTTCAATAAAATTTTGGAATGCGACAAATACTGAAGAACAAAGTTACAAATGTACAAAAATTGATTGCTCTGAAAAAAAACAATTCGTTTTTAACACGAGAAGAGGAACTATTAAAATAGAAGTACAAAAAGTAGAAGCAAGTCCCTTACCAGGCGGCGAATATTATTACACTATTTCTAAGTTCGTTTTGAATATTTGTCGATAACAATCAGCATCTTTATTTAGTAGGAATTTATATATATTATGAAAGTAGTAACATGGTCTCTTGTATTTCTAGTAATTTTAATTGGATTAACTATAACAGCAACAATTTTAGTTTTCTGGGGCTGGTGGAATCCTTTTAAAGAAAGTACTTCAAAATATGCTTGTGAATTAAAAATACAAAGATATTGTCAAGAATTAGTTTGTGGAATAAATCCTGATATTGATTTAACTGGCTGTACAGAGGAAGGTGCAGTTCCCGATAAAAAATGGTGTGAGGAAAAGGGATTTTACTGTGGAAAGGGTTAAAAAAATAAAGCTACAGTTAGAAGTAAAATGGTTTTTGGCAATTTTTATAGTTACAATTATAACTCTGTTAATTTTAAGTAAATTAGTTTCTGTAGCTCTATCACAACTTTATCAGGTTGTTGCTGAATCTTCTTCGGAAAATGTAGCAATTCAACTTGCTAGTTTAATGTCTGCCGCAGGAGCTGTTACAGGTAAAATAGAAATTGAATATATACCATCAGCGAGCACTTTGTATGACGTAAAAATAGTTAATAAAAAAGTTGAGGCTATTGCAAAATTTACTCAAATTTACATTCAAAAAATGTCTGCTGAAGCAAAATTCTGTACAAATTTTACAGAAGGGGAATTTAAAGATGTAAACAAGTTTACTATAGAAAAAAGAGAAGAAAACGGATTAACTTGCTATATCATTTCTGCTGGGAGGGTAGGTAATGAAGGGTGATATAACAATTAATGTAATAATTACTGGGCTTTTTGCTATAGGTGTTGCAGTTTTTGCACTTTACATTCTGTTTAAAATATTTCAAGAAGTTCATACTCTGAATATTCAGGCACAAACAGAGAGAGATGCTATTTTGTTGGCCAATGCTATTGTTTCTCATGAAAAGTTGGTGTACGAAAAAGATGGTGTCAAATATAGAGGAATGTTAAATGCCTCAAAATTAGATAGTGTCTTTCTAAAATCATATAAGGGCTTTAATGATAATGATGTTTTTAAAAACGTCTTTGATCCAAAATTTTGGATAACACGAGATAAACTAGATTTAAGTTACACGAATACTCTTTCTCTAATATTGATAATCGATTTAGATGATTGTAATACAGATAGATGTATAGCTTGGGGAGGAGTAACAGTTAGTTTAGATCCTTGGGAATTAGTTAAAGAGAACCCTTTGGTAAAGTTTGGAGAATGTTTAGTTCAATCTTTTGATGTAAGTTTGGGACATTTGGAAAAATCTGTAGGTGCGTGTGCTGTAGGAGGGGGATTAGGCGCGGCTATTGGTTCTGCCATACCAGGAATAGGAACTGCTATTGGAGCTGCTATTGGTTGCGCAGTTGGAGTTATAGCAACTCTTTGGACACCTGAGGAAATTGCTAATTGTATATCAAGGAATATACCAGAACCTATAAAAATGTGGATTGAGACAGGTAACCCAGTTTCTCATAAAGGCATACCCATTAACATAGTTTATGGGGATGGAAATATACATAAGGGAAGATTAATTGTTAATCTATTGGAGTTGGTATAAATGAAATCCCAAATATCTCTCTTTGATATTGGTGTAATTGCTATAGCAATAGTTATCTTTGCAGTTATTTCTATTTTCTTACTAGAAAATCTTCACATCTTTACAAAAACAGTTGTAGTTAAGGTTATTTATGATACAAATGAGGCCTATAGGTTTCTTACTTCCTTATTATCATTAAATTATACTTCATACACAGTTTATGAGATGATTTCATCCATAGATTATATTGATGATCAAAGTTTTGTAAGTTTCTTAAATTCGTCGATATATTACTATTTCAAAAAACCACCAAGCTGCTATAAATTGAGCTTAGGTTCTAAAGTATTAGTAGAGTTTAATAATGAAAGTTACTCTGGTGATTGCAAGAATACAAGATTTAACGCAGTTGTACCAATCTTTGTTCCCTATAATAAGGCAGGACTTGTAAAAGAATTATATTTGAATTATGAGAGGTGAAAAAATGAAGGGGATTTTTGTTGGAACAGTTTTATTAATTGCCATCTTAACACTTATTATTAGCGGAGTGTTTTTTGTTGTATTAAGTAGCGAGTATATTAATTTGAAAGTTTCTTTAAAAGCATCTGAAGTTTTAAAAGCTGCTGATATTGTAGAAGCGGTAAAGAGAGGTTTAGAAGTTGCTTATAATTATTCATTTTTCCAAGCTGCGTATGAAGTAGGAAAATTAGGCGGCTATAATAATGAAAGCGATGTAAAGGAGTGGAGAAGATATGATGCAACATACTTTCCAACATCATATATTGAAAACATTAGAATAAAAACAGAAAATTTTATAGAAGAATATTTAAAGGCTTTAGAAGAAGATAAGAACGAATTTAAATTTTCAAAACCTTCAGTAAATTTTATCTTACCAACAGGCGAAGGAAGAGAGATTAAAATAAATGTTTCATTTGATTCACCATTTAGATATTCTGGGCAATTTTTCACCATTTATGATAACCCAAATAGAACTCTTTATATCTCGCGTGATTTTGAATATTTTAAGCTTTATGACATAGCCTACAATTTATTCATAGATAAAGACAGTGTAAGAGAAGATATCGAAAAAGCTGAAAAAGAATTGGATGATAATTGTAAAGTAATTTATTTAGGTGATGTGTGTGAAAAAGATAAAAAAGATATAGATAAAGTTTTGGAGAATAATTGTCCGAGTGCTGATGAAAAATTTAAAGAAAAAGTTATCCAAGAAATTGAAAAGCCAATATCAGAAGATGATGTTAATATCAATCTATATGTAGATAAAATAGAAGTTAAACACGAAGGTAGAGAGATATATGAAAGTTTTCAAGAAAGTAGCGATTGCAGATGTAAAATCATAGATTGGCTACAAGTAGATAATGGGACAACTACTTGCGACGAGTATTGTACTTCCAATAATTATGAATACTCTAATTTTGAGAATAGTCAATGTTTTTGTGGTAACTGTAAAGAGTATTACAAAAAATATTATAACCTTAGGTACAAGTATAGCTACTTTTCTGCTGTTAGGGTTATAGCTAATATTACTACAAAAAGTCAGTATCTAGCTTACGATGCTACGGAAGGAAATGTAAAACTTAGAAATTTTACTTTGACTTTTAATTTAACCACCAGCAATGATTATAGCTGGAAGCCGATATAGACAGATATTATCTTAAGGTAGAAGACCTCTATAGCTCTCCTCTGCTCCCTCCACCTCCCCCTCCGCCTCCTGTTGTTGTGGTTTGTGAAGAGGAACTTTGAGAGCTGCTAAAACTCAACTTGCAGTTTTCATTTACATTAATAAGAATGCTTATTCCCGCAGGCAATGTAAAGGATTCGACCTCACTAACTTTCTGCCACATTTTTCCAGTATTATTGTATGTTAGGTAGATTAGGCCTTTCCCCCATGCAGACTCCCATTGATACCACTTTCTATCAGAAGAGTTGTAGTATCTTACGAAGTTTATCTTACATCCTTTTAGATTAATTAGATCTATTCCTCCATATGGTATAGCTATGAGATTGTATCCTTTCTTTAAATATATTTCAGGAGGTTTATACTCACCTTTCCCATCAATCTTCAGTGTACAATTATCAAAAGAATAAAGCCTCAAACCTAAGCCGCCTAAGTTGCTTGTGGTTTTAATATTAAGGTTTGAAAATTTTTGTTCAGTAGAGTTAAAATATTGAGCGTATGGATAAAGAAAATAGCAATCACTTTCTTTATAGTTTATTTGCGCCTCTGTGAAAGGAAAAGAAATCCAATTCCAGCCGGGATTAAGTTTTATCTCAAAAGTTGAAGATTGTGCAATTATGTTTTTTAGCTGGAAAAGAGATAAGACTGATACAAATACTAAAAAAGATAAAAAAATAGGCTTTTTGGCACCTTTCATAGTTTATTCACCTTCATGGTTGAACGCCCTGTTGAGATGGTGATACTTCTGAACTTCCCGCTTCTTCTGGTGTTATAACACCAACCTCAACTGATTCACATAAATTTTTGCACTGATCTGTGGTTCCACTTACACATGCTGTGAAAAGCGAAGAAACCCCCAAACTATCGGCACATGTTTGTGGAATATCATTGAATACAGCAGAATTTCCTGTTGATCTGAATGAGCTACAAGCTGACTGCATTTTTTGTTTACATTCTTCTTTACTCATTTGTGTTACTCCTGGCCCAAGGCGTCCTGAAAGAAAGAAGATTGCTGCAACTACAATAATTATAGCCAATATTGCAAATATTATAACTTCTGTGGAAATACCTTTCATCTCTTTAGTTATCTTCTTAATTTAAAAAGTTTTTATCCACCACTTTTTATCCAATCACATAAGTTTCTACAAGAATCTGAATTACCACTAACACAATTGTTAAACGTTTTAGATGCATCACCCAATGTACCTGCACAGGTAGATGGTACTTCTTGGAAAGCTTTTATATCTCCAGACATTTCATACTTTCCGCAAGCTTTTAATATTCGACTTTTACAGGTACTAGCGCCTCCCTCACCACTAAATGGTCCCAACCCTAACATGAATAGTATTGCTAAGATAGCTATTGCAATTATCACTGCGAGCACTATATAAACTACCGGACTGACGTCCCCTTTCATAGCAAAAATTTAGTTTCTTAATAAATAAACTTTCAAGGAATAGATTGTGAAGGAGGAATTATTTCCTCAGGGGGATTGGAAGAACTTGGTGAGGTACTTTCTGGCTGTTCGTTTGGTTGTTCTGTAGAGGTTTTTTTGCAGGCAGAAGTATAATATGGGTAAATTTTTCTTGATGTAAATGTTTCTGTCGTTACATAATCAAATCTAACACTAACTTCTACTTTCTTTAAATTCTCTTCAATCATTTGTTTTTTCTTTTGTTCTTCTTTGCTCTTTGCTTCTTTGAGATAAGAGCATAGACCATAATCATTAATAGTTTTTCTTACATCCTCTGAAAGAAGACTTGCCTTTCTTACGTATTCCCAATACTTCTCTAGTAAGGTTTGATTGATGTTTGGATACGATGATAAATTAATATATTCAGCATTACAATACTGATTTATCAAACCTATGGAAATTGAAGAATTCAATATTTCTTCTCCGCTTGTTAAGTTTACAATTTCAACGTGAACTGAAGGAGGAGTAAATGTGCATAATATTCCAGACCATGAACCAGTAGACTTCAAAACTTCGTTTATTTCGCTTAAACTAATACAACTTTTTTTCTTTATTCCAATAGTTTCTCTAATCCAGATTCCTTCATATTCATTTGTAATGTTCACTACAGTATCTCTTGGCTCAACTTCTAGATAAGTCAATTGTGGATTAGAACCATAGATTTTTATTTGAGCAAACATTTGAACTTCATCTATATATCCTGTATACCTTCTTTGGAACCATGGATTTGGAATGAAATTAAAAACAGCTTCTGCAGGATATTGGGAATATTTGTAGTATGGAAGAGATTGTGGAGTGTAATCTTCAAAATAATAAAGAATCCCTTTACCAACCAAGAAACCTGTATGAGTTATATCTAATATTATGTTTAAAGATTCGCCACTACATGTTGCATCTATCCAATCAACACATTTACATTGAAATTTTCCAGTCTCTACACAAGTTGATTCTATATTGTTTTTGCTGTTGCATGAAACATCATATGCGCACTCTACAGAATATCCTGCTTGTTTCATCATTTGTGCCGTCCAAAGACACTTTTTTCTCGAGTCAATTTTCATCGAAGAAGGATTAAAAACTAATTCTTCACCATATGCTTCATCCCTCAAAAGCATAGATTTCTTTTGTTTATAATCAGTAGGAATAAAAACAACGTCGTAGTAATTGCTCTTTATGTACGGCCTAATATTTAGCAAAGATATTTGACCTTGATAGTTATTTGTTATAAATACGACCTCTTTATACTTTTGTCCAGCTGGAAGAGGAAGCATTTCATTTAAACCAATTTTTACGGTTAAACCAGAAGTTGAAACAACTGGATACGCTTTACCTGTCATTATTAAAGAAGAAGCCGTTAACCTTTTACAAGATCTTTGTTCAAGAAAATCTGAAATAAGTGGAATTCTTATTCCAAACAAAGAAACATTTTCTAAACATACTTTTGTTGTTGTAGCGAAAATCACTAGAGGTATTATAAAATAGAGGAAAGCCACATAAACAACACCAAAAATAAGGATTTTGGGAAATTTGGATGCCGCCAAAACAAAAGAAATTAAGAAAGCAAAAATGAACATAACATAAACAGGAAGAGTACCTATTCTTAATCCAAAAACCTTATAGTAGTTTGGGGAAGGCAAAAGGATTGTAATTACCAATAGAAGGAAAATAGTGCCTACTGATTTGAATACAATAGAAGCTGGCGTTTCTTCCAGGTAATACATTCCTTTAGTTACGACACGTGCGTATGCTTGAGGGAAAAAGATGATTAGTATTATTGTTATTACTATGGTAACGATTATTATTGCTAGAAAGATCCAAAAAAACCCCATAATAATTTCTGGATAAAAAGCAAAGATGGTAATAAACAAAAACGCTAGTAACTTAGTAAAATATTCTGACAAATGTGATATGGTCCCAATAAATTGTTGCGATCTGAACTTGCTTTTAAAACCAGACTTAAGGTTTGCTATTATTTCATCAGATGTCATGTAAAGAGCATCTAAACTCAATTCATTTAATACTAATCTTAAGTATGTTTCGACTTTTTTTAGTTTATCTTCAATTCCCATATCTTTATATTATTCACATCTTTATATCTGATAAAGTTAAAAGAAAGTTATGGATATTTTCGGGATTCCTGTAAACGAGTTTATATTTTCAATTTTCTTACCATTTCTTCTCTTCTATTTAATTTTGTTTATTTTTCTAAAGCGTTCTAATATCTTTGGAAATGTTAACAATCTTTACTATTCATTAACAGCCTTAACAATTTCCTTGATTTCTATTCTTTCCCTCTATTCTTTAGGTCTAACAAAAATTTTGCCTTATCTAGCAGCTTCTTTAACTGTTCTATCTTTTGTTGTTGTTTATCTTTATGGAGTTTTTAAGTACTCTACGAATGTTGCAACAAGAGGAGAAAAACTCGACAAATTAAGAAAGGAAATAGACAGACTAGTAAGCGAATATGAAAAAGAAAAAGACGAAAAAAAGAGAGTAGATATTAAGAAAAAAATTAAAGAAAAGCTTTCTGAGATTGAGAATATAGCAAAACAAATGGGTAGAAAAATTGAGGAAGAAGAATGGTATAAAAATGCTAAATCGAAGGTTTGATCAAAATGATAGATTTAATAATAAGTTTATCATTTTCATTTCTTACATTTCTAGTTTTATATGGTCTCTTAAATAAGATAAAACTTTTTGAACGAGACGTGAACTTTGTAATTTCGATTATAATCTCTTTTTTCGTTCTATTTGCCTTCGAATATTATCATGGTGTAATATCTCAACTATTTTCGATTTTTTATCTATTTATTTTGCTTACGTTCATTATTTTATCATTATACCTTTTTAGTAAGAGGAAACAAGCTTTATAAATTGACAAAATAAGAATTTACATGGATACAAAAAGATTTGGTGCGTTAATACTATTCTATTCCTTACTTTTATCGCTAGCTTTTGCTCAGACTGCTAATGATTTTAATAGTTTAATTGGAGGTTCAGTTTCTGTAGTTTTCATAATAATTTTTGTAATAATTTTATTGATTTTGGGAGGTGTTATAAAGAAACCTAGTGGAGGAGGTATATCAGGTTTTCTTATACTGTTTATTGTATTAGTAATACTTCTATTTGTTATTCCTATGTTTGTACCATATCCTCAGTATTTAGAAGTTCCAGCGAATTTTAAGATAGTTCCATTGCCATCATATGCAGCTCAAGTCTTTATGATGCTTGGTTTGCCAGAAGAATGGATGTATGTGCCAGCTATAATCTACTTGTTTATACTACCTTTTGCTGCTATATATACACTAGTTTGGGCGTTTTTACAGAGCTTGGGAATATTTACTAATGTTCCATCTTCGGTGAACAGAATTTTAGCCTTCATTGTTACGTTTTTGACAATTCCATTTGGTTGGTTTGTGAAATTAGTTTGGGTATTATTCAGCTTTATGGGAGCTTGGAGTGTCGTCATTTTTGTTGCAACGTTTGTAATTGGAGTTTTCTTTAGAGGTCTCATAGTATCTAGAAAAGAATATGAAGAATATAGAAAACTTGCTTTACAAAGTAAAAAAGAAGCCCAGAATATAATTAAGGATCTAGAAGCAGCAAAACAAGGAACTGTGGATGTTATGAAAAAAGCAATAAGCGATAATTTGGATAAAATTAAGGCAATTGATTCTCGAGCGCATAGAATTCTTAGTGCAGCACTTTTGTCTAATGATCCCGATGAAGTTAGAAAACTCATCTCCGAAGCTATAGACCAACTAAGAAAAGCTAGTTAATAGATATAGTTAATTAGCAAAAAGATTTAACTCTTCTAACAAATATATAGATTGATAAGAAATCTTTGAATTAGGGAGGTGTTGTAAATGCCAGAAGAAACAAAAGAACAACAAGCTGATAACGTTGTATTCATAGGTAAAAAGCCAACGATGAGCTATGTTTTGGCAGTAATAACTCAGTTCACAAATGGACAAAAAGAAGTGCACGTCAAAGCAAGAGGAAGAAGCATCTCAAGAGCAGTAGATGTAGCACAAGTAGTTCAAAGAAGGTTTATGCCAGATGTTAAAATCAAGAAAATAGACATAGGAACTGAGGAAAGAGAAGTAGAAGGAAAAGGAAAAGTAAATGTTTCAACAATAGATATTGTTCTAGCGAAGTAAGCGACTTTTTCTTTTTTTATTTTTTAAAAATTCTATAAGTTCTTTTAAATCATCAACTCTCATTCCAGCC
>Ga0080005_108344_pt1 | contig 13026 bp, 8 predicted proteins | sample JossMetagenome_2_FD_69208 | JGI IMG/M metagenome (GOLD analysis project Ga0080005, IMG submission 69208) | Hot spring sediment microbial communities from Joseph's Coat, Yellowstone National Park, USA - JC3_ASED (SPADES assembly) (version 2) | ecosystem: Environmental > Aquatic > Thermal springs >... | reverse complement strand
TACAATGCATATCAACAACCTCAAAATAGCCAGGAACCCTACCCTCCATAAACCTCCTAACAACAACAAAAACCCTAGACCTATCCATATCCCTCCCCACCACGAGATTCTATCATAGAATATTACCTATCTAACTGAGGAATTCTGAGAGTTTAGAATACAAAAGAGAGATATATAAACTTTAGCGTACTTTATACCACCCTCGCCCTTAATATAAATACATGCACTAGGCAGAGATGAGTAGAGAAGTTTATGATTCTCCTTCAATCAATACTGCTCTCTGTGATGAGTACAAGCTCTTTTAAGCTATGATCAATTGTTTATCCATAACTCCGAGCCCTGTTGGAATAGAGTAATGGACTATGGGTCAGAGCGTTTCCCCGCTAACGGTACTCGATGGTATCTGTGAATTGTGATCCCGTTAGAGGGGTTGCACCTCTCTGTGTGGGTTCACCAGCATCACCCACACCCCATGGGTGGCTGTAGAGCCAAACGCCACGAGACCCCCATCTGAATCTCTATATGTCACCGCAGTGCGGATCATCCGAGAAACTATAAAGTATAGAGCTATTTAAACATTACTCTAAGAGTCAAGTATCTACAGATATTCACAGATATCTAAACTTACCATCAGTTCTGTAACAGCCTGAAACTAAAACCCCTGGAGAAGATGTTATAACCCGAACCTCCTCACCTTAGCAGGAATCTTCGCTAATTTAGTGCGGAGAAGAGGTTATTTACTTGTAAGGGTATGAACATCTCTGTAGTATTATGAATTGTTAAAGCTGATAGAAAATGTAGCTCTCTACCACCTGAATGTATCTAGAGTATAGAGAAGCATCTTTTAAACAATGCTACTGCTGACCTTCTCCCCACCCTGAAGAGAAGGCTTTCGGTCGTAATAAGCACATAAGCCGAGCTGTTTAGCAATTAATCACGTATGTAGCTCTAAATATATGCATGAAGCCCATGAACCACCTAATAACCTTCACTCTTCAGGGTGGGGATTAATGGAAAAGCTTATAAACTTTCTTTGTTTTGATTAACCTTGGTGATGAGCATTAAAGTCTTTGAGCTATTGGCGATGATCAACAGTTTATTCATAGCTTCGAGTACGATGGATAGGGGTAGTGGGCTGGAGACCTGGCCCGGGGTTGAACAGTTGAGAAGAGGAGATGTAGCCCCAAACCTCCCCACCTTAGCAGGAATCTTCGCTCCTCAGAGTGGGAGGGGGTCATTCTCTATGCGAATTCTAATCTAAATTGTCTCAAGGGTGGTTATGCTGTGAGTCAAGGCTATGTCTATGTAACTACACCAATATACTACCCCAATGATAGGCCTCATCTGGGTCATGCATATACAACTGTTTTGGCTGATGTTGTTAGTAGGTGGTTTAGCTTAGTTGGGTATGAAACTCTCCTTTTGACTGGTACTGATGAGCATGGGCTTAAGCTTCAGAGAGAGGCTGAGAAACGGGGTGTGGATCCAAAGGTTTTTGTGGATCAGATGTCTGAGGTTTTTAAGGAGTATTGGAGGAGGCTTGGTATAGGGTATGGCAGGTTCATAAGAACGACTGATTCTGACCATGAGGAGCTTGTGAAGAGGGTGCTGGTGGAGTTGTGGAGAAAGGGTCTTATTTACCCAGGTGTGTATAGGGGGTGGTACTGTGCTGCTTGTGAAAAGTTCTACTCTGAGAAGGAGTATGTTATCGTTAGTGAGAAGCCTTATTGCCCCATTCACCAGAGACCTCTTGAATATGTTGAGGAGGAAACATACTTCCTCAAACTATCTCAGTATAGAGACCAGGTTCTCAAGATCCTGAGGGAGGGTGATGTCATATACCCGAGGCAGTATGCTGATGAGGTTGCCTCTAAAATAGAGCTGGAGGGGCTTCAAGACCTCTCTATAGCAAGGCCGAAGGAAAGGGTGAGCTGGGGTATAGAACTTCCATTTGACAATAAGTTTACTGTGTATGTGTGGATAGATGCTTTGCTTAACTACCTTACCGGAGCTTATTTTGGTGTTGATGAGAAGAGGTTTGAGAACCTCTGGAGAAACTCTATACAGTTCATAGGCAAGGACATTCTATGGTTTCACACAGCAGTGTGGTTCTCGTTACTAGCCATGTTGGGGCTTTCACCGCCAAAGAAACTAGTTGTGCATGGTTTTCTAACGTTTAGAGGGCAGAAAATGGGTAAATCGCTTGGCAACGTCACCTCAATAGATGACATGATTACTAGATATGGTAGTGCAGATGCTGTGAGATTCATAATTGCTAGAATAGCCAATTTTGAAAAAGACTCTGAGGTATCATGGGACATATATGACTCTATATACCTAGGAGACCTTGTAAACAACTATGGAAACCTTGTTCGAAGAGCCACAAGCCTAGCCATAAAGCTGCTTGGAGGAGCTGTTGAAAGAGATGTTGATGAGAGCCATGGCAAGATAGTGAAAGAACTTGTAGAGAAAGCAATAGAACACTACAGCAGCATAAGGATAAGCGAAGCAGTAAAAACAGCCACAGACATAGCGCACGAAACAAACGCCTATCTCAACAGGGAAGAACCATGGGCAAAGGAAAAACCCATTAAAACAATATACAACACATTAGAGTCTATAAGACTTACAACCCTACTCCTATACCCAGTAATGCCAGGCATAACCCAAGCAATACTCAAAGCAATTGGAGTAGAAGTTGAGAAAGGACTAAAACAATTTCAATTTGGATACATAGAGAAGTACCATGTAAGAGAATCCCCAATACCATTCAAGAAACTACCAAAAACACAAAACAACCCACCACACTAAGAAATATTCAAAACTTCTCCCAATAAAACCTGCAAAACCATACAATTATTTTAAGTAATTAAGCCAAGCATACCCACTTTACATGACAGATGTAGACCCGAATAGATGCGGGGAACCTGTGAGCCACCCAAAGAGAACCCTAGCCCTTTAGGGCGGGGAGGAGGTCAGATAGCAACACCAAATTTTTGCCACAACATCACAACTAATTACCAGTCAATATACACTAATAATGATAGTTAAAATACAGAGAAGTTTTAAATAAATAGCTTAAAAAGAATTAGCTATGAAGAGTGCAGATGGGCTGTTGACAATGGAGAGGAAGAAACTACTATCACTCATACTAGCCCTGCTAACAGCCATAATGCTATCCACAGCATTTGCATCTGTGTTCAGCTACTACCCAGCACAAGTATCAGTAGCGCCAACCTCGCCACCAGTATACTTCGCCCTTGGCAAGAATGCTGGTAGCTCTGACCTCGGCAGTGGCAACACCATCACCGTGAGATTGGGCTCCAATAACGTCAGTGCCGCCATAACTGTTCATCCAACGTATCAAGTGACATACTACAAGAACGTTACAGTGATTGTGAACAGCGACACCAAGGCGTACAATGTCTATATCCGCGTAACGAGTCCAATAACTACTCTACCTACTGGTTCAGGGTCAGCTATAGGCACATCGCCAACCAGCGGTATGGCGAAGCTCTACATCTACAGCAAGGGTGCCTCTAGGAGCTTAACAGAGTTCCCAACACCAGCACCGTCCAGATCCTATATAGCAGTAGTTGATCTAACAACAACAGGCACAACATATGTAGGGTCTCTAAGCGGTGGTGGGGTGTATGAGATAGACATCTACATCTACATACCTGAGGGCGCATCACTCCAATCATCGCCGCTTACAGCAAGCATAATGCTGATAGCAACGCCATCTAGCGAGACACTGCCATAGGCAGAGTAATGATAGGTGAAAATATTGATAAAAACAAGACGTTTTTTATGTTGTTCTTCTCCTCTTCCTAACACTTTCACTAGCATCCCTAGTCAATGCATCTGTCTTTCTCTACGCACCGCTCAAAACGACGATCTCGCTTGTCTCGCCGCAAGCAACACTTTCCATAGCTAGTGGAGTCACAGGCTCTGTAGGTGCTAACAAGACCAGTGCTAGCATGTCTGTGACAGTAGCAGCGCAACAGACTGATCTTCTAAGTAACTGGGACTTCAACAGCTCGCTTAATGGGTGGAGTACCTATAGCCAGAGCTCTTTGACATGGAGCTCAACATCAAATCCTCCACCTGGTGCTTATGGCGGTGCCGCTGTCTTGAGTGGTTCTAATCTTAATGGTAACTTCTATGGCTACATATATCAGAACTTCTCCCTATCTACACAAGTCTACGTGAACATGTCAATACGGCTCTACATAACCGTTGGAAAACCGCGTGGTCACTTCCAAGGTGTCGATGTGTCCCTTTCTGTTAGAAGCAGCCTTTCCTCATCTCCTATATTCATCTGCACAACAACTAACATTAACACTGCCGATCAGTGGTTAACACCTACACTCAGTTGCACACCTTCACAGCCTTTTGCTCTTCAGCCAGGTAGTTACGTCTTTGTTGCAAATATCACAATTAAGACGAAGCCTAGAGGTGCTGCAGTTCCTGTTACTGTTTACATTGACCGTGTAAGGCTTTTCACAAGCTTGGCTACTTTTAGTAGGGTCATTGCCTATGTGAGCAACTCTGGTTCATCAACGCTTTATGTCAGGCTTATCCTGTCAAGCACAAGCAGTGTGTCCTCCCTAACATCTACAAGCGTAAACATTGATAGCGCGTCTCAGGCGATCACCATCTCTAGCGGCTCTATACAGACAGGTGCAACTAGCTGGGTCTCCATAGCCTCTGGCTCGAGCATCCCGATCCAGCTCTCGCTCACCATGCCGCCTAGCGGTAGTGCAGAGCTAGACCTCTTGCTAGAGGCCTGCACACAGCAGAATGAGCTAGGTGCATGCGTATACTACCCAGTTGTGGTGAAGATTACGTCATGAAGCTCTTTACCATAGCTCTCTACACCCTGCTTGCGCTAGTAGCCCTAGTTCTTCTCTCCAGGTTCCTCCCCATACCCTTGGGTGTGTATACAGTTGTCTCAGGCTCTATGGAGCCAGCGATAAGGGTTCTAGACATAGCTATTGCCGTTGGCAAGGATTACAGGATTGGGGATGTTGTTGTCTGGTGCACCACGTACTGGTACTGCGTTATGCACAGGGTTGTGAACATCTCTGAGGGCTATATTGTTACTAAGGGTGATGCAAACCCTGTTCCAGACCCACCGATGCCCTCAAGCCTTGTAAAGGCTAGGGTTGTGCTTGTTGTGCCGAGGGAGCTGTGGCTTCCACCAGTAGTTGTCCTGATGGGTTTTGTTCTGTATAGCTATAGGAAGGTGTTTGCCTCTGTCCTAACCCCAGCTCTAGTGCCTTTGGCGATGTACATAGCTGTGATGGGTGCTGCAATAGTTCTTGTAGCTCCGCAGACAGGCTTTTCTCTAGAGGTTCCAGAACTCTACTTGTCTAGAGCTTATGTTGAGGATAGGGGCTACACATGTATTGCTGTTGTTGAGTACCTAGCTAGAGGTGTTGAGTTGACAGGTGTTACAAGCCTCAAGGTGTTTAACAGAAGTGTTGTGCCTCTACATGTCTCTGGAACAGGCATAGCTTTTGCGTTGCCCGAAGATGTGGCGCTACTCGCTGTTGCTAAGGGGCTCAAGCTAAACATCTCTGTTGAGGCAATGCTGACAAGGGGTGGGCTTTTAAAAGGTTTGTACCAAGTGGTGTTAGCACCTCCAAAGCCTGTTGTGAAGGCTGTCAACAGCTCTCTCATTGTTGAAAACCCCAGCTGCTATCCTGTGGCATTCAATATTACATGGATGTACGCTGAGGCTGGAGAGCCTTGGAGGTATGTAAGTACATATACTGTTGTTAAGGGTGGTGGGGCTTTGCTAAAGCCTCCTGTGAATGCCTCTTACATCTATGCTGATGTGAGGTATGTTTGGATGGGTGGCGAGTTCTTTGAGAGGCTTAGGGTGAGGTAGTTGAAGAGGCTACTAATGCTAAGAATAGCCTTTTCTGTTGCTACAGCTATAGAAATTTCCACAGCTTTTCTCTACATCTTCAGTCCTCTAATAGTGTTTAGGGGTGGTGTCGAGGGGTTCTACTCTCTTTACACATACAATATAGTCTTTCTCGGAGAAGCTGTGAGAAGCGATGTGCTGAACTACACAAACTCGATGGCTCTCCTCGCAACCCTCATATACACATCGCTACAGGTGCTAGCAATTGCCACAGCCTTTAGTAGGAGATTTGAATACATAGAGCTTAGCTTTGGAGCAGCACTAGCATCTATACCATGCTACGGAATCTTAAGCGGATTAACAACAGTTGCTCTAAGAGAACTTTCAAGAATACCAACAACATCGAGAGTGGTGACACTAGCAGGAACAATTGTATTTCCCGAGACACAAGTATTTAAAGGACCTACACAAACACTTGCCACAGCCTTTCTCATAGCTTCGGCGGTAAAGCTAACGCTGATGGCCACAGTACTATACATGCAGCTCAAAGCACTAAGAACTTGACGAGACTTGCAACAACACTTACCTGAGTACTTAAATACACTTACTCACTATCTCCATGTTAATGTATATCAACTCTTTACAGCTGAAAGCCTAGCCATTTATTGTGGGGAGGAGGTCAGACTTATCGAAGTAGAATAGCAGGTGGTTGTATGAGGAGTTATCTAAGTTCTAACTAGATATATATGTCCTAGCTGGTGATAGAATTGTTGGTTCTATTAAATGCAATGCTATGGCGTTTCTGATAGAGTATGTGGTTTTTGTAAGTGGTGTTCTCATTGAAGTGTCTGAGAATAGTGATGCTAGTGCTAGGGGCTGTTTTGTGGAGGTTTGAGGATGGGGTTAGAGTAGGGCTTTGCAGTGCTGGTTTTAGATCAGCTTTCTGACTCAGTCAACTCGCTGAATAGTTTAGAGACTGTTTAGAAAACCTCTGTTGCGTTTGCAAGGGCTTCTCTAGCGTCTTCTTCATCATAAAGCTCGTCTGGTGGTACTCCTGACTCTTCATCGCCATACATAGATGGTTCTCTTTCTCTTCTAAGTTTTTGCGAAATTCTTGCAAGTCTTGATACTAGGTTTCTGAACCACTGAGGAAATCTATCTGCTTCTTTTCTGAGTGTGGGCTGTTTCAGTAAATAAGGTGTGTTAGGGTTGTTTAAGTCCTTTTAAGGCTATTAGGTATGCTGATACTGTATGTCTGTCTATCACAACAAACATTAAATGGTAATGTGAGTGTTATATATATATCATGGGAATCCCTCAAGAATATTTATAGGCTTCTGAGATTTATGAGCCTAGTCAGTGACCCCAGGTTTCCGAGAACCGCTCCAGAAGGGCGGTGAGGGGGCTTGGGGAGACCGTGAGGAGCCCGAGGGTGGCACTAAACAACCTTAAAACACCATAAACAACCGCTCTCGGGTGAACGGCTATAGGTTGGTAGGCTGCGACACAGTATCTTATGCTGCTCACCTAAGGGACTTTGTTTACAGGCCCAGCCTCTTCGGGTCTTACTGGTGGATGGGCGGATTAAGAAACACACCACCACTTCTAGACTGGGTTCTCTATCCACTCACTCTCTTCATGGATCCTGTGCTCGTGTTTAAGGTTTACCCGCCAATAGCTTACGGAGTTCTCTCAGCTTTAGTTGCGCTCTACAGTGTAAGGATTCTTGGGTTAAGTGGGAAGAGGTCTGTAGCGGCATCGCTAATAGCTAGCTTCTCTCTACTCAGCCTTAGGATGTCCTGGGATCTCCAGAAGCAGGTGTTTGCACAGATACTTGTACTAGCGTCTATAATCCTTGTCGAGAGGTTGAGAGAGGATCCTGTGGGGCTTGCCAAGACATCTTTACTATTACTGCTAGCTGGTTTAGCGAGTGAGTTTGGTGCTGCATTAGCAATAATAATTTCACTGCTTGTGATTCTTCTCTACATACCTGGGCTGAAGAGGCTTCGAATCCCTGTTTCAGCTGTTTACATAGGTGTTGCCATAGCTAGCTACACCCTTATATCGTGGTACCTCAGAGTGCCAGTAGTTCAGAACCCTGTACTAGGCTATGTACCTCCAATAGTTGGAGAGACATTTAGTGAGAGACCTTCTCTATATCCATACATACTCATCTGCCTAGGTACACTAGCACCTCTATACCTAGCGGCTGTGGAGAGGCTGTGGAGAAGAGCCACATTATCAATAGCATTCTCACTATTACTACTATTACTCAGTTTAACACCACTTCTACTGCCGTGGAACAGCTTCTCAGGTGTTGAATGGGACAGGGTATTAATGTCAGCATCACATATAATCATAGCTCTCTCAGCATCTCAACTATGGATGTTTAGGAGCAGAACTGTGAAGTCTCTCTACATACTCTTCCTAATAACGCCAGGGGTGTTCATGATCGGGCCTGAGGGGGTTAACGACCTCAACAGCACTCTCACCTCAGCTCTCAAGAGGTTTCCAAGCGGGTTAGCTCCAGCAGCTCCAGACCCAGCAATATATGATGCTGCAATGAGGATTGCCTCCAGAGCTTCTGAGGTTAGTGAATCAATAGTTGCTAATCCTTGGATGGAGAGATTTATTCACCTATACATAAGGGATCCGAGCCCAAGAGAGATAATTGTTGTTCCTCAGGCAAGCCCGCCATACATTCTATGTGCAATGATTTTGAACAACATTAGCAGGGTGTCTGTGGTAACAGACTACATCTTCAATAGCTCAACAAGTGTTGAGGTAACCAAAGACTTCTGCTTAACTGGAGGAGGCTACACATCAACAAACACAACAATTCTAATAGCAAAACTAGAGGCAAAAGTGCTAGCAGAAGAGAATCCATTCAGACTTGTAGAAGTGAGCATCAAGAACCTTTTTCAAGCTAACCTCCTCCCCACAATAAATGGCAAGTTGTAAAAAGGTTTTGATTTTAGGGTTTTTATTGTGTACTACCTCACCTTCTCTTCAATAAGATTATAACTATAACGCTAATAGCAGCCACAACTATGCTGCCAACTATTAGTGGAGTCATATCAAAAGCTTTCTGAGGAGTTGTAGTAGTTGTGCTTACTGTGTTACCAGTACTTTGAGTAGTCTTTGTCTGTAGTGCTGTGGTTTGCTGAGTTGATGTATATGTTAAGGATGGGCTAGTGGAAGAGATTGTTGTAGTCGCTGTGAGGGTTGGTGATGGCGTGGCTGTGGGTGTTGGTGTAGGAGTTGATGGTGAAATCCTTGCCAATGGAGGCTCTATCACTATGCTGGGTAGAGGAATTAGATTAAGCTGGCTTTTACCAGGGTTTGGAGGTCTCTTTACTAGAGGGTATCTATCAAGTTCCCTTGGATATATGTACACTTGATATGGTGTGTCGCCAATGCCGTCAGAGCCAGGTTCGTCTTGGTTAACCCCCTTCTTTACATCAGCGCCTGTGTAATCACTCCAGTAGTTACCTCCAGAGGGGTAGTCTTTATCCCACTTATAACCCTCTTTAGTTATGTAAACCTGCTTGCCTTTGTTGAGAGAGTTGTTGAAAAAGCTATTGTGATAAAATGTTATATTATAGGGTTCAGACCCATAGATACAGACCCCTGTGCCAGGACCGTCACAGAAGGGTTCCTGGTCACCTCCGTTAAACGCTATGAGATTGTCATACACTACACCTCTACTTGCCATTCCTGCAATCAGTATCCCGACATTATTGCGGGTTATGTTATTGCTGTACACCTCAAAGCTGCTACCACTAATCACTATTCCCTGGCTGTTATTAGTCACCTCATTCTCATAGACCTTAATATGATCGCCACTCACTTCAATACCTTCACCTTGCCTGTAGTTTTTAATGATATTCCCATGTATTGCTATATCTGTGCCACTTACAGCAATTCCGTTTGCAGTTGCAGGTGATGTTGTGTCTGCTAGGTTGCCACATATGTAGGCATTGCTAATATTGCTTAGCTCAATTGAGGTATGTATGTTGATGCATATGGCTAGCGAAGACGATGTATCCCCTCTAATCACAGCATTGGTGTTATTCTCTATAACCACTTTATGCGAGCTGTGAGGCTCTATATGCATCTCCCCACTGTTGCCATACACCATTACATCTGTAGAGATGCCTGTCAGTGTAATTGTTGGTAGTCTGTAAGGGTCCTCGCTAGCTAAATGGTTGTAGGAGATGATTGTGTGGTTTGAAAGTTCATCAATAACTACTGCTTCTGGTGCATTTAACAAAAGATTTTTGTGAATAACAGTCTTTTCAGAGCCTGTAACATGTATGTTGCAAGAGCCTGCCCCATTTTCCCCATTTAGTGAGTTGTTGAAGATGATGGTCATAACAGAGTTCTCAACACTAATCCCAACGTCGTTAGGCACCACAACTCTATTGCCACCAATATACACCATGTCTGACCTCTCAACAATAATGCCTATTCTCGCTAAGCTTATGGTGTTGTCATGGATGTAGCCATTAGAGGAGTTACTGACAATAACTGCAGCTCCTCCACCCTCAATGACATTTTCTTTTGCTTCAACATAAGTTGAGTTATCTAAGTGTATTGATGCTGCGTTGTCTTTCATTGTGCTGTTGTGTATAAGCACATTATTAGAGCTTATTATGTGAACACCCTCCCAGTTGCCAATTACTGTACACTTGCTGACCTCAACGCTAGTAGCATTTAAAATAATTAGCGCTATGCTGAAGTTGTAGATCCTAAAGCCCGTTATGAGTATATTACTTGCTAGAACAGCTAAGCCCTTATCCATAAACCCCTGTCCAACTCTCCCCACAAGAGCATGCCCACCACCATCAACTACTACATCACCCCTCTCAACAACTATACTCCCAATAAAATCTCTTGTCAGCTTATAGTAATGCTTATCAGTAGTTGTAATAGGAGCGTTTGAGGGCACAACATTGCCATCAGGCCTTATGTAGACAGTAACATAGGTTTCTCCTAAAGCTGTAAAGATGCTGAGAGGGATCAGCAAGCGTATTAGAACCATCACTAAGACAACTACATACATGAAGACAATCCTTTTATCCAAGCAAACATCACTTCTGTTTTATAATAACTTAGAAAAAGTTTATAACTTTAATATATTTGTTGAAGCAACTATACCTACTAGAAGACTTTGCAGTATATACCCTTCTTAATAAATACCTAGTCTCAGCAATTAATTCCAATGGTTTGCGCAAGATAATTCAGTAAGAGCTTATTGCTGTTAGCTACTACGTTTTCATAGTAGTACTAGCTCTGATGCATTAGTGGTTTTGGTTGTGAGGAGTTGAGGAGCTTATCTATAGTAAGCTACAGGGAGAGAATTGTTGCAGGCTCATTCTATCCTCTATGGCAAGGCTAGGTATTCCACTAATGCTAACCGACATAATTTCTTCCATCTACAACCTTATAGACACTTTTTGGGCTAGCTTAAACACCCTGATATTGAGCAGCTTAGAACTGTTTTTAAAGTAGATCTGCCTATAATTGTTATGACTATGTCAGATGGGTTTACATTCACATTCTCATCAGTCACTTGTAAACCTTTTTGGAGCTGTTATAGTAACAGCCCTTAGCGCCTTTGACTACTGTTTAAATATAGCATAGGTTTATACAGTTTTATATGAATTGATGCTAAAAATTCATATTATAGGCTTTGAAAATAGCTATTTTAGTGCGTCGATGGGGGTTGAGGGTATGAGGCTCTCTGAGAAACCAAGACACGAAGTCTGATTTTCTAGCACCCCCAAGCCTGGTAAAACTCTAGTGAGCGCAGAGGAAAAGAGATGAAGCGATAAAAATAAAGCTATAGAAGATACATTGCTGCAAATTGCTGTACTATTCCCCATAACTACTCAAAAACACTCTTACAACATGTCTCTCTCGAAGTTCTAAAAACAACATTCTTTAGTATTTCTTTTAAACGCGTCTTCACTCTTAAAATCTTTGTTCATTATAACTGAAAGTGTTGTCTCTTAGAATGGGGGGAATAGCGTTGTAGAGTAGTTATGCCATTATATTTTCTTAGCTTTTACATGATGAGATTGTTGATTCTGTAAATTGTTCGAGACCTTGAAAGTTATTCGCAAGTGCTTCTCAAGTTTTATAACCACAGCATTTATTACCTTGCTCCTCACTTATTTCACTCTTGGTGATTTTGTTTATGGAGTACACAACCCTTGGTAAGACAAAGGAGAAGATATCTAGGGTTGGCATGGGTGCGTGGCAGTTTAGTGAAGCTTGGGGTGTAACAGAGTATGAGAAGGCTAAGGCTGTTATTGCCAAGGCTCTTGAGCTAGGGATAAACCTCTTCGACACTGCTATGGTGTATGGCAATGGTTTGAGTGAGAATATTGTGGGCAGGGCTTTTAGAGAACTTAGTGTTAAGAGAGATGAGGTTATAGTTACCACCAAGATACCTGGGGATTTCCTGAATCCTGACGATATTGAAAAAGCTGTTAGACACTCGGTAAAGATTCTTGGACTTGGTCACATAGATGGGATACTAGTTCACTGGCCTCCAGCTTGGCATAACTATCCGACTAAGGTATATGCAAGGTCTCTTGAGAAACTAGTTAATATTGGTCTTGCTAGGTATCTGGGTCTAAGCAACTTCCCTGTAGAACTTGTTGAAAGCTTTAGAAGTAACTTATCTAGAGCTGATGTTGAGGTGTTTCAGTACCGCTATAACCTCGTTGAGAGGTGGGCTGAGGAAGAGATAATACCATATGCTGAAAAGCATAACATAACCCTCCAAGCATGGAGCCCAATAGCAAAAGGTGCTTTAACAGGAAAGTATACGCCAGAAAACCTACCTAAATTCACAGATGTTAGAGCAAGAGAACCCATATTTCACATCGAGAACTTTGAGAAGACATGGAAATTAGTACAGCTATTAAAGACTATTGGCGAGAAATACAGCAAAACACCAACTCAAGTAGCTCTCAACTGGCTAATAATATCAAGCCCTGTTGTAGTACCAATACCAGGTGCCAAGAGCCCTGAACAAGTAGAAGAACTTGCAAATACTGTTGGATGGAGGCTTAATCAAGATGATTGGCTTGCCATAGACGAGCTTAGCAGAGCAATTAAGATAAGTTATGCCATCTACT
>Ga0080005_142265_pt1 | contig 13027 bp, 10 predicted proteins | sample JossMetagenome_2_FD_69208 | JGI IMG/M metagenome (GOLD analysis project Ga0080005, IMG submission 69208) | Hot spring sediment microbial communities from Joseph's Coat, Yellowstone National Park, USA - JC3_ASED (SPADES assembly) (version 2) | ecosystem: Environmental > Aquatic > Thermal springs >... | reverse complement strand
TCGAAGCTCTCTATTTCGTCGGCGCTGATCTCGGCCGTTCCGGTCGGGGACAAACGATCGAGTATAACGACCCTGTAGTTCGACAGTTCGGAACGCTTGGCCCAAAAAAGCCACGAGAGGGCTTCCTTTACGGTCCTGAAGCTCAAGCCAGGTCTTCCATCCTCACGGGGAGCCTAGTCAACCTCTTGCCCACTGCCTTCTCCAAGGCCCTAATTATCGCGGGAGGTCCCCCTATGGTCGCTCCCTCTCCTATCCCTTTAGCCGGAAGCGGGGCGTCGCTCTTGCCTTCCTCCATGTACTCCCACATCATGTTGAAGGACTCGACTGCCGTCGGTACCGCGTACTCGGCGAACCCTTGGGTCAGAGGAACGCCGTTCTTGTCGTAGATTACCTCCTCCAGCACAGCCTCCCCGAAGCTCTGAATGGTTCCACCGTGCACCTGACCCTCCGCCAACATGGGGTTGACCACTACCCCGATGTCGTCTATGGCGAAGTAGTCGAGGACCTTCACCTTTCCCTCCTCCGTAACCTCAATCAACGCTACGTGAGACCCGTACGGGAAGGTGTAGTTGTCGAATCCGAAGGACGCCGAGGCCTCCAGTAGCGGCTCGGCCCTGTACCTCCAGACCCCTCCCAGGTTCCTCGTGGCCTTCTCGGCTATTTCCCTGAGGGTCATGACCTGGTTCGTCTTGGGGTTTATCACCTTGCCGTCCTTGTACATAAGTTCCTGAACGTCGCTCCTCATGAAGCCCGAGGCCAGCTTCATTATGTTCTCCTTAAGTCTCCTGGCCGCCAGGACAGCGGCGTTCCCTGCAAGGGTCAGCGACCTGGAGCCGTAAGTCCCGAAGGCGTTGGAGATCAGGGCAGTATCTCCCCAAACCACGTCGACGTCGTCCAAGCTTATTCCCAGCTCGTCTGCCACCACCTGAGCTATTCCCGTGGCCGTCCCCTGGCCGGTGGGTGCGGCGCCTATTACGACCTGAACCCTGCCGTTGCTCAAAAGCCTGACTATGGCAGACTCCCAAGGACCGAAGTTGTTCTGTTCTACGTAGAACGATAGACCCGCTCCCACCCTCCTACCTTGCTTCCTCAGCTCCTCTGCCCTCCTCTCGAAATCCCTATAGACCTTCTCCGCCCTCTCCAGAAGGGCCAGGTAGTTCCCGGAGTCGTACTTAATCCCGAAGGGGTTCTTGTACGGTAGGTTCCCTATCAGGTTCCTCTTCCTGACCTCTATTGGGTCCATCTTGAGCTCGTCCGCTATCACATCCATGTACCTCTCGTAAACGAACGCCGCCTCAGGCCTCCCTGCCCCCCTGTACTGGTCTAGGGGAGTCTTGTTAGTCAGCACTCCCTTGACGTTGACCAACGCGTTGGGTATCTCGTAGGGGCCGGTGACTAGAGTCGCCGCTATGTCGGCCAGATACGCCCCATGCCAGCCGGCGCCGAGGTCAATGATTAAGTCGTCGATCACAGCGTTCACTCTGCCGTCCTTGTTGAAGCCTACCTTGACGTTGTGAGTTTGTCCCCTGGCGTGATAGGTAGATAGGAAGTCCTCCCTCCTGGTGTTGGCCCACTTGACTGAGGTCCTGAAGGTCAGGGCGGCGTGGACGGCAATGAACTCCTCAGGGTAGGGGAAGAGCTTCGACCCGAAGGCCCCTCCCACGTCAGCCATCACTACCCTGATGTCGCTCACTCTGTCCCCGAACGCCTTGAGGAGGAAGGACCTCATGTAATGCGGGGACTGGGTCGAGGCGTAAACGGTCAGTCTGTCCCCATTATACTCGACGACCCCTCCCCTCGGCTCCATCGCGGAGGGGGCGACCCTGGAGATCTCGAGCTTAACCTCAACCGTTCTGTCGCTCCTCTTCAGTGCTTCCTCAGGGTCGCCGCCCTTATAGGTCTGGGCGTACGCGATGTTCGACCTCCCCTCTACCGCCTTCACTTCGTCCTTGAGGGCCTCCTCCAGGTCGACTACGGCGGGGAGCTCCTCGTAGTCCACGGTTATGTAGTCCAAAGCGTCGTAAGCCAGATACCTGTCCTCAGCTAGCACAGCAGCTATGGGTTGCCCTACGTAGAGGATCTCGTCCTTGGCCATCGGGAAGTTCCTCGGCCTCCCCTCGAGGGGTAAGTTGAGGCCCACTATCACTCCCTTGACGCCCTTCAGCTTCAGGGAGTCGGAGTAATCTATCCTCTTTATCCTCGCGTGGGGCACCTCGCTTCTCTTGATCGCGAGGAAGAGTTGGTTCGGGAGGTCTACGTCATCGACGTACCTGGCGTTGCCGGTGAGTATCCTGTAATCCTCTTTCCTCCTCACCTTTTGCCCGACGTACAAAAGGGATCAGTGAAATTTACTTCAGGGAATTATAATAATGTTACAAGCGGTTCAGCAGACGTTTATCGGCTTAACCTCGAGGCTCATGTCCTTGGCACTAACGCTGTGGGTCAGGTAGCCCGAGGATATCACGTCGGGGCCGGCTAGGGCGTAGTCGACTACGTTATCCGGCGTAATGCCCCCGGAGACCTCCACTATTACTCTGCCGTTAACCCTCCTTACCTCTTCTATGACCTCCTTAGCTTCCCTGGGACCCACATTATCGAGGAGTATGGCGTGGGCGCCGGCCTCAACGGCCTCAAGGGCGGACTTGAGGTCGGAGACCTCCACCTCGATGATCTTAGTGAAGCTTGCGACCTTCCTCGCCCTCATCACCGCTTCCCTTACGCTTCCCAGGAGGGCTATGTGGTTGTCTTTAATCAGGACGGCGTCGTAGAGCCCGAACCTGTGGGGGTCTCCCCCTCCGACCTCGATGGCGTACTTCTCGAACGCCCTCAGGCCCGGAGTGGTCTTCCTGGTGCCAGCTATCCTCACCTTCGGGTTCACCGCCTTCGCTCTCTCCACCATTTCCCTCGTGGCTGACGCTATGCCGCTGAGCCTCATCAGGAGGTTCAGGACAGTCCTCTCGACGCCGAGCAGGAGCTCGCCGTCGCCCCTTATCACCGCTATCTCCTGTCCCTTTGAGAATCTCTCGCCGTCGCTCAAGTTGGCCTGAACAGTGAAGCCTAGCCTGGTCAGGAAAGGCACGACGAACCTTAAACCGGCTAGAACCCCCTCGCTTTTGGCCAATACGACCCCTTCTGCCTTTACGCCCCTTACTATCCTGCTCGTCAGATCCTCAGGGTAAGCGTCCTCCCTGAGGAACTCCCAGAGCTTCTGGACGGCGAACTCCACGTCCAGCATCGTTCCGTAACTATAACTCCCAAGCTTTTAGACGAACGCCGGGTTTTTGAAAAAAGATTTTTCTTTTTATATTAAATTTTCACGGAAGGGACCTTGATAGTCGTTATCGGCTCAGGAGTGGCCGGCCTCTCGGCCGCCCTTTCCTTGGCCAGAGCGAGGTACGACGTGAAGGTGATAACCAAGAGCGTGACCGGCGGGTCGACTCCGATAGCTAAGGGAGGGATAGCCGTGCCCGTCGGGAGGGACGACAGCCCAGAGATCCACGCTCATGACACCCTGAAGGCTGGGGCGGGGTTATGCGACGAGGGTGCAGTAAGGTACTTCACCCACCAGGCCGTGAAGGTCTACTACCAGCTCCAGGAGATGGGCTTCAAGTTCGACCCGGAGCTCTGGCTGGAAGGAGGGCACTCCAGAAGGAGGATAGCCCACAGGACCGACGAGACAGGGGCGCAGCTGCACAGGTTCCTGTACCATAGGGCCGTCGAGATGGACGTTAGGATAGTTGAGGCCCAGCTGATCTCGCTGAAAGCCTCCAACGGCAAGGTCAGGGGAGTTGTTACCGACAAGGGGGAGATAGAGGCCGAGAAGGTGGTATTAGCCACAGGCGGTTACAACTCCGCCTTCAAGTTCGCAACCTCGAAGGGCAACCTCGGAGAGGGAATAGCCTCTGCCTTCCTGGCCGGGGCGGCGGTGGCCGACATGGAGTTCGTGCAGTTCCACCCCACGGTCACCGAGGACGGCTTCCTTATGACCGAAGCGCTCAGGGGAGAAGGGGCTAAGCTGATTAACGATAAGGGCGAGAGGTTCGCCTTCGCTTACGACCAGAGGGGCGAGCTAGCCCCGAGGGACGTGTTAGCTAGGGCGGTTTACACGGAGTACCTCAAGGGCAACGAGGTGTTCCTCGACCTGAGCGACGTGAGGGAGTTGGACAAGAGGTTCCCCGTAGTTTCGGATTACCTCAGGAAAAGGGGGTTAGGCACTAGGGTGAAGATAGTCACGGCGGCCCACTTCACGATAGGGGGAGTGTTGACGAACGTGAAGGGTCAGACCACGCTGGAGAACCTCTTCGCGATAGGCGAGGCGGCCGACACCGGCCTTCACGGTGCGAATAGGTTAGCGAGCAACTCCCTCCTGGAGGGGATGGTAATGGGGCTGAACATCAGCGACTTCATAGAAGACGACTGGACAGGGCCTAAGCTCAAGGGTAACGACCTGATAGAGATTGAAGTCAAACAGGCGGAAGGCCTGGACTTGGACTCCGTGAAGGAGGGCAACTGGAGGCACCTAGGCGTCATAAGGGAGGGGAAGAGCCTGGAGGAGTGGCTCAACGTCCTTAAGGATAGACACGGGAACGCGTGGAGCCTGGTCTCGTATTTGGCCGCATACTCAGCCCTCGTGAGGAGGGAGAGCAGGGGGTCCCACTACAGGAGCGATTACCCGCAGCAGGACGACAGCTTCAGGAAGAGGTTCGTCCTCGTGAGGAAAGGAAGCGTTTGATTCTTCGTAAAGACACGAAAACTAAACCCCTCACCTGTCGGAGAAGACGGGCTTCACGTTCAGCGACTCCAAAAGCTTCACGGTGTTCTCGAACGCCTGCCTGGCCCTCTCAGCGACTTTAGGGTCGACCTTGACCTCATAGACCATGTCCTTCAGGGAGTTGTAAATCTTCTCCAGCGTTATCATCGCCATGTAGGGGCACCTGGCGCAGGCGCAGCTCTCCAGGCTGACTAGCGGGTAGAACTTCTTGCCCGGGACTTTGAGCTCTAAGGCGTTCAGCATCCCCAGCTCGGTGGCCACCACGAACTCCTTCGCCCCGCTCTTGCTGGCGAACTCTATCATTTGGTTGGTGGAACCCACGAAGTCGGCCTCCTCGAGGACCTCCAGGGGGGCCTCGGGGTGGGCCATCAGCACCGCGTTGGGGTGGGCCTTCCTCGCCTGGGCTATCATCTGCTTAGTGTAGCTAGCGTGAACGATGCACCTCCCGTCCTCTGGGACCTTGATGAGCTTCTTCCCGGTCTTACTCTCGACGTACCTCGCCAGATTGACGTCAGGCCCGAAGATGATTTCCTTGGCGTTCAGGGCGCTCACTACCTTAACGGCGGTGGAGGAGGTGACTATGTAGTCCGCCAATGCCTTCGCATCGATGCTCGTGTTCACGTAGAGGACAACGGGGGCGTCAGGGTGTTCCTCTTTCACCTTCCTCAGGAGGTCAGCCGGCAGGGCGTCGGAGAGGCTACAGCCCGCGTTGGGGTCAGGGCTGAGCACGACCTTGTCCATGTTCAGCGCCTTAGCCTGCTCGGCCATGAAGTACACTCCTGCGAAAACTATGACGTCCGCGTCAGTCTTCTGGGCTTTCAAGGAGAGGTCGTAAGAGTCACCCGTGAAGTCGGAGATCAACTGAACCGAATAATCCATGTAGTTGTGGCCCAATATGACCGCGTTCCTCTCCTTTTTGAGCCTCCTTATTTCCTCGAAGAGGTTCACACGTTAAGCTGACCCAACGCGTATATTAATTTTAATAAAATTTGTTTAAATCATTTTAAATAAAAAATTACTGATGCTGGCAAAAACTGTAGTTACAGACTTCCAACGGTTCTTACGGCCTCGGTTGAGGGCGCTCGACGCGAAAGCCGTTATTTTTCCAGAGCTAACCGATAATTGAATTAAAGTTAGATCTGTCGGAGAAAATACTTTCCGAGTCCCGAAGCGTCGCGTGTAGGATCGCAGACGGAAATTAAGAGGGCTCAAGACTCGTCAAACTTCACGAGACCGCCGAGGGAATCCCAAGCTGCCTGGATTCGTCGACGAAACAACACCTCTGTCCTCCCCCTTCAGCAGGAGACGATCTAAACGGCACGTCATCGCCCTTAGCTGTCTTCACCTTCTCCTCAAGGCCAGGGTTAACCCGCTCAGGACCAGCGAGACTATGAAGGTGAATCCGGTCAGTGCGTACTGATAGTTGACCTGCGTCACGAGGGTCTCGTTCAACGGCGAGTTGACCGTGACGATTTGGCCGTTCTGAGCGCTGAGGGTTCCCACCCAGAGTCCAGTCTCGTAGAAGGGGATCGGCTGGTAAAGCGTTATCTGGGCTCCCTGGTCGACCCACTGAACGTTACCGTTGAGCGTCACCGCGAACTGTTTCTTGCCCTCTATCGGTATGGGAGGAACGTAGTGCTCCACCATCAGCTCAAAGGGCTCGACCTGATACCTAACCCCCTGCGAGACTTGAACGTAAGGGTTGACCTTCACTGTCGCGCCAACGGGAACCCACAGGGAGTGAGTCAAATAGGTCGAGTTGTTCACCGTCACGTTAAGGGGGAAGCTAGCGTTGAAAGCGATGAGGTACTCGGGCGACCACTTCGCCACGTAACTAGTCGGTCCCGTAACTCTGATGACCTCCGGGTTCAGGAGCTCCAGCCTGTAAGTCGAATTGACGTAGTAGTACTGAGGCGGTACGGTGACGTTCGAGCCAGCCTTCACCCATTGGGACTTCAGGATAACCTCGTAACCGTTTACGGAGGCTTTAAGCGGGAAGCTCGTGCTCACGTTCAGGTAGTAGTAAACTAGTTTCGTTACCTCGACGGACTTGGGCGAGTCGACGTATATTACGCTCAAGCTCGGTTCCGAGACGATTTCCGTGCCGTTGGGGTAGACGGCTACCGTCTTGTTAAGCACTATCACGGTGCCCCTCTTGTACCAGCCCGAGTAGACGGTTCCCGGCACGCCGTTCACCGACCCGTTCAAGGGAGAGGTCAGGTTGACGAAGTACATGTAGTAGCCTGAGACCTTCACGTAGACGTAAGAGTTGACAGTGAAAGAGGTAGGGTTGGCGTTAGCAATGTAGAACTGGACCCCCTTCGATACGTTGGCCGGGCCCGCCGTTATTTGTATCTGGGTTCCCTGGTCGAACCAACCCGTCGACAAGTACGAGGGCTTTCCGTCAACCAACGCGGGCACGGTGACGTTCTGCGAGAGCTCAACCAGGAACTGATACGTGATTTTAGGGGCGTAATTCAAGGGGGAGTCGAGCGTTAGGTTGAGCACAGGAGAAAGCGCCACCCTTTCGAAGGGCGCCAGGTAGTAGTAGGGGTTGATCTGGACGATCTTCGTCCCTCCCGGGAGCCAGCCCGAGGTCAAGGTCTGCAACCTGCCGTTTACGTAAGCCAAAACGGGGTAGGGTGAGGAGACGTTAACGTAGAACTGCAACTGCCAGTCCGCCTTGTACGTCCTTGGGGCGTTCACGACGAAGGAGCCCGGATTCAGCAGCACGGCCCTCTCCCCTTTACCCAGGAGAGAGGATTGGGGAGGTACGACCACCTGTGTGGAAGCGTTAACCCACAGGGGACCGCTCACACTGACGTTACTTCCGCTAATTAGGACCGTTAACGGGTAGGCTGTTGAGACGTTTAGGAGGTACTGGGGCTGAACCTTAACGAGGATCGAGACGTTGGACTTCAGGTAAACGAAGGTGACGTTGGGGATCAGGAGCAGCCTATAGCCGGGCGACAAGTATGTGTAGTTCTCTTTAGGCAAAGTTATCACGGTCCCATCCGGGTAAAAGCCGGACTTTACGAGAGTCGGGGTGCCGTTAACCTCGCCCCACATAGGGTAGTTGATGGAAACGTAGTACTGCGGAACGCCGCTCGAGGATTGCGCGTGGCCCTCGGGACCTAACAGAGTTAGGGCGGCGAGAAGAAGCGTTATCCCCAGTAACAGAATGCCTCGTCTCAAGGCCGTTTAGTTCAAAGGGCGAATACTCTCTATTTAGGTTTGCTCAACAGGTCAGTCGCGTCACGGCGTTACTCCAATATCTTTCCTGAAGAGCTCAACTCTATTGCCTGGACCAGCCTGGTTAGAAGTGTTACACGTGCCTTATAATCTTCAAATTCTAGTGAGGACAGCTTACTACATACACGGGTGTCTCCATAAAATTTAAATAAATAAAAGTTATATCGATTATTTCAGGGAAATAGTTATGTCCTTTTATTCACACGACGTTACGATCCAAGCCCCTAAGGACAGACTATTAAGCTTAATGACGGATCCCTTCCTTCTCTCTGGCATCTTCGGTCACGTCAATATACTAAGAGTGTATGACCAGAAACAAGGAAAATACGTGGATTTCTCTTACCTTTCAAGCTTCTCTAACAGGTTCTTGGTAGTGTACGTCTTCGGCACCCCGGACACGAAGATGCACCTCCTTGAAGGGGAAATGGAAGGACCGATACTTGAGGCGGGTAGTATAGTATACAGAGGATGGACGAAAGATCAAAAGTTCGTATGGGGAATTAGGTTCGAAGCGAAGGCGATTAAGCCTATGGAGACGCTCGTAAGAATCTTCGTGAACGCTGACTACAATGTTTCAGGTCTAGATAGATTACTAGGGAGGACGCCTTTCGCCTTAGCTCAACATATAGTAGAAGAGCACATAATACCGTACGTCAAACACTACCTTAAGACCGAGAGCGGAATCGGGTTAGAGGGTATAATACCGACGAAACTACTGGACGAACAAGGCCTATTCAGCCAAATAGTACCGAAGATAACGAAAGTGAGCGGAGACGTAGAATACGGAGTCGCGGTCATAAAAGGAGAAAACGTAAACGGGAAAATGGTGATCAAAAACGGAAAAATTTCGGGAATAGAGGTGAACCACAACGGCCAAACGTTACAGGGACAAGACGCTATGCTCGAGCTGGTGAGCTTACTGACTCCAGTCAGAGTAACACTTTACGCGGTAAATTTGGATGAAGTCTTGATGTCCAAGCTCGAAAAATATGTACTCGCTAATACTACTCAAGGATTCAGCTCTATTTAGAGAACGCATCACATTAGCTTCCCGCCGCCGCGCTTACCTCACCCTTCTTTTCCCTTTTCAACTCTTAAAGTCGTGACGATTCGAGTTGGGAAACCTGGGACGCAATGTATAATCCTAAGCGGCATAGGCCTGCAAGGATCCTGGCGAAGCCTAGCTCGGAGACATAGCCCAGAGGGTGGACAGCAAAGCCCCACCTCGGGTTAAGCAAGACATAATACTCGGGTGGACGGGCTGGCGAAAAGCCTGGCGTAGTCGTAGCTCGTCGCGGGATCTCAGAACGCCTGCTTCCCCTCTCGCCCCTGAAAGGGGCGAAGTTTTGAGGCTTGTTCTAATTGTATGAACTAGTATTATTAATCATTATCATATGGGAAGAGTATATTTCATATATAGGAAAATCTTATATATGGGTGAATAAAAAAAAAAAAACGAATGACTATAAGGCTGGCTGAAGAGATCACGATGAACGATGAGGACTCTGGCATTGATTGGTTTTACGACAAGAGGAACGTAATTGACAGCATGCCTAACTTGGTTGGCTTCACGGAGAATAAAGTAAAGCTCAGGATTAAGAGGTTCCTATTCTTAGAAAAGACTTTGGAATATAAGCTCACTAGCACCTTCGGGGAAGGATATATACAGTACAAATTCGAAACTGAAGACTCCTCTTTCGCTTTACTCGTAACATCAAATAGAGATAAAAAACGCATACTACTAAGCCTTGTGTATTCTGGAAAGTACGAAAATCAAAAGACGAAGTTGCTTAAGGAGTTTATAACAAATTTAAAGACTAAATATCTAGAGCAAAGACAAAAAATGGTGAGTACGGCAGGCGAAACGATTTCTTCCAAGTTAGCCTCCTTATCTTTTATAGCAAAACTCGTTTCGACTTCTATGTTAGTATACTCCGACAAACTAGATCTTAGCAAAAAGGACATAAGCCTCTTCATCGAAGAGACCTTGCGTAAGTTCTCACACTACCCAGTAAATTACATATTAGGGTTTAACGACGAAACGGTTTTTCGTTTACTGTTCGTTAAGGGAGAGCTCAAAGGAGTGTACATAAGAATATCAGGCAAGGAATTCTATTCCGAGGAAGCTATATCTAAACTCAAAGGGTTGTTTAACGTCTCCGTTTACGCGAGTCTGTTAAGACCCGAGATGGTGATTTAGGCGTGATAGACCCAATCGTATTGGCTGAAGAAAAGGGAAACAAGTTCATTTGGCTATCGATAGATCAAGCAGAAATGGAGAAGGGAATAATAACGAACCAATATTTGCTTATCGTAAAAGACAAAGGTGTATTATTGGACCCTGGAGGGCCATTGGTTTTCGAAAGAGTTTATACTACAATGCAGAAGTTCATCAGACCTGAAGACGTCGAATACATATTTTTATCTCATGAAGATCCAGACATAATTTCCGGCCTCTCATTGTGGTTGACTTATTGTCCCAACGCGAAAATACTGGTATCAGACCTATGGGATAGGTTCTTACCGCACGTCGGAGTCGACATAAAGATGAACGTAATAAGAATACCCCTACAAGGGATGCGGATTAATCTGAACGGGGACGATTTAAGGATAGTTCCCGCTCATTTCCTACATTCCCCTGGCAACTTCCACCTTTACGATCCAGTAACCAAAGTTTACTTCTCTGGGGATCTAGGAGCGGCGGTTTACCCCAAAGGTACATGGTACATAGCGGTTGACGACTTCGACGAGCACAGGAAGTACATGGAGGGCTTTCACAGAGTGTATATGGCTAACAGGAAAGCGATAGAACTGTGGTTAAAGCAGATTCAAGGACTAGACATTAGAATCATAGCTCCGCAACACGGTGCCGTATTCGAGGGAGAAAACGTGAAAAAGTTCATCGATTGGCTAAAGAGCCTAGACAAAGTAGGGATTGATCATCTGGAAGAAGCGCTTAGTACTTACGCCTGATCCTTACGTGCATTGATCCGCCTTTTTTGGTTGTATAAGCGGTCGATTAACCCTGACTTCTCATCTACCTTTTACAAATGAAACCACGCAATAAAATAAATTGTAATAATCTCCAGACCAGAACGAGTCCAGGGAGTGAGAGTAATGAGAACAGCAGTAGAAACGGATATACACATGAAACTTCCAGAACTATCAGAATGGTTAAGCTAAGTAAATAACTCATTAATAAATTATCCATTCCCGCCATAAATGACTAGGCCCCCACGAACCCCCTAATTCACAAGCGTTCGTAGTTCAGCGATCTGGAACTTCAGCGAATGCATAATAAGCAAGTTTTAAATAGTTTAGGGTAGCCCTAACACCACTCTGGTGATACCGATGCTGAACCTCAGCGAGATCCTGAACCCGTCCTCTGGCCTAACCCTTCCCTCAATACTAGCCGTGTCCTTCATTCTGGGGCTTCTTCACGGCGCCACTCCTGACGAACACACGTGGCCCATAACGTTCAGTTACGCTGTCGGGAAGTACAGCACTAGGGGAGGGATGAAGGCTGGGTTCCTCTTCTCGCTGGGCTTCACGATTCAGAGGGCCTTCCTGACTACCTTAGGTTATTTGGGTTTGGCCAGCTTTTACAGACAGTACGACCTCGACGGGCCGGTTTACGTCGTTGTGGGCATAGTGATGGCTGTCGCTGGAGCTTACGTTCTCAAGGGGAGGTACTTGCACCTACCCATCGACGTTCTCCTGGGAGGGAAAGAGCATCATACCTCCGAGGTCGGATCCACGAAGTTCCACGAGACGGAGCTACACGACGTACCCCTGCGGATGACGGTGGTTCACGGCCTCATAGCGGGTTTCGGCTTCGGGGCCTACGCCTCAATAATAACGTTCGTCCTGGCCCCCCAGGTAGGTAGCCTTTGGTTGGCTCCACTTCCCGGAGTCATGTTCGGTCTCGGAACTATGCTGATGCAGGTAGTCTTCGGTGCGATCTTCGGAAACCTGATGAGGTTGAGGAGGCTCACGGAGCAACAGATCACTAAAATAGCCAGGAAGGTCGCGGGTACCACACTCTTCTACGGCGGTTGGCTGTTCGTGGTCGCAGGCCTATTGATATTGGTACTCCCGATCGTAGACCAGTGGGGCATTAGCACGGGAATACCGGTACCTAACCTGGATCAAATAAGCGTCGGAACCATCTTAGTTCTCAGCGTCGTGGGCGCTATCGGGATAGGCTCGATGGTTAGGGAGGTACTAAGGGCCTCCCCTGCGTCACAACAGCCCTCTAGCGGCCGTTGATAATCAGCCGTAAGTTATCTGTAAATCACGTCGACCCTATGTAGGTAAGCAATATAAAACACTAGGGTAGAGAGAGGTCTTTGAGGATAGAAATGGACCTGTTGAAGTTCCTTCTGAAGCTCCTGACCTTCCTCCTCTACCTCAAGCCGATCGTGGGAAGCGTGATGGTCCTGCTTTTCTTCCTAGCCTTAAACTTCGCCTTCCTCTTCGCCCTGGGAGCTTTAGCGTTTGCCTTTCAGGTAGCTCGCGGCGTAAGTTAGCGCGCCCAGGAGAGTTAACGCGAATCCCAAGGCCCTGAGGGCTTCAGGGTTACCGACCGCGCTGGCCCGGAGCACCCTGAGCTCCGCGGTGGCGTTGATCACTGCCTTGGTCGAGTTCACCACTTCGGGCACCTTAATCACCTTCTGCGTAGTGACGTTGGTGCAGTTGTTGGAAACCGTGTAATTAACGACCTCAAACCTCTCCGTAACGTACCTCTCGTAAAGCAGCTTCAACGTCCAGTTGCCTGGATAGAGGTAAAGCACGACTGGGAGTTCACTGACGCGGCTCAGGCCGTTTGGCTCAAGCACCTCAACGTAGCCCGTCACGTTGGTCGAGTTAATGTAGACTTTCAGCTCCGAGAGCTGTACGAAGCTCGGAACGTCAACGGTGAGCGTGTTGTTGAAAGAATACGTGTAAGAGTAGGGCACGCTGAAGGTTATAAGCGAGATGCCGAGGAAGGCCACGCCTATCGCT
>Ga0080005_128865_pt1 | contig 13041 bp, 11 predicted proteins | sample JossMetagenome_2_FD_69208 | JGI IMG/M metagenome (GOLD analysis project Ga0080005, IMG submission 69208) | Hot spring sediment microbial communities from Joseph's Coat, Yellowstone National Park, USA - JC3_ASED (SPADES assembly) (version 2) | ecosystem: Environmental > Aquatic > Thermal springs >... | reverse complement strand
ATTCAACGTGGTTGAGTCATATTACTCGCACATAAGCGATTTAACATACATAGATGCCGACCAGGAGGATTACCTAAGGGTGAAGGGCTACAAAGACCTCATAAGGATCACAGTTAAGAGACCAACAAAGACGAACATCCTAAGGACCCTAGCATACCCACTGGTTAAGTTAAAACCAAGCCTAAGGCAATCAATCATTATCGTAGCAACTAAGGTAAAGGAACCAAAGACAAAAGTAATTGAGAGATGGTAATATTATGCCTTCATTGTTTGTACCTTATATAAATGAATTGCTAAGCAAGCCAAGTAATGCTTTAGGACTTTCTCGACTTTCAATTACCATTTACTTGTTTTTAGTATTCATTATTTACTTAGCTGTAACAATTATATTTATTTTATTACAAATGTTTAATAAATATGGTAAAAATAATCAAATAAAAAGCAATTTTTCGCATAATTTTATTTTAGTAATCTTAATAATTAATATATTACTTATTTTGATAGGATTAGCTTCATCTCTGGGATTATTTTATTATTCGTTGATTTTGGTACTTGCAGTATTAATCATTCCCATAACAACATACTTGATATCATTGATAAGTAATGATGGTAAAGTTGAATTTTTATTAATCATATTTGCAATATTGATAATTTTTATATTTGCTTCAAGGGATTTAGTTACGGGCATTGCTGAACAAGAGACCACATCGGATGCGATAAATATATATCTTAACGGCTATTTCAGGTGGTCTATACATGCATCATGGTATGATCTCGCACCTTTGGACGCTATATTGAATGTCATATTGAGTTACGTAACGGGAAGAAGCATATTCAACGCCACATTGGCTTCTGCAATGTACTTTTCCTATGGACTGATGGCATTTTTACTATTATATGCCTTAGTCAAAAAGATCACGGGTAATCCTGCCTTATCTATATCAATCATGCTTCTCTCAATACTTTCTTACCCATATTCACCTATTATAAGCCTTAGTGTACCTCCCGATGCACTTTCACAGTTGCTTGCACTAACCGCTTTAATTATGCTGATGAAACCTCCTTTAGGATATGGCGAGTTTAAAATGAATGATTATATAGTTACGGTGTTATTAATAATATCAGCGATATTCATGCATCCTACTGCTTTAACGATACCCATTTATTTAGCATTAATTATAATCTTACTATACTATAGGAAAGAGCTCAATAAGTACCGATATTTAGTATACATTACTTTATTAGCCCTTATGATTTACCTATCTAAGGTAGCATATACAGCCTTTACTTTAGGATTTACGAATTATCTACAGGTTTTATGGAGCTACATCATTAATGCCTTTATTAAGAAAGAATACGCATCAATAGTAACTGGGAACTTAGGTTATAGCAGTTTACCAAGACTGAGCCTAACGGGATTCGCAGCTCTCCCAGGATTCATAGGAGGGCTTACCTTACCATTAATATTAAAAATGGTAAGAAAGAGACCCTTAAGTCTCGTAGAGCAACTCTTCTTTATTACCACCATTTTCTATGCGGCGTTTCTTCTAGCTTCGTTATTAACGGGTATTGGCGGTATTAGTCAATCAAGAGTCATTATGGAGGGTGCTGAACACTATATGGAATTTGCACTTATAATATACCTTGCAGCGCTCCTAAGTAAATCAAGGAGAAGATTAATATTGATACCGCTGCTTTTGGTCTCGCTCTCAGCATTAATAACTCCTAATGCAATGCCATTGAATTACACAATAGGTATGAGTGCTAAAGGTGCGACAATAAACGACCACATAATAGCATATACCTTCACAGGCCTTATAGATAAGAACTACTTCGTAAAGCTCTATGATAGTTGTGGAAATTTAGGTAGGATCGTAGCTATGCAGGTCGAGGGTAATTATTACTATGGGTTAGATTCTACGCAAGCCATTACGTATTATTTCATAGCACCAAGAGTTATTCCAGCCAAGACTTACTGGAATGGTTGCTTAATGGCTATCGGTTCAATACCGAAGAATTCAGGAAATTACGTTAGGGATCGAGTTTTTAGTGGTTGGGTATATGCATATTATTTATACATACCAATGCGGTAACAGGGATATGATATCTCCAATTATTTCTATTGTTCTTACAACGTATAACTCAGAAAAAGTCATTAAGCCTGTGCTTGATGGGATCCTGTCTCAGAACTTCCCATTAAATAAGGTTGAACTCATAATAGTTGACGGTGGTTCTAAAGACGATACTCTAAATATTATTAGGGATTTTGCGAAAATGCATAAAGATAAATTTTATGACGTGAAAATAATAATTCATGATAAAAATTATGGGGTTTCAAGAGCCAGAAACGATGGAATTAAAGCTAGCAAAGGCGAGTATATATTGATTCTAGATCACGATGTTATAATGCCAAGCAATACAATCAAGGCATTGCTAGAATACCTCGAATCCGTAGATAAAAAAGTTGGGGCTGTAATTCCCTTACACAAACCATTATGTGGCAACATCCTTACAAGGTGGGAATACGAAATCAGAAAAGGTAGAATTTCAAAAACCAATGCAATAACATCTTGCGCATTAATGAGGAAACAGTTAACTAACGAGATAGGGTTATACGATGAAAGTTTGGGTCCACCCTTCACAATATACGAAGATATTGAGTATGGCGCACGAGCTCTATCTAAAGGTTATGAAATACATGTAATCGGAACCATCGAAGTACTTCATAATACCTGCGAAGAGGCAGAAACTAAACAAAACTCTAGAGCCAAGGCCAAAGCGCGTGTTAGCAAAATATACGATAAATTTATGATCTTTCTCTCGATAATAAAATCTCTTGGCAATCCTAAATACAGGTATGCATTAAAGAAATACCTGCGTAGTTCGCCCAAGCAAGAAAAATTAAGATGGCTTGTTTATTTAGCATTAATTATATTATTCATCCCCTTGATTGTTGCATCGATTCTCTTAAAATCGGGAACGCCCATGTTAGTATGGCTAATTTCTTTAATAATGATGTACATGGATATTTTGAGACAGTATGATTTACCTAATTGGAATAAAAGTATACCCCATATATCACTTGTTTACTCGGCAATAGCCTTAATGTGGAGGTTAACGAGATCTATAATGTTAATTTTCTAGCTATAAAAATGAGGTTTAAAATGAGGTTTTTATACGTCAGTAATGGTGATGTGTTTAGTAGGCATGAGCTTGGTTTTGTTGCGGCACTTAATACGCTAGGCAACGTTGATGTTATCGAGCTAAAGCGGGAAGAGGATGGCGTTGAGAGGAGGTTGGTTGGGAGTGACAATGGTGTCTGGGATGTAATGTTTTACTACGTTCCGTGCAGAAACATTATATACTTAACTAGGTGCGGGACATTGATTGAAAAGGTTGTAGATCTTGATAGGTACTATGTTATATTTACTACGCCTAGGTTGCCGGTATTCCTGGCCAAGTTCCTGTCTAAATCCGGCCAATCAGTAATACTTAGGTTATGGAGCATTAGGGCAGCCAAGTTGAGGGATAACCTGAGGTTTGGGGCATACGAGGACATGGCGACCTTTGTGCCAAGTATTATTGCCAACATGATTTACATAGCCAATTCGACATATTCAATAGCTACGGATCATGCGACGTACGCATTCGCCTTAAGGACTTATCCCATGCTTAGAGGCAGGCTTCTGAAGTTGTACCCATCGTATGGGTTTATGCCTGGAGATTCAAAGCAAGAGAATTACTCTAAAGTCCTTGAGGTTATGGATCGTGGAGATTACGTGCTTGGTTTCACGACCTTAAGTAAGTCTGGGGCTTATCTGAAATTTGAGGCGAAGCCCCATGCGGTAGTTCTGTATCAAATAGCTAAAAAGGCGAACATCGACGTGGTTCTTGCAGGTAGTTCCTTAGATGATTGGCGAAGGGTTTTTCCAAGCCTTAAACCGCCTCCTAATTTACACTTTGTAGGCGCGGGATTTAGCGATTCCGTACTTGCCAAGTTATATAGTAAGGCTAGGCTTTTTGTTATGCCTATAACTAACAGGAATATTTCTAATAGGCTTTTGGAGGGGTTATTCTACGGTAAACCAATTATAACGACGGAAGTTGTTAAGTATATACACCCGGAACTGATTCACGGTGTTCACGTCTTTATATCTACGTGGGATAGTATTGTGGATGATGCCGTAATGCTCCTGAGGAATGATAATGTTTTAAAGAGGCTTGAACGTGGCGCCAAGGAGGCCTACAATAGGTTCTTCTCCACTAGGCTTAATGCTGAGGCTATTAAGAGAATTATTGGGGATTGATATGCATATACTGCACGCATCGCACATCTCAAACTATACGCCTCCCGTGGGTTATGGAGGTATAGAACTTATCGTTGATACATTGGCTAAAGAGCAAGTCATAAGAGGGCATGAGGTGCTTGTTATGGGTGTAAGGCCTGAGGGCGTGGAGGCACCGTATAAAATGAGGGTCGTATTTAAGAAGCCAATTAGGAAGCCAGGGGTTTGGCACAAGCTTCGTTACTCAACATTATTAATAGCCAATGCGCGCGATTTTGATGTAATACATATTCACGTGCAATGGCTCACGCCGGCGTCAGCATTGATTATGCAATTAATGAAAAAGCCCGTGATACTCACACTTCACGCAGACCCGAGTAGGTTCATTGCTAGGTTCGGCGTACCGATGGTGGCTATTTCCGAAACTCAAAGAGATAGGTTGATGGCTCGTGGAATTAGGCCAGTAACTGTTATTTATAATGGTATAAACATTGATAAGTACCCATTCCGTGCAAATAAAGAGGACTTCTTTGTGTACCTAGGTAGAATAGATGAGTCCAAGGGCCTGCATATAGCCATAAAGGCTGTGAAGAGACTTAATGAGAAGTTGGTAATTATGGGTCCCATAGCGGATCAAGAGTACTTCAACAATTTAATTAAGTCCTTCATAGATGGTAAAAACATAATTTATCTAGGTGAGGTGGATTTTAAGACTAAAGTTGAGTATTTATCTAGGGCAAAGGCGCTACTTTACCCGGTTCAGTATGAGGAGTTCTTTGGCATAGCTATGGTTGAGGCATTGGCCACGGGAACTCCAGTGATAGGGTTTGCCAGGGGATCTGTAATCGAAATTGTGAGGAATGGAGTTACAGGCTTTGTCGTTAAGGACCTGGAGGAGATGATAAAGGTGATGAGGTCTGTTGATAAGTTAGATCATTTGGAGTGCCATAGGGATGCTGAGAGGAGGTTTTCCTCGAGAGCCATGGCTGAGAGATATGAGAAATTATATAAGGAATTGATACTTAAACAGGCATAATGAGCCCCCAGGACTTAGAGGTAGATGTTGTGATGCTAACGAAGAATTCCAATAAGCCGTGGTTCAAACGCGTACTCAAGGCAATTAAGGAGGAAGTACCTGCGCATCATTTCATAGTCGTTGATGGATACTCCACCGATGGTACTGTCGAGGTTGTGAAAGAATTCTTTGGTGACAAACTGGTTTTATTAAGAACAGGAAGACCGCTTGGGTGTGCTAGGTACTTAGGTATGAAGCTTGTGGATACTGAGTGGTTCGCATTCATAGATAGTGATGTAGAAATACTACCTGGATGGTTTAAATCGGCGTTAAAATACATGAAGGACGAAAGGATTTGGGGTGTTCAGGGAAGTTTTTGGAAGAGCCAAAGACGCATTTTATTAACTCAATCTCCGAGAAAGGATTTTTCCTGGAACATAATCCTTAAATATGGCATTGCGAGTTTTTACGGAGCTGATACTTCGCATGTCCTTATGAGAAGGGACGTTATAAATCTTGTTGATCCAAAATTCCTCTGTTACCTCGAATGTGGCGAAGACGCATACATTGCATGGAAGATTGTGGAGGCTGGTTATTTATATATAAAAACTAGTGAGCTTCAGGCAGTGCATTACTCATCGCCACAAACATCATTGAGAAAGACACTTCACAGAAGTTTTAGTTATAATGGCCTATTTTATGCCGTACCTTATAGTGCCTATGCAATCTCAAGTGCTATAAGGTTTCTAACGAGCTTATATAAACGTAGAATACACGAATCACTAATATACCTTATTAATACATTGGGAGGAGTTTTCTCGTACTCGAAGACTAAATACTTATTATTAAAGAGTTAGGAGGCAGTAGATAAATATGAGATTTATAGTAATGTTTACCCGAGCAGCTCTTTCATCAGAAGGACCGCGAAACTATGCTTTACGGTTAACAACGTTTCTACGCAATTTAGGTCTTGATGTTAATGTGGATATTAGTTTAAATAATGTGCTTATGCTATTTAAAATTCTATATTACGTTAGCGTTGGAAATATAGTAATAATACCTTTTGTCAAAGGTATAGAACTATTGGCAATATTTATGGCAATGCCTTTCGCAATAGTCAGGGGTTCAAAAATCATAATCGTAAACCACGACGTTCATGGACTCTTCTATGCTAAGGTTCCTTTATTATGGCGTCTCTTAATAATTATGAGGTCAGGGCGGTTATTCGATATTCCGCTTTCGCCTATACGCATTATATATGTTTCACGGTATTCTAAACTTTCGTCATACATAGTTACGGGTAGTCGCAATGTATTAGAGAAGGGGGCTGTGATATATCCTATAACTTGGAAGGATGTTTATGGGTTTTACTCAATGGGACATTATAAAAATGCTAATAATTTATGCGTATTTGCTAAGGTTAGTAAAATGATGATGGAGGATTTTTGGTATGTACTAGGTAAATGCTTAGATGATCTCCTGCGTAAGGGTATAGACTTTAACTTAATTATTATGGGAGGCGGTTCACAACAGGATATTGCTAATCTTAAAAATATTATTTTAAAACATTTAAGCTTGGATGCTCAAAGAAGAGTTATATTTAAGTTCAATGTTTCGAATGAGGAACGTGATGCTATTCTAAAATCTACTGCTATTCTTATATATTCACCATCTACGGAGGGCTTGGGAATGCCTGTCTTTGAAGGCATAATGATAGGGGTGCCTGTAATTAGTGCTAGACAGACAGCTCTCATAGAATTTGTCCCTTCATGGATATATCCGTATAGGGAATTTAGATACCCAGACTTTTGTAAAGCTCTTGTTGAGGCGTTGATGAACTATGACGAGTTAATACGGCATGTAAGGTATGTCAAAAGAATTATTATTACCACAACCTTGACAAATCTTAAGCAACTACTTCAAATCTTATGAGGAACTTCCAAATGAGAGTTGTGATTGATAATTTTCGATTATTAATAGCGAGAGCATTAAATGCAATTTACTACAGATCGGGAATTACACTATTTAGGGAATTATCGAATAGGTTATCTTCAGGAATACGCGTTAAAGTAAATGATATTTACTATGTTCTTACATGTACTTCGGACTTATTAGAAGTTATTCCTGAATATGAAAAAGAAGTATTCGATGAATTATTTAGGAATTTGAGGCCTGGGTCTGTCTTCATAGATGTTGGTGCTCATATTGGTAGGTATTCATTCCCCGTTGCTAGATTCGTTGGTGAGGATGGGATTGTCGTCGTTATCGAGCCTGACCCTGTATCGTTTAGGGCTCTTTCAATGGGTGTTGAGTTGAATGGTTTACGAAATGTTTTGGCGTTAAATGTTGCGCTGGGTGATAGGGAGGGTAAAGCTACTCTATGTCAAAAGTTCGTAACGGCAACTTCGAGCATTATAGAGTTTAATGGGTGTCGAAGATTCGTGGAGGTGCCGCTAAGGAGACTTGATAGTATTGTGGAGGATCTCGGTCTAAAACGTGTTGATGTAATAAAAATAGATGCTGAGGGTGCTGAGGTTCAGGTATTGAAGGGAGGTGTGAAAACGATTATGAGGTTTAGGCCGTTTATTGTGGTTGAGGTTAGGAATCACAATATTGATAAGTTTGAGCAAATAATGAAAAACTTGGGGTATTTCTGCGAAAAAGTTGTAGAAGGCGTCGCAGATAAAGTGTTTATATGCTATAATGCCATGTAGATCTCGATTGCATAAAGGTGGTTTAATTGAGACTTAGTATTCCTGCAGTTAGTGCTAGGAATATTGGTGGTACGATTTACGTGACGATTAATAAAGGCGATAGGTGTAGGGTTTCTAGGCTTAAGGGTGGGGATGTGGAGGATGTAGTTTCGATGCAGGGCTTTCCCTGTGTTTTGTTGTGGGGTCGTGGTGATGAGTTCCTGGTGTCTGTTGGTGATTCTCTGCGTCTTGTTTCTAGTAATGATGCTTGGCTTGTCCTTAGGGGTGGTGTTGGTAATTGGTTTTGGCATGCTGTGGAGGGTGATGGTTTGGTTTTTGTTCAGGAGTATGGTGAGTCTCCTACGGGGATTTACGTCAGTGAGGACTTCAGAAGCTTCAGGAGGGTCGTGACCAACGTAAATATTGACCCAACCTCTAGGCATTTCCACCACATCGCATTTGATAGGGATAGGGGGTTGTTGATCGCCACGCTTGGTGATGGTAATATCGTTAGGGTTGCCGTATCTAATGATCACGGTTTTACCTGGAGGTCGGTTTACAGGGATCCTTGGCAGTTTGTCCCGGTGCTTATTGATGAGGGTAGATGGGTTTTTGGTTTTGATAGTGGTATTGCTAGGGGTGGTGTTGGTGTCTACGATGTTAATGGTAAGAGGTGGCGAGTTATTTTCCTAAGGCTTGGCGGGCATCCTCATGCTCAATTTGCTTCATTAGTTAGGTTGGGTAGTTACTACGTTGGTGGGTTGGGTTCTCCTACGGCTATTGTTGTTTCTGAGAACTTGAGGTATTGGTACCCGCTGTATGTCGACATGTCAATACCCGGGTATAACCACTTCGTGAGTGTCGAGGTTTGGGGCGACAAGATAGTTGCTGCCACGGGTAAGGAGTTACTCATTTTTAGTCTCGACGACGTGAGGGGGGCATTTGATAAAGAGCCTATCCTTACTCCCTACGGTGCTTACTTCGATAGGGTTAGGGGTGTGGCTTATATGGTTAGGAGGGGTCTGTGGAGGTTTTGGGCATGAGGCCAAGGCTTCTCGTGTTTTCTAAGTTCTTTTGGCCTGAGGGTGGTGGTGCTGAGCTTGCGACTTACCTGTTCATTAGGCGTTACTTGGCTGATTGGTTTAATGTGGTTGTTGTTTCGGGTACTGATAAGCCGATTATTGATCGTGGGTGTTGTAGGTATGTTGCTTGGGATGTTTTGAAGGCTGGCTTTAAGCCTGCTGAGTGGTTGTTGTTCGCTGCCAAGTTGAAGGATGCTGCTAGGCTCATTAGGTGGGCTGACATCGTGTATATACCATCCCATACACTGTTGCCTCTCGCGCCCATTGTGAAGTGGGTTAACCCGAGGGCTAGGGTTGTGCTTCACGTGCACAATAATCAACTCCTGACCTACACCTCGATCGTTATTAGCAACGTAGGGCCCGGCATGCGTAGTGACTTATTGGTAGAGCTTTATGAGAACAGGAACCTCCTTAGGGCGTTGGTTAGCGGATCCCTGAGAGTCTCGCAAATGCTCTACTGGTTGGCTTTGTTGTACTCGGACGCGGTTATATTCGTGGTTAGGAGGCAGCTTGAATTGATTCGTAAATATGATGTACGTTTGCCGCTTAGGAGGGCTGAGGTTATTTATAATCCACCGCCGTTTGTGGAGGTTAGGAAGGCACTGGGCGAGGCTCCTGTGTTTATCTATGTTGGTGGTGGGAGTTTCATAAAGGGGTTTCACGTACTCCTCAAGGCTTTGCCGTCGCTCGTGAGGCTCGGTGCCAGGGTTAGGCTCTTCGGTAGCTACAGGGGTTTCCAAGTCAAGAGCCGCCATGTGGAGGTTGTCGGCAAGGTTCCTCATGATATCGTCATGAGGGCGCATGAGGATGCTTGGGGCTTGTTGTTCCCGTCGATTAATGAGGAGCCCCTGCCCTATGCCGTTGTTGAGGCTGCGTTGGCTGGTACGGTGCCTATAGCCGCTAGAGTGGGTGGTGTGCCGGAGGTCCTCAGTGGTACTGGGGCTGAGAGGTTCATGTTTAGGGCTGGTGATGTGGAGGATTTGGTGGGTAGGGTTGAGGAGTTGATTGGCTTGGGCGTTGAGGGTGTTATGGAGGTTGGTGAGGAGGTTAAGGGGGTTGTGCGTAGGAGGCTTGAGGAGTCAGCCAGTAGGTTGCCTGAGGTTTTTATGGAGGTCCTTAGCGGTGGTTGAGCCGTGGAGACCCTGAGGGTTTTGGTGACGGGTGGCGCTGGCTTCATTGGTAGTCACTTGGTTAAGGCTCTCGTTAAGGCTGGGCACCAGGTGAGGGTTCTCGATAACCTATCCACGGGCTCCATCGAAAACCTCGCCGATGTATTGGATGCCATAGAGTTCGTTAGGGGTGATGTTAGGGATTATGGGGCTGTCGAGAGTGCCGTTAGGAGTGTTGATGCTGTGGTTCACCTGGCAGCCCTTATAGATGTTGCCGAGTCCGTGGAGAAGCCCGACCTGTACTTCGACGTTAATGTTAGGGGTACGTACAACGTAGTTAGGGCATCAAAAAACGTAAGTACATTTGTTTTTGCATCATCGAGTGCTGTCTATGGTGAGCCAATTAGGGTGCCAATACCCGAGGATCACCCGTTAATGCCTAAGTCACCGTACGCTGCCAGCAAGGTCTCAGGTGAAGCCTTCGCACAAGCCTTCGCTAACCAATACGGCTTTAGGCCCGTGATACTCAGGCTATTCAATGTCTATGGTCTCAAGCAGTCCATGTTCTATGCCGGTGTTATTATTGAGTTTATTAGGAGGGTTTCTAGGGGTGAGCCGCCGGTCATTTTTGGTGATGGTGAGCAGACTAGGGACTTCATTCATGTGAGTGATGTTGTTGAGGCGGTAATGCTTTCGCTTAGGAATGAGGGGGTTAGGGGCGTGTTTAACATTGGTAGTGGTGAGGGCGTAACAATAAATCGCTTGGCGAACCTAATACTCAAGTTAATGGGTAGGGAAGATTTAAAGCCTATCTATGCACCACCAAGGCCGGGCGATATAAGGCACTCAATAGCAGATATATCAAGGGCACAGAAGGAGCTGGGATTTAAACCGAAATTAGGGCTTGAGGTAGGTATTAAGGAGTTGATTAGACATAATGTCATAAGAGTTGAGTAGGGTAAGAGTAGGTTATCACCTTCAATCCACGTGGTACGTAGGGTGTGAAATCTCTGCCTTACGCGGTTATTAAGTCGATGTTGATGAGTACAATTCCAATGGCTACCAGAGTAAGGGATGCATCTGAACTTAAAGTTATTGGGTCACTAGCTAAGAATTGTCTACTATACTCCAGAAATCATTAAGAATATACTGAAAAACAAGATCTGGGGATTTATTTTTAAAAGACTTCATTATCTAAAACGAAACGCCAAAATGTTCAGAAAAGGTAAGTTAATAGTTTTCTTAGGTCCTGTTGGTGTTGGTAAATCCACAATAATTAAGTATTTAATTCAGAGACTGAAAATGCAAAAAGTCAAAGTATATTATGAATTTATAAAATATTTTCACGGTCCATCATATATATTGTGGGCTTTTGTTGCATTCATTATATTAGGTATTAAACAAAAGAAGCGTGCGTATTCACCATGGCTTATATTAAATAAAAGTGGATATATAGATTTAGCAAAGAAATTGACATTTCTATCAATGAGCCTTGATACATTTTTCTCAATACCGCTAAAACTTATTAAAATAACTATTCTTAAAAACCTCGGGTATTATGTATTTTGTGAAGAGTATTTATATTCTACGGTAATCGATTATAAAGGTGGTATTGTTGGATATAAAATTAATAATAAATTAGCAAAGTTTATAATATCTACCCTTGGCGTTTTACTGAGTAAATACAAACCAGATATCGTTATAATTCTTACAGCCAATATTTCGGAATTAATGAAAAGATGGGCTATAAGAGGTTATGGAGAGCCTCAATCATTCTATGTAAAAAATCAATATACATTTATTAATGCACTTATTAATAAATTACATGAATTAAATACATATTATATTGTTATAGATACTACCCACTTAAGCATTGACGAAACTGTTGATAAGGTATTAAGCTCAATATTTATTGATCGTGATACGTGATTTTATCGTATGTTATAAATAAATATCGATTTAATAATGTGGTTAACGATAAATAATCATATAGAATAATTTCTGAATAATTTAGTTTAGCAAATGGTGCTTTGTATATGTTTAATTTATGTCCGAGTTTATTAATTATGTGTTTAGCCAATAATTTACCATCGTGAAAGCCATCATATGCTTTGCAGTATTTATCATTAATTGCGCATAATGCCTTATAGCTAATTTTGCGTCTAAGCAGATAGAATTGCTTGGTTCGTGAAAAGCGGGTGTTTAAGATTTCAACCATTGCTGTACTTGCTCGAGCGACATAATAATTAACTATGGGTTTTGTAGTTAAGCCATGATAATGGTAACCAGCTTTTATAGGTACATAGGCTACTTTGTATCCTTTATTCCATAGTATTAATCCTAATAGAGTGTCGTCTAGGTATAGGAATGTTTCATCTATGAATGGTTTACCGTTCGGACCAGCTCTCCGTATTATCCCAGCCTTAACAAGCATATATGCACCTTCTGCATAAGTTACATAATGTGGCTTATTTATGCTTGGGCACTCATGTTCAAAACCACCCCAGCAAATGCTGCCCCAATACCAATGTTCAGTTACATATCCACCTACTGAACATATTCTTTTAGTGCTACCAAGATATAATAATCCGTTTACCGCAGCTATTTTATCATCACCCTCCATGTAGTCGATTAATTCCCTCAGTGAGTTTGGTTCGAGTATTACGTCGTTGTTTAGGAAGGTTACGTACTTTGTCCCTGGGTCTCTTGCTTCCCAGCCTAGGTTTATGCCTCCTGCATAGCCTCTATTCGCATCGCTCCTAACGAACTTAACCCTAACATTGCTTGGCTTTCTCTCCTCAACGAATTTCCTAATCCTCTCGAAACTACCGTCGCTGGATGCGTTATCGACTACTA
>Ga0080005_131309_pt1 | contig 13061 bp, 23 predicted proteins | sample JossMetagenome_2_FD_69208 | JGI IMG/M metagenome (GOLD analysis project Ga0080005, IMG submission 69208) | Hot spring sediment microbial communities from Joseph's Coat, Yellowstone National Park, USA - JC3_ASED (SPADES assembly) (version 2) | ecosystem: Environmental > Aquatic > Thermal springs >... | reverse complement strand
CCTCCCAAGGTGGCTCAAATGCACTGAATCATGTAGGCCCCTGGCTCCCAGCCAGACCCCTGGGGCACTATGGCATCTGGGGCCTGTCTGAGCACATTCCTGAGGGAGGGGCCACTTTCTGGCCCCGCAATGACATAGCCAGGCCTGGCTGTTACTCCTAATATAAGGAATATAGGAGGGAGGCACCTGCAAGGCTTATAAATCTGTCTAAGCTTTATACAGCACGGTGCTGGCCGTGAGTGCCTATCAGTATGAAATGACCGAATTTGATGGGCCTGTGAAGTGCGAGCTTTTTGAGGACACAGTCCTGAGGGTCTACGGCACTGAGTTCACCAAGGCCTTCCTCAGGGGCACCCACGCAGAGCTTGAGCTTTGGGCCAGGCCCCTCAAGACGTCAGTAGTCCTTGACCTTGAGGAACTTGACTTCAAGCTGGGGTATGACTATGTGGAGTTCTACCTTGACAGGTTCCCGTTCAAGCTATACGGCAGGCCTAGGTGCTGGGCCACTGTCTGGCTCAGGTTTTAGTCCTCTACCTCTTTCACGTAACGCTTCCTTTCTTCCTCATTCACCTTCCTGACATACCTGCCAGTGCTTACCCCTACGGCCCTCACAGGCCTGATTACCCTTGGCAAGGAAAGGCCAACTACAAAGCCTAGCAGTGTGCCAAAGGAAAACATTGACTCAGGCGTTATGTTGCCGCTGAGCACAGAGAGGCCGCTTGCTATGAACTGAATCACGGCCCAGATGGCGTCCCATATTACCTGAATTATAGAGGTGAAGTTAATACTTGTAACATTTACGTACCCGTAGTAGACTGCAACACCAATGAATAGCAATATCAGGACTAACAGCCCAACTGAGCGCTTTGTCAGCGCTCCTAATGCTACGCCTAGAACCAGGCCAACTATAAACACCAGGACATCAAATACTGTTATTACCGTAGTCTTCACCATCTACTGAAATACCTTTGGCTCTTAAAAAGCTTTGAACTTGGAGCGCCGCTGTAATAGGGTCTATATCAATTTTCAGGTACCTTCTGGCAAACCTCTCGGTCAAGTCCCTGGCCATTTCAAATGAAAAGCCCTTGGCCTGTAACACCTCACAGGCCGTGAGCGGCCTATTCAACCACCAGTGTATTGTCCTCCCTGAGAAAGACGGAATTAGGAGGGAGTCCCTACTGAGGAAGGCCTCCCTGAGGCTTACGCCAGGCTGGAGCCTGCTATAGGTGGGGTCAGCGCTGTCAGTGTAATACTCTGGCCTACATGGGAGGGGTGGGTGCAGGAATAGGGCGTGGGCTATGGGGTCAATGGGCACTGGGACATTGGAGCTTTCAACTTGGAAGATGTAGGCCGTGTGCTCAGCCCTTACCTCAAATCTTCCTTCCTTTCCGTGAACCAGGAATAGGTCAGCCTCTAGGAGGGGCTCAGCGGCCACCTTGACCCTAAGGGCACTGGTGCATCCCTCAGGCTCTCCAAAGACCCTGGTAAGCAGGCTTTCCTCAAACTCAACCTCAAGCCCTAACCTCTTTGCGGCCACGTAGTAGGCTATTGCGTTAGGGGTGTCTGGCGTCAGTATCTGCACACAGGCGTTAGCTATGGGTGGAGGGTCAGCTGTGCTCTCCCTTGGAATTTTCAGTGTGCTAAACAGCTTGACAGGGTCAGGCCTCTCACTGTAGAAGTACCTTAAAGAATGACGCCTAGAGTACCTCCTAAGCACATCATTAAGTGCCTCCAGGTAGTCACCTATCTGCAGGGCAAGAACGTCAGCCTCATACTGCAGGTAGGCTATGGTCTCAGGTGTCCTTTTCCAAATGTGATAGAAGGACTTGGAGAGCCACCTGGCACGCTTTAGCTCGGTGGCCTCCAAGTAGTACACTGGCTGGTGCCCTACCTATCTATGCTTTCTAAAACGCTTATAATGCTTTCTAGCTTTGCAAGAAAGTTACTGTCTGACTCCCAGCCCCTTATCACTATTTCCTTGTTCTTAAACAGGCCCCACCTTATCCTTATGATGGGGTAGATGTTGAAGCCGTATTGGGCCATGACCCCAAGAACTTCCTTTGCCTCCCTGCTTACCTTAATGCCGTACCTCTCAGGTGCCTCAGGTCTATAGAGGTGCTGGGTTATTGGTTCTGAGCCCCATGCAGATGCTATTGACTTGGTAGCATAGTACCTTACAGTGAAGGCCACGTTATGCTTTTTGGCCAGCTCCCTCAGGTACCGCTTTGCCATTTCGCATATAGGACAGTTGGGGTCAGCTTCCTCAATAATCTCTATCACTTCCTTCTACCCCTCCCAGTGGCCCTTTCAGCCAGGCTCTCTATATAGTCAAAGAACCTCTCAGAAGGTATTTCAGCCACTTCCTCAGCACCTAGGAATACCCTAAAGCCCTGGCTTTGCACTGGCCTTACATCTTGCCACTGTCTTAGCCCTATACCATCCACAGTAGGCACAACAAGCCTTGGGGTCTTTGTGCCCTTCCTAAAGCCTACCACCTCAAATGGCGTTACAGCATAATCACCTGGCACAGGCTCAGGTGTAGGAGGTGTAGGTGGTGGTGGCTTGTAGATTAGGTCTCGTATATAGAGGGCAAGCCTTGTCAGTGCCTCAGTGAAATAATAAATCTCAGTGAACATTAGCTAGCCACCACGCCAGATGCAGGTGGACTTGGCTTAAGAACCACATTGTAAATGGCTATTTCCTTGTCAAGTGCCTGCATTAGGTCAATGAGCTTAAGTATATCAGTCCTTGCCCTGTGGTACCTCTTTAACCTTATGTTGGCTACAAGGTCTCTCTTTACCTCTCCAAATGCACTCTCATATGCTACAAGCCTGTCTCTCAGGAAGGGCTCAGGTGGCTTTATGGCCACCATCTTCACTATCAGCTGGTTTACAGCCTCCACTATGCTGTAGAGCTCCCTCAGTGCATTATCTGGGCTTGTCTTTTCTATCAGTGCATACAGCCTCCAAAGCCTCTCAGTTATTGCCTTCACGTCAGGATTTGCCTGACTTACCTGACTTGCCACCTTCACCACCTCCCTTTTCCTCAGTCTCAGTGCCCTTGCCAGCTGACACAGGTGGTGGCTGTGGCACCTCAGACATAATATTAGCCAAGTCCTTTATAGTGGCCACTAGGCTTGCCATCTTGTCATTGATTTCTTGCACCATCTTGTCATAGTTATCACTCTCCCTGTTAAGCTGTTTAATCTCATTCCTTATGTTGTCAAGGCTTACCTGCAGGTCTAGCAGTTCTTGTGCATATTTGGCCACTCTTTGCGTCAAGTCCTGGTAGAGTTCTTGGTACTTTGCTACCCTGGCGTTAAGCTCAGTTACCATACCCTTGTACTCTAGCACAGCTTGCTCATATTCATAGGCTGTCCTTGCAAGCCTGTCAAGGTCAGCCTGTAGCTGGGCTATCTTGTTCACCGCATCTAGCGGTGCCAACTGAGTGCCCATAAGTCCATGAGGGTCTAGGATTAGCACAGTGCTTTTGCCCTCAGTTACTTCCTCTAGGTTCTTAATGTCAGCCTCCCTTACCGTTATGGTGCCTACAGCCTTTGTGGCCACGTAGAAGCCAGTGAACGCATTGGGAGGGTACTGTAGCACATAGTTAGTTGGCTGGCCGTTAGCGTACACTACAACTTCCTCTCCACCTTTAAGAGTGCCTATCACTGTAACAAGGCCATAGGTAATGACCCAGTACCTTGCTCCCTCATAGCCCCTGGTTACCTTGTGGGTTATGTAGGCTCCCTTAAGCCCCTCTCCTACCACATAGATTAGCTTGCCAAGCAAGCTAGATGCACTAAATGTCTCAGCCTTGCCAGGGGTAACCGTGATTACAGCCCTTGGCACTTTCAGTTGTGTTACAGTGCTCTTAGCCAGCTCCCTTGCTTTCTCAAAGAGGTCTTCACTCATTGCCCTTCACCTTACCACCACACATGGCCTTCACAATTTCAGCTGTAGCCTTGGCCAGCGCCTCAGCCTGTAGCTCAAAGAGCCTTTCCTCCAACATGTCCACCTTTTTCTTCAAGTCTTCAATGAGCTGTAGCAGTAGCTGGTAACGCTTGTCATTGGTTTCAGCCACAGCATTAATCAGCCCTTCCATGGTCTTAAGGGTAGTCTCAATATCAACTACCTGTGCCGTTTCCTCAGTGCTCATTGCCCTTCACCTCCCTTAAGCCCATAGGCCACAAGGGCTGACCCTACAAGGTCTCCTACAACATTGCCAGCTATGGGCTGTACATCTTGCAGGCGTGGTGCCTTCCTCACTCTAAGCTCTAGGCCTACATAGAGGTAGGCAAGGGCAAATGCACTTCCATTAAGGGCAATTGTCATGGTCTCAGGTAATGAAAGTGCCCCAGTTATTCCTAGCAGTGATATTAGGAAAAAGCCAATGCTTAGGCCAGCCAGTGGACGCCAGTCCACAGCTTAGTGCCCTATGAGCTAATTAAGAACCCCAGCTTATAATTCAAAACACTTTTTCAGGACTTTAGCTGTGCCTTCAACTCATTGAGCTTGGCCTCTACCTCAGACAGGGCCTCAAGGAAGGTCTTTTTGGAGGCTGGGTCTAGCTTGTCCCAGTACTTGAGAATTCTCTTAAGCCTCTCCAGGTGCCTAGCGGCCGCATAGGGTGACCCTACATAGATATGTTTGACCCTCCCAGCCTCAGGGTCAAAGTAGTTGATGTACATGTACTTTTTGCCGTTTGCAACCGTTACGTAGAGCTTTGCCTCAACCACCTGAATCACCAGCGTACGCCCTTCAATGCCTCAAAGACCTTTTTCGGGAGGCTCTCAGGGCCAGGAACCTCCACGACAAACTTGGGCATGTCATTGAGGATTACCTGGTAGCTGTACATGCCAGTCCTTACGTCAATTGCCTTGAGCACGGCCCTTACAGTGGTCACGTTATTGCCGTTAGAGATAATCCAGGTGCTCCTAGCCCTACCCCTGTGGCTGTACAAGACCTTGAGGCCCACCAGGCCCCCTGTCTAGATAAATCCTGGACTGTAAGTAAAAAGGGTTTCTCCTGCGCAAGGCTGAACGTGACGGTCTTGAGAAACTTGGCCCCTGGCTTGTACCCTAAACCTTGACCTTCCTGAGGGCAGACTTAAGCGTGGCAATGCCCTCTGCTACGCAGTCCTGTAGCTCTTTGGGTGTTTTGGCTTCACCTTCACAGGCCTGTAGCAGGGCGTCAAAGATTTCTGACAATCTGGTGTCCCCTATCTTGTACCTGTTGAGCTCTTCCATGACCTTTTCAACATATTCCTCCAATTCCATGTTACCCCTGGTTGGTGAATATCCTCCCTATTTCTTAAACCTTATCAGTATTCAGCCCATAGCCAGCTTTTTAAGCAGATGCGCGTGAACTAGGTGGTCAGCAAGGTTCACCTTGAAGTTCTCATAGCTAAACCTGCTAGCATAGGTGGAGGCCCTCTTTGATTTCTCCCTGAGCTCATTGCTATTCCATAGCAGTGCCTTGATTATGTTCACGGCCTCTGTTAAGTCCTGGTACCCTAGGGTCTTGTCAAAGGGGCCAACTATGTCTGTCCAACCACCACCGTCTTTGAAGACCACTGGCACAGCCCCAGCTGACATTGCTTCTGCAATGGCCATACCAAAGTGCTCTGGAAAGGGAGGATGCAAGTACACCTTTGCCTTGCCAAGCAGTTCTGCTATTTGCTCTCTGCTTGCGTTAAAGACCATGTGGAAGTTGTCAGCCCTATAGGTTTCAGCCTTGGCCCTTATCCTCTCAATGACTGGCCCTGAGTACCTAGAGACTGAGCCTACAAGGTAAAATTCAGCCTCAGGCACCTGGGAGGCAATGCGTGGTATGGCCTCTAGGTGCTTTTCAGGGCTATACCTTGAAACGGTTACAACAATGTTCTCCCTCCTATCACCGTAGTAGCTGTGGTAAAACCTGTAGTCAATGGGAGGGTACAAGACCTTGCTATCACACCTCCCATAGGCCATGCAGATGTAGTTGGCTGTCCAACTGCTATTGGTCAGCACCATATGCGGTAGCCCAGCCTTCCTTGGGTACTTTTCCACGCTCTCTACCAGCCTTGCCACAGCCCAGTTATACAGCCTCCAATGTATTGCCTTGCCGTGGTATTGCACGTTATAGTCAATTAATGCAGGGAAGTGAATGTAGGAGATATTGGCCGTGAAGGGCACATTGCTTTGCGTCTCAATGACCAGGTCATAGTCATTGAGCATCTTTTTGACCTTGCCCATGACGGCCTTAATGTTAAGTAGCCTTCTGAGCCTGACAAACCTACCCTGTGTAACCTTGCTTGGCCACCTGACTCCCTTAATGAGGTTTACCTTGATGTCCTTTGGTAGGAAGGGCTCCACTTGCGGGTCAATGTAGGTGGTGTAGAGCTCCACATCATGGCCAAGCTCCCTCATAGCCTTGTACATCTGTAAGGCAAGAACCTCTCCACCACCATATTCCTCAAAAAGCATGTGAATTTGTGCTATCTTCAAGGGTCTCCAAGGAAAGGAATACAAGGTGTAGATTTAGGCCTTGCTCTTTTTCTTGGCAAGCTCTTTTGCTATGGCTTCCTCTATCCTTTTCAGACAGTCCTCAGGGCAAGGGTCTTTCTTGCCCATAGTGCTACCCTAAAAAGAGAAATGCAAGGAAAAAATAAAAGGGTTATGCTTTGCTAAGGTCAGTCAGCCCTGTGCACGTAGTGCTTCCTGTCCTTGTCTTCCTCATTCACTGACCTGACAAACCTCTTAGCCTCAGTGCCAGTCCTCCTAACGAACCTGTAGCTGGCGTTATAGATGGCGTGCGTGCCAGCATACCATGCACCTGCTATGATTATTATCAGTATGACGCCTATGATAGCCAAGAACATTGGGTTAGTGAAGGCTATAGAGCCAGTGTAGGTGGCTGATACCACCTGGTTAGCCCCAGTCATGTTGGCAAAAATCTTGCCCGTGCTGACCGTGGTGGTGGCGTTCTTGACTGAGCTAAGCTTGTACTCATATGGGAAGCTGATAAAGCTTGACGGGAAGACTATGGTGGCGTTCTTATCACCAAATATCGTGGTGTTGGTATTCAGGGTTATGCTGACATTTGTGTTGTCAGGCTTAAGCGTGAAGGAAGTGGTAACTGGCACTGAGGTAACGTTTACATAGTGCATCTTGGTGGCGTTTATGACAGCCTTGGTGGCCCCAGCCACCTTTACCAGTGCAAAGTAGTACCTATGGGAGCCCTTGACAAAGACTAGGTAGGTGCCGTTAGCCAGGGAGAATTGCACGTAACCAGTGCTGTTAGTTGTGCCCGTGGTTACCTGAGTGCCGTTAAGGTAGTAAACGTAGACAGGTGCTGACGCTACAGCCTGACCAGTAGGGCCTACAACTTGTAGCGTGGTAGTGTAAGTTGTGGTAGCACCTGCAAGGGGCACAAATAGGAGCATTGCCAGTGCCATGAATACAGCAAGTGCTCCAAGTACCCTCTTAACCATGGACATGGGGCTTCCTACCCTGAGAGAGGAAAAATATCTAGACTTAAAAACCTTAGCAAGGCCTATGGTGGAGCCAAAGGAATACCGTACCCAGTCAAGTCATTTGGGAAGCTCAGGTGCTGTGCGTTATTGATAAGCAGGGTCATTAGCTGTGCCTCAGTTGGCCAGGTGCCGTGGTAGAAGTGGTAGTACTCTAGCCAGTCAGCAATAATACCAGCCACGGCTGGGGCTGAAAAGCTTGTGCCAGACAGTGCCGTTACATTGGGGTCATAGGGGTCTTTGACCTCTCCCGTGAACCCTACATATGGTGGAAAGAGCACAGGCACACTTACAGCACATGCAGTGAACTGTGGCTTGACCTCAAATAGGTCATATGTTGGCCCTATACTGCTAAAGTTGGCTATCTGGCCAGTGTAGCAGTCAAAGCCCGCTACCGCAATGACCCCAGGTGAAGATGCAGGGTAGGCCACGTCTCCCGGTATGTTTCCAAAGTTACCTGCAGAAGCCACGACAATAACGCCTTTGCTCTCTATTTGCTCTATGGCTGTGTTCAATGGGTTATCTGGTGGTAGTATTGCCCCCCAGCTAAGGCTTAGCACCTTAATGTTGTACCTAGCTGAATTGTTATAGACCCATTGCAGTGCCGTCAGTACATAGCCAAGTGAAGATGTGCCGTTACCAAAAAAGGCCTTTATCATAATCAGCTTGGCACCAGGTGCAAGCCCTTGCACTACCCCAAAGCCAGGCTGTGCCACAATAATGCTAGACACAGCCGTGCCATGGCCAGCTGTGTCTAGGAAGGCCCAGTGCCCGTACTGCTTAAACAGGTTAAAGTCAAAGTGGTAGAGGGCTGAAAGGTTATTGTTTTGCTGTAGATTCCACACTATGGGCTGGCCATTGGTGGTGTTCTTGTAGAGCACTGAGACAAGCAGGATTAGGTGCTTGCCAGGTGCAAAGTTCTGCATAAGGTAGTCAATTCCTGTGTCAATGACGGCCACGGTAACCCCTGAGCCATTCCACATGGGGTTATAGTGCATTACGGTCAGGTACTGGTCTGTAGCATACCAGGTAGCGTAAGGGCCTGTGCCAGTGCCCATAGACCATGGTGCCAGGTACACCACCATTGACTGAGGCACAAAGACACCTTTGGGCACTGGGCCAGGTGGTAGCTCAACTTCTGCAATTGTTACATTGCCAAAGGCCCAGGACTGAATGACCTTGTAGGGTATGGGCTGACCAGTAGGCACTGTAACAAAGCCTACCTGATAGGCACTGGTGCCAGGGGCCGTTAGGGTCTTGGTAGCTCCTAGGAAGAACAAGCCAAAGAGGGCAAGAACCACCATAGTGGCCAGTGCCCCTACAGTGCTTGCCTTCACGCTTGTGCCAGTGCCCCTGACTGTCCTGACAAAGCTGGGAGGCTCAACTGGCCTGACATAGCGTTTCCTTTCTTCCTCATTGACCTTCCTGACGTACTTCCTTGACGTAGTGCTTCACCTCCCTGTCTATGTTCACGTAGTGGAGGACTATAGGCCTACCGCCAAGAACCTTATAGGCCTCCATTAGGTCTTTCGCAATTGCGTAGACCGCAAATACTGACTCTAGGAAGATAAGGATAAGCAGAAGGCTAAGGGAGCTATATGGCAAGGCTATCAGCACGTTTAAGATAATTGCAAGGAAGAACCAAAGGACTAGGGCCTCAAAGATTGCCACGGCAAGGGCACCACTTCTGCTTATGCTTGGCTTTCCAAATACGTTCTCATAGATGTCAATGGCAAAGATTACTGAGGCTATGAACATTCCAACTGCTAGGAGAGGTGAAGTAAAGAGGACTGTAACGCCAAGATATACGGCTAGGCCAAGTCCTACAGTGTTAAAAAAGATGTCTGAGGAAGTCCATTTGACCATAGCCTGGCCCTCAGTCTTCCTCCCTTACGTAATGCTTGACCTCCCTCTGAGTGCTCTTAAACATTGAACTAATAGGCTCAGCCACTACAGTCCACAGGATAGCTGATATGACGGTAGTTGTAACAAAGCCAGTGAAGTCATAGACGTGGAAGTAGTCAATGGCAAGCAGGTAGATACCTGAGGCAAGCAGAATTACGGCCACCATTATTATATCGCTAGGATGGTACCGCTTGTTAAGGTATTCAGCGAATAAGGCCACAAACGCAATATAGATTAGCGTGAAGCCAGCACCAAATAGGCTAAAGTGGAGCATAAGCAGTGCTACGCCAAGCAGTGCAAGGATTACAAGGCCAACAACTAGGCCTTTATTATTGCTACCGCTAAAGCCTAGGTGTAGGGCCATAGCTTCCTACCCAGGGAGAGAAAAAAGGCTGTATCTTATAAATCTGGCTTAATCCTCCCGCTTCACGTAATGGTATGCGTCCTGGGCTATACACAGCTCAGGGGTCTCAATGTACTTGGTGCCCCTGAGCCTAAGGGCACTGTGAACGTAAACAGGGTTCTTTGGAAGCTTTTCCTCAGTACCAGCACCACCTGGCCAGGGTAGCTTGAACTTTGAGCCAAGCCACTCAAAGCCCTCAGGGAAGACCTGAGGGGCCACCACAAGGAAGTTATGGAATATGTGGTAGGCCACGGCAAGCACGCCCCAGCCGTTAAGCCACAGCCAGGAAAGCCAGGCACCTGCTATGCTGTAGTCCACTATGTCAATGGTGAACATCTTAAGCTTGGTGCCAGTTTCAGCATTGATAGGGAGCATCTTAAGCCTCCACACAGGATGCATCAAGACCCATATTGCAGTGCCCAAGCCTACCCCTATGACGCCAAAGCCAAGCAGGTATGGGAGGCCCCTAAAGACCATTTCCTCAAAGAGCGGGTAGTAGAGGCCTGTAACCACGATTTGTTCAAGGCCACTCTCAAAGCTCCTAAGGAATGGCACAGTGCTCTTAACGTAAACCACGTAACGCCTTTTCCTTTGGCCTCCTATAGAGAGCACTGAGAGCTCAATACCAGCGTACTTGTACATGATGGAAGCAAAGACATCTGGCCCAAAGTCTAGCACGGCCTCTAGAGGGAGGAATAGGAAAAAGTCCTTTGCAAGCAGTGCTGGGTTAGTATAGACAAGCGCCACGGCCTATCACCATGACGCTCCACTGCTTATACCGCTGGATGGGCCAAAGAGGATGTACATAAACGTGAACCCGCTCAGTATTGCCATAAGGTAAAACAGCCAGACGTGGAAGGCTATGGACAGTATGAATGACAGGGAGAACATGATAATGCTTGAATAGTAAGCGTACCTTGGGTTAGGTTCACCATGTCTTCTGGTGTAGAGGTTCTGGTAGATGCTGTCAAAGAGCATAAGCAGTAGGAGTGCCCAGGCCATACCGTAGAAGACTCCAAAGTATTTCTCTAGGAGCCACTTTGGTATGTACCACTTGAACGTTACAATCAGCCAAAGGACGTAGTTCACATTGACGCCAAGCAGTTCTGCAGAAAAGACAAAGAACACAAAGATGGTCAGCATAAGGGAGATATTACTGGCCAGCTCAGTCATGACCTCTAGCCTTTCTAAGAGCCTTTCCTTGTCAAGCTTTTCCTCAGACATTGAGCCCCAGGTAGGACAAGACAAGGGAGAGAAAAAAGGCCTAATCAAAGTTCAAGGCTTTGGCCTGAGTGCCTTGCCCCTTACCTTCAACTTCCTCCTAATCCACCTTTGGTAGCCAGGGCACCTGTCAAGGTGCTTTAGGTACATGTTGGCCAGGACTTTAGAGCCACACCACCTGCAGGTAACAAGCCTTACCTCAGTTTCCTGGCCCAACATGGCTACCACCTCAGGGCTATGGCTGGTAGCTGGCCAACTTGGCTTGGAAACCCAAGGTCAATGAAAAACAGTGCCTGTCTGTGCAATATGTCCAAGGACATAACGCCACTGGCTGTCTTATTGTCAAAGGGCACCAGGAAGGCTGTCCAAAGCCTCCTAGCCCTGGTTACCTGGCCAGTAAGCCTCCCTCCCTTGGCCTTTATGGTGCCCTCCACGCCTGCATATGCACTGGCAATGGCCTTGATGTCAGCCTCAGAAAGAGGGCCATAGTAGACGTATAGAGCGTTCACAAGCCTGTCCTGTATGAGCTCATTGTTGTAGATAAGCACGGCCACGTCATTAACGTAGCCAATGAACCTCCCAAGGCTCAGGGTCTTGTGTGTAACCATGGCTATCCTGTCTAAGCTGTGTATTGGGGCCTTTTTAGTGTTTCTTTACTCAAAGACCAAAGCCCTCAGTGTGCCACTATACATGTACTCAAAGTAGGCCACGGCCACGCTCAATGTGAATACGTCCATCTTTTTCTTGCTTGACAATAGCCTTATGAAAGTCCTTAAGGGGTTTCTACTGTTAAGGGCTTTATAGTATGCTTCCTGTAAGTAATCACCATAGATGCTTGCCAGGTACTCCCAAAGCTCCCTAACTTCTATGGGCTCCAAGTGCCCTCTATATAGAGCAATATGCAAAAGCTAAATATTTTATTACTGAGAAAGTTCACCATATGCGTTCATTATGGCGTCAAGGGTTTTCTCCAAAGCATCCTTGTCATTGAGTATAACAGCGTCTTTGAGTGCCTGTAGCATGGCTATCAGCTTGTCAATGGTCTCCAATTTCTTTGCATTCCTTTTCTTGGAGAGTTCAAGCCACCTGTTAGCAAAGTCCTTGCTCCAAAAGAGCCCGCACAGGCAGTGGCCCATCTTGGCAATGTCAGCCTTAGCATAGACACATGGACAGACCGTGGCCTCAGACCGCTCAGGCCTGCATGGACAGTAGGGCTTGCCGTATCTGTCATAGTTCTCCAAAAGCTCCCTTAACAGCTTATTCCTCATTTGAGTGTCAAGGACTACAACATAGCCGTTAGCCTTGGCAAAGTTTTGAACCCTCTCAATGAACTCAGGAATGAAAGGATGGGTCTGAATGTAGGCCTTCACGAATTTCTCATTGATAAACCTCTCCCAGCCTGAGGGGTCTAATGGAATACCCTCCCAGTACACACAGCCCTTACCACCTGCTACCCTTAAGCAGAAGGCTGGTGTAGCGTTCACCTTAATGTCCACCTGCATGTGGGAGAGGTTATAGACTATGACCCTGAGCCTTGAATTAAGGGCTTTCTCAGTGGCCCCAGCCAGTGCCAGTGCCACAGGGCACACAGTGCAATTGTCATCTACGTAGATGTTGAGCTCATAATTGCGTGGTGGTAGCTTAAGGGCACTGGGCTCCACTTGCACCTGAATGCTGGGGTCAATGAGCTTATCATAAACGCTTGCCTCAGGAAGCAAAATCATGGCCTAACACCACCACCTTGCACGGGTTGGACAGGAATCTGCAGGACTATTGGCTGTGAAGGCACAGTGCCCATGTTTTGCACTGACAGCACAAGATTAATGTAGGAGCTAATGAACGTATCGCTCAGGATAGTAGTAATCAAGGTCTCAGGCTTGTCAAAGTCCACATTATTGAGTGTTGTGAAGACCCTCAGGAAGTCCTCCCTATTGAGCGGTACCCTGCTTGCAAGGTACATGATATAGGCCTGCAATTCAGCCTTAAGCTCTTTGGCTTCTGCTACTATGTTGTTAAGCTC
>Ga0080005_119465_pt1 | contig 13083 bp, 8 predicted proteins | sample JossMetagenome_2_FD_69208 | JGI IMG/M metagenome (GOLD analysis project Ga0080005, IMG submission 69208) | Hot spring sediment microbial communities from Joseph's Coat, Yellowstone National Park, USA - JC3_ASED (SPADES assembly) (version 2) | ecosystem: Environmental > Aquatic > Thermal springs >... | reverse complement strand
AGTCTCTGCCGGAGGTACGGCTTAGACTGCCGCCTCTCCGAGGCCAAGCCCGCCGAGGTGTACGCCGTGGAGCTCTGCGAGGCTGAGTGCGGCGCTGGATGCGCCGTGGTGACGAGGGACTACGACGCGGTTAAGGCCGCCGAGAGGTGCACAGTGTTGATATTCAGAGGAGGACGGTTCTGGCGGGCGGAAGATTTATCCCGCGGCGCATAGAGACGTATATGGACGTGGTGGTTTATGGTGCGGAAAAGGTTCCTCCCGGGTTCCGCGTAGTGAAGAGCGCGGAGGAGCTGAGGCGGCATGTGGGAAAGGCCTTCCTCGTCGTGGTGGGGGACAAGCGCCTGGCGGAGGAGCTGTGCGCCGCGTATTTTTCGGAGGAGGAGTGGGCGGACTTCCTGCGATATGCGGAAGTCCACCACATCTGAGCGTTTTGACTTGTACACGCCGGAGGGTTTTCTGCTGGGCGAGTTTCGGCTGTATAGAACGGCTTCGGAGCGGGGGGTGGAGCACTGGGCACGCCTCAACATCTACGGCGGCCCCCTCATCACAATCAGAGGCGCCTTCCCCACCTTCCTCGACGTGTTGAGGGGGCGGAGGCCTCTGGAGGTGCTGTGGAGGGTGGGGGAGTGGGTTTGGTGCACGCCGCTGTGCCGCGCCGAGTTTGTGGAAATCCGCAGGGTGCCGTGGGGCGCCGCCATGAAGATATACGCAGAGATGGAGGGCGAAGCCGGCGTCGTGCACCGCCTATACGAGGCGGTGCTAACGGCGAGAGACCTGAGGCGCATCGAGAGGAGGGTTTATCCACCCGCGCCAATTATAAGCCATGCCTCCCAAGAAGAAAGAGGCTGAAGTTTTGGAGGTTCAGGTTTCTGAGGAGTGTAAAAGATACGACGGGCCTTGGAAGGAAGAGGTTAGGTCTCTCTGCGCCGAGTACGGCTTGAGGAACCTCGCCGCGATGAACGTTGTTGAGTTGGCGCAGTTGCTCAACAAAGAAGACGAGCTGGAGAGGACAGAGGTGGCCCTTGCGAAGATTAGACAACTGGCCGGCGTTTCGCCGCGGCCTATGAACATACTTGAAGCGCTCAAGGCCCAGAAGGCGCTTCCCGTCCTCAAGACCGGCGTTGCGGAGTTTGACGAGAAGACGCCGTGGGGTGGGCTTAGGAGGGGGCTGATATACGGCTTCGCCGGGGAGTTCGGCGCTGGTAAGTCTATGTTTGCCATACAATGTAGCATCAAGGCGGCGGTGGAGGGGTGGAGGGTGTTGTATATCGAGACTGAGGGGGCGTTGAACACCGAGCTTTTCGAGAAGATAGCCAAGAGGTTCGGCACAGATCTCAACTCGCTGGTGGATAGGCTGACCATCACGCAGACTATCGACGCCCTCGACGTCAAGGAGATCCTCAAGGGGTTGCATAGGCAACCTGTGGACCTCGTCGTCATAGACTCCTTCGTGTCGCATGCTCTTAGGGCCCAGTTCCGGGGGAGGGAGAGGCTTGCGCCACGTCAGCAATTCCTCAACTACCTCCTCGACATACTGCGCCGCGCCGCGCGGGTCTACGGCACGGTGTCTATCCTCACGGATCAAGTCATCGACGTGCCTAGCTTCTTCTCTGACAAGAGGCCGGCTGGGGGAAACGTGGTTCTACACGGAGTCAACGCGCTGTTTATGATGATGCGGCCGAATAAACACAAGCCAGAGGGCTACATGTGGCCTATCGACGTCCCCGGCATGGCGCCAGACGTAAAGATAGCATACACAATAAAAGACGACGGACTTTACTGACAGTTTCAGCCAACACTGCAGTTTTGACGAAGCGTTATTCTTATAAGCTTCTGAAGGGTTGCAGACATGGAGTTGTACCAGATGGCGGTCATAGCCATCGCACTGGCAAACCTGGCGGTGACTGTGTGGCTTCTCCGACTCCTCATCCCCATCTGGCAGACTCTGCGGAAGGTGGTTTTTGCGCTGGACAACTTCGACTTTGATGAAATCAGTAAGAAGTTCTTAAGTAACGAGAAGCCTCTGGCCGAGGCCGTTGACATAAAGGTCTCGGAGAAGAAGGAGGAGGGGTATAGAGAGTTGACGGTGACGCGGGTCTACAAGAAGCCTCTCGACCCCAGGGAAATCCAGGAGAACTTCGTGAGGCAGATGGCGGAGAAGCTTCAGTGAGATGATTGAGCTCCTCGCCGTACAGGCCGTAACTACGTTGGCGCTGGCGGCTGTAGTGATTTTGTTGAGGAGGCAGCTGTATCCCATGATCGCTACGGCCGGCCCGGTGGATGCGGGGTTTTGGATACGCTCTATCAACGTCTTGGTGGTGAAGACGCCTCAGCTTGAGGCGGCCAAGACGGCGATTAGAGTGCGCCTGCTCTTCACAGAGGAGCTTCACTTGACGCACAGCCTCAGGATCTACGACGTGGCCATGGATCCTTCAGGCCGGTACTTCTACAAGGAGTGGAAGGCGTGGATGCAGGGCGACGATAGATACAGGTGTGAGGTGGAGAAGCCGCGTGGCTTGGCGCGGCTCTACACCAAGGCCATAGACGTGTTTTGTAAGGAGAAGGAGCCCCCAAAAGAGGTGGTCATCCTCCCGAGCAGGTGGCGTAAGCGGAGGTACAAGCGCTGGAGGAAGCCTAGGCCGAGGCGGGAGCGCGCCACCCTATACGACCTCGTGGAGAAGTTCGAAAAACTCAAGTAAAAACCACACCCTTTCCCCCCGCCTCCTACCCGCGCCAGCCAACACAGACCTGCCTCTTCTTCCGCCGTCTTAAACTGCGGTGCTCCGCCGAGCTGTTATAACCACCGTCTTAAACTGCGGCTTCGCACAAACCGCGCCTCCCCTCCAACTTCTCCGCCGTTTTAAACTGCGTCTAACGCCCGGCCGGGCAGAGTGGTGAGGCGGCGTTTTAAACTGCGGAGGGCAATATGGCGCGTGGCCGCGTCGTTTTAAACCGTTGGGGTGTGTAACTGTTAAATACTCCCCTCTCCCCAACAGACGTGTATCTCGTTGTCGGCGGCGTCAAGTATTGGATCATGCCGGGGCCCTCCGGATTTCTACTCTACAAAAAGGAGGGCTCTAAGACTAGATACCTCGGCCGCCGGCCGCTGGAAGAGGTGAGGCGCCTACTAGCCCAGGCAGGCGCAGACGCCCTTCAGCGGATTAAATCCGACATAGAGGCTGTGAAACAAGCCGTCGAGAGCCAGAAGCCGGCGCAGACGGCACAGCCGTCGCTCACCTGGAAGAAAGAGGGCCACACCTACTGGTTGCTTCTATATGCTAAATCCGTTTACGTCTACGTGAAAGGCCCCGCGACTAAGCACCGCCCCAAGCTTGTGGAGAAGACCGACGTAAGCGGCGTAATCGGCCGCGTCTTGGCGGCCGGCGCCGTCCACGTGCTGGAGACTCTGCGGTTCTTAATCAACGGCCTATACGCCGCCGTGTCCGACCTGCTGAGGCCCCAAAGGTCCGCGGCGGGCGAGGCCCAGGATCCGCGGAGGGAGGCCGAGGAGGCGTTTAGAGAACTGAGGAGGGAGCTGTCTAGGGCTGTGAAGAAGTGGGACGAGGAGTGGAGACGGGAAGCCGAAAAGAGGGGCTACTGGGGAGGGCCGGACAGGGAGTGGCTGAGGGAGAGGCTTTCGGAGTTCATCGACGAGAACATGTACCTGCTGGAGAAGATACTGTCGCATCAAGACCTAAAGAACAAATTCGCAGACGCCGTGGAGGAAGCCGCCGCGGGCCACCTCACCAGATCCGACGTCTTGGAGATCCTTAACCAGCTCTAAACCGCCCCGGAGGGAGGAGCCCAACGCCTGAGACGCCCCGGGGCAAACACTTGAGGCGCTCTGCGGCGTGCCCCCTCCACGCAACAAAGCCTAGCTCAAGCCCGAGCGGAGGCCCGCAGACCGGACCACCGCGTCAAGAACCGGCACAGGTAGCGCCTGCCCTCAGCCGGCGTAAGACGCCGAGGCCGGGAGGGGGAGGGGGGCCGGCGGAGTTAAGGTTTATCCGGCCGGAAACACGGCGTCTCATGCCCCCCACAACTAAACCACAGGTGAAGAAGAAGGAGGCTGAGGAGGGCAAGGCGAAGGCCAAGGCGTGAAGGCTAAGAAGGCGGTGGCGGCGGCGCTTCTGTTGTTTGTGGCGTTGGCGGCGTTTGTGCATGCCCAGACGGCGACGACTACTACCACCGCCGCTAAAGGCAACGCGACGCAGGTAGTTGACGAGATTAAGGGCTGGACTGTGGGCGGGTTGGGGCTGGTGGTTACTCTCTTCGGCTTAATGTTCTGGGCTGCCGTGGGGATAGCCATATTCCACATAGCCGTTTCCTACATCGCGCCGACTAGGTTCCAGCGCCTAGGCGCCATGTGGGACGCCGTGGAGAGGGCTAAAGACATAGCGATAGGACTGGCCGTGATGTTCATCATATTCTACGGCATAATGGCCGCCGGCGCAATCATCTCAGGAAACTTCAGCACCAACACCGCCTGGGATCTATTCGTCAAGATAGTGACTAAGCCCTTTGTGGAAATATACAACCAAATAATTAACGCATTATCTCCACAGTCCGGGACATCACCACGATAATAGCCAAGCTTATGGCCCAACCCAACTTTTTTTCCGACTTTTCCCTTGACCCTCTTGCTCTTTCTGGTCTAGCTGTCCTTACCGCCCAGGCCCTATACTACGCGGGGCACTGGTTTATTGGCGGTAGGGCTCAGAAGGAGAGGGCGATGGAGGGGTTTGAACACGTGATCCTCTCAGGCGTCCTCTTCGGCGTGGCGTTGGCGCTTGTGAACTTCGCCCTATGGGGGCTGAACATCTACCTGTCGGTGGCGGGGGTGAGGCTTCCCGACAACTCAGCCATCCAAGTGCTTAACCAGACCAGGAGCTGGCAGGACTTCGGGGCTAACGTGCAGACGGCGCTTAGCACAGCGGCGTGGACGTATCGAAGCTACGTGGGGGCGGCGTGGGAGATACTGGCAGGCTACATGGCTTCAGTCGTCGGCACCGGCATACTGCCGTGGACCTCGGCCATATCTATGGCCATCATGAACGGGCTGGCATACATCGTGACGGCAGCCACCACCATCCTCATATCGGCCGCGGTGTATGCAGTGGCCGCGGCCATGGCATACGGCTGGCCCGCGTTCCTGTCCATTGGAGCGGTTCTCGTGACCTATGAGCGCACCCGGAACCTGGGCGCCTGGCTTCTGGCGCTGTCGGTGGTGGCGCCAGTCGTCTTAGCGGCGGGGGCGGACGTGCTTAAGTCGCTGGTAGACCCCGCCATACTCCTCACCCCACTCACAGCCACGCCCTTTGGCGCGGTGCCGCTGATACAAGCCATGGTTCTCCTCGGCCTGATAGGGCTGGTGCTGAGCGTGGTGACATACGCCGCGTCGAGGCTGTTTGACCACGCGGGTGCGCACCTAGCGCTGGATTAACATGCTGGACTTAGGCATAATTGCGCTGATAGCCACAGCCGCCTTCGTAATGCTTTTGAGGGGAGACCCCAAGTGGACGCTCCCCCCGCTCATTGGCGCAGTTGCGCTTTTCCTAGTGCCCACAGTGACCATGCTAACAATAGCCTTCTTCACCCCCCAGGGGTCTCCCCTCCCGCCTCTCTTCGAGGTGAGGCAGGGCGAGTTCTTCCCATACTTCTACCCCGCCGGCTCGTTGCAGGAGGCGCTGGAGCGGAACTACAAGGCCATCCACGAGACCTTCGAGGCCCTCTTAACGGTTCAGCAGGCGTCTTACACAGCCCTCATGGCGGTGGCGGCGGCGGAGACAGTGGTTAACATAATCCAGTCGCTGGTGCCGGGAGGCACCCTCGTCCAGCTCTCTAAATACGTCCTATACGTCTCCAAGGTGGGAGACCCCGTACTGCAGATCTCCCTAACCACCTACAACGCCGCCACCGCCTTCGTCATGATCTTCCACTTCTTGGAGTTCATGGCTGGGGCGGCGGTGAAGATGGCGGTGCCGCTTCTGGCTCTTTCGCTTTTGGCCGTGATCTTCGGCCCAACGCGGGCGCTCGGTGGCGCTTTGCTGTTCTTCGCCCTCATAATGATAGTGCCTTCTTACATCGGCTACTACCTGGCGCCGGTGGGGAAGGAATTCGCCACATGGGGCCTGGAGACGGCAAAGTGGCTAAACGCCACAGCCGCAAACGCCACAGGCATAGCCCCGGTGCCTCTGGTGGTTGTTGAAGGCGCTCCCCACACCCTCTTCCTTGCGCAGTACAACAACACCTTCGTGAAGCCTAACGCCGCGGAGCTGGCGGGGAAGATGCGGGGGGTGTTGAACCTCACCAACGTGCCGCTGAACTCCACCCACGTGGAGAAGGCGGCGGCCACCGCCCTGGAGCTTGCCAAGAAGTACAAAGTCTTTGACAAAGCCGCCTTCAACGGGACAGACTGGGTGGCGGCTACAGTTAGCTCCGTAACGCCTTTGGCCTACGGCAACAAGACGTGGCTCTACACAGCCGCCATCAACACCTGGCTTGACCTCCCGGCGTCAGCGCCCCAAGAGGGCGGGTGCATATCCTACGGCGACTTCAGAGAGTTTTTAGACTACTTGATGCCGCCTGAGGAGGCGAAAAGGCTCAGGGAGCGGGCGGCTAACTTGTCGAAGGCCGTTTGTCAATTCCACCAGTGGCTGGGCTACAGAAGCTACCACCTCCAGATAGACGTCCCCCAGCACTGGCGGTTTTTGACGACAACAATAAACTACACGGCGAGGGATAGACACGGCGTAGTGGATAAAGGCGTCGCGTATGCGTACAACGGGGTGTGGGGCTGGCTGGCTGGGCCGGATAACGAGGCGTGTTTCGACACCCGGGGGAGGGCCAACTGCGCCGTGTTGGACACAACTATTCGCAGAGGCGTTTACAACTTCTCCCTCTGGTCTGGAGAGAAGTGGGTTATCAGCCCGGTTGCTCGCGAGGTTCGTTCGGAGTTCAGCTTCATAGTGCGTAACGCCTCTCAGCCGGTGTTTGGCAGGTCTGTGGCGCTTTATCGCTGGGTGGAGACATGCGAGTGGTGTTGTGAATACGTCAACGGCACGTGTGTACAGTGGTGCTCCGCCTCTAGAGACGTCTGGCAGAGGGCCACAGTGACCAAGAGGACGGGCTCCGGCCGCTATGAGTACAGCACGACGATATACGCGCGGCCTTGGGTGCCTGAGGAGGAAAGGAACTACACCGGCCAGATACCCATCACCACGCGGACGTGGGAAGTGAGTAAATGGCTTGAATACGGGGAGTGGAGTGGAGACGGCACGCCGCCAGGCGGCGCATACTGCTACACCCACAGCAACAAGACGTACATGGTGCTGTCTTTCTTCAGAGCCGTGCCGGGGCCTCCGCGCGTCTTGTACGCCTTCGCGTGGATGAGCAACGTAGGAGTCGTGTATACGCAACACGGAGGAAGCCTGCCGGAGGTGCTGGCCAACTACACAGATACAGACGGGGTGAGGGTCGTGGAGTATTTAGAGGGCGTGGAGCACCAATACTACTGCCAGCCCGCCCTCGAGCCGACGGCACAGCCGCGGTGGCGCCCCGTGGTAGATGCTGAGCGCAACTTGACCAAACTGCTGAAAGACAACTACTTGACCCTCGTCGTTATTAGAAACGTCTCCCTGGCCTACTTCGCCAGGGTGGGGCCGTATCTGGCGGCGGCTGAGGCCAGCAACTCCTCCCTAGCCAAGGCGGCCGCGGCGTCTGTCAGGGAGTACCTGGCGCTTATAAACCAGACGCCCAGCGCCGTGCCGCTTTACTACACGTCGCCAAACAGCTACAGAGGGCTGAATGTTGTAATCGCGTGTGTCATGTACGACTGGAGAAGCGCCGTAAATCTCACCGCCGCGTTGAATCTGCATCCGGCTAGGGAGTGGTGGGTTGCGGCGTATCCCATGGGCGATTCGCGGGTGGCTAGACACGTGGCTGAGGCCAAGGCGGACATGTTCAAATATGTCTTCGGCATGCCGCCTCCTCCGCCGCCGGCTAATCTGTCGGGCTTCGTGAATCAGTGGCGCATACCCTGGAACAACCGCACCCTTCCCTACAGGCCGTACTACAGCTCAGACATGAAGATGCCGCCGCCGGACAACGCCACTGGGATCCCGCTCTGGAACATCCAAAACCTGGAGGATGTGCAGATGACGCAGAGCAACGTGTTGAGCTGGCTCTTCACCGTCTTATTCGTCACTATTCTGTCCATAGTTGCCGTTTTCGAGTTCCTCGGCGCCCTCTTCGACTTCCCCACGCCTATGAGAGCGGTGTTTGGCTTCGTCGTCGGCGTAATTCAAGACTGGACTTACTGGCTCCCCTTCCGGGCGGCGATAAGAGGAAAGTTGCTTACGCGTATATGGCTGGCGGTGAAGAGGCCGGTGATGAGGCGGACTGTCCGCGTGGCGGCTAGGGTGCATTCTTTCTTTGCGTCGCGCTTCACGGCGCTTAGGCGCATACGAAGCCCCGACCTCAAGGAGTACTACAGGCGGTACGTCCTGTGGCGGAGGGAGATCGCCGTGAGGGACCCGGCGGAGCGGGTTAGGGAGGAGGTCAAGACGAAGGCGAGGGAAGAAGCCCTCGAGAGGATAAAGAAGGCGGCGGAGGAGAGGGCCGACGCGGAGTGGATTCGGAACCAGAGGCGGAGGGCTGAGGAGGAAAGGAGGTCAAGGCTGGAGACGGCTAGGCGCATCTGGGACGCCCTCAAGGCGGATAACATCATCGAAGTTCTTAGGGAGCTTTCTCCCCGTTTCGACATGTGGGTGCAGGAGAGGGTGGAGGCGAGCAGACACTCTCTCAGCTACTACCTCTTCTGGTGGAGGTTGGACAGAATGCCGTTTATGTGGCGGACTCTCCTCCGCCTGGATCCGCACGTCGTTGCGAGGATGGTGGCTGAGGGCAAGATTAAGCCTGAAGACGCCGCGTTGTACCTCAACCTCCGCGCCGCCGTGGAGGGCTTTCTGAGGGAGATGCGGTGGGGCTGGGCTAGGCTGAACTCAGTGTCGCAGTATGTGGAGCAGGTGAGGGAGGAGTTTGAAAAGGCTAGGCAGAAGATGACGCACGAGGCGGAGAGGGGGCTGGCGGACTTCCGCAGATTCGCGGCTGAGTTTCAGAAACACTTTGAAGTTTTAAGGAGGTATTTTACGGAGGATCTTTCGAAGCTGGACGAGGGGGAGAGGGCGAAGCTGGAGGAGGCTGTGAAGGGCGTCACAGAGCGCCTAGGCGAGGCGATTAGGCACTTCGCGGTGATTGACAAGGCGCCTAGGGCCCGCGTAGTTGCGGCGCTTAACGAGGCGCTTCAGCGCGTCGCGGAGGGCAAGGCGCCGCAGATCCCGCGGGATGCCTCGGTGCATGACGTGGTTAAGCACCTGGCGCTTATGGATCTGGAGACGGCGGTTAAGGTGTTGAGGAGTGCGGAGAGGTTTTTGGAGGCGCATTACGCAGTGGCGCCTACTCGCTACGACACGAGGCAGATCGCGGCTGAAATCGTAAGGTGGAAGATTGAGGAGCAGCTGCCGACGCTTAAGCTGGCGGGTGCCGCCCGCGGAATAATCCTCGGCGCGAGGAGCGCCGAGGAGGGAGAGGCTTTGCTCAAGGCCTGGAAGCCTAGAGACGCCCATGGCGAGAGGTGGGCTATAGTGGGCGGCCGCATCATGATCGTGGACGTCTACGAGGGGAGGCCTTGGGAGGCTGTCGCGTACCGCTTCTCCCACCTCCACGAGCGGCCGCCGGAGGTGCGCGAAGCGGTTAGGATTAAGTCTGATGTTGTCCTCACAGCGGAGTACGCCAAATACCTCGCCGGGTTTAGGGCAGAGGAGAAGGCGCTTGAAATTCTGAGGAAGGCGGTGGAGTACCGCCGCATCATGCACATACTGGAACGCGCCGAGGAGCTGAGGCTGACGCCTATGGCTGTCGAGAGACTTACGGCAGAGGCCGAGAGGCTGAAGAGGGAGGTTCTGCAGGAGACTGCAGAAATCTTTAGAAGATTTAGAGAAGAGTTCTTCTTCGTCAGAGACCTCCTGGAAGGGCATAGAGTTGTTAGGAGGGAGGTTGAGGAGGTGAGGGAGGTGGTGAGGGCCTTCGAGGAGGCCCTCACAGAGGCAATGAAGGCGCCTCAGCGCAGGGAGAGGGTGTTCCGCGAGGTGTTTGTGGAGCGGGTGGAGAGGCTGGTGGAGGAGCACGCAAGGCGGGGCGACGTGGAGGCTGTGGAGAAGATTAGACGCGCCGCCGGGGAGCTGGCCAAAATCTCCGAGGCCGTGGGCTGGAGGGCTGTGGAAGACGTCGCCCTCGTGTTGCCAACTGCCGCAAAGGCCTTTGAGGAGGCTGTTAAGGCCGTCGGCGGGTCGAAAGACATAGCTCGCTTCGCCGAGGTGTTTAAGGCGAGGGCTGAGGAGGCGGCTAAGCAGTTTGAGCAACGGGAGATGCGGGACGTTGCGGAGAGGGTGAGGAAGGCGGCTGAGAAAATTGCGGAGGAGATATACGTCGGTGGGTGGTGGGCTGTGGAGAGGCTGAGGCCTCTCCTATCGCCGGAGCACGCGGGAGGCGTGTTGGGCAGGTTGGAGTTTCTGCATACGCTCTTTACCACGGAGACGCTCGGCACGTATAGAGAGCTGAGGCATCTCCAGAATGTTGAGGAGTTGGCGAGGGAGGTTAAGGGCCTGGCTTCTACGGTTGCGGAGGTGTTGATGGCGGAGGCGGCTGAGGGTGTAAAGAGGGCGGCCGCCGTCGGGCGCGAGGCCGAGGCGGTGGGCAGGAAGATCACTGAGCTTTCTACGCGGGCCGAGGCCTTAAACGCCGACATAATCAAGTCGGCGCTTGAGGCGGCTGTCAATAGGGACTACGGCCGCGCCTTCTCTCTCATAGACGCCGCCGAGAGGGTAGCCAAGGAGCGGCTGGCCGCCGCGGGGGACATGGAGCCTGTGGCCAAGGCATTGGAGCGCCTCGGCCTTGAGCCTAGACGTCTCAGCTCGCCGGAACGCGCCGTGAGAGAGGTGGAGGAGGCTGTTGCGGCTCTACGCGGCTTGGCCGACCTGCCCACTGCCGTGCAACGCGTCGACGCAGATAGGGGCGCCAGAGCATCCGAGGCCTTCGGCTTGGCCGAAACCGCCGCCTTGTTTAAGGCTATAGAGAAGGTGAAGAAAGAGGCCGGAGACGTGTACGTCGCATTCACGAAAGCCCTCGTAGAGGCGCTTAAGGCTCCAGAGGGGGAGAGGGCTGAGGTGTTTAGGCGGGTTTTCGCGGCTGAGGTGGAGGTAGTTGTGAAGGATTTCGAGAGCCGGGGCTTGGGGAAAGAGGCTGAGAACGTGCGGAGGGCGGCTGAGGCCGCGGTTAAGATATCCGAGGTCGTCGGCTGGAAGGCGCCTGAGGAAGTTAAACAACGGCTTCCCTCTGCCGCGGAGGAGGCGGAGAGGCTGATTGCAAAGCTGAGAGATGAAGCCGTTGTGAAGCGGCTCTATGAATACGCCAGCCACTCGGCCCTCGCCTCTCTGGCGGGGGAGGCTAGAGAGGTTATTATTGCTAAGCGGGAGGCGGAGGAGAAGCTTGTTAAGCTGGTAGATGAGGTCAAGCTAGCGGTAGAGCGCGTAGCTACTCACCTGTCGCCTCTGCTGGAGAGGCTGAAGGCTGGTGACTACTCGGTTCTGCCTAGGCTTGAGGAGGGTCTGGCGGGGCTTGCCGAGCGGCAGAGGCGGCTGGGCGAGGTGGCCGAGACGCCTGTGAATCTCGCTGAGGTTCTGCGGAGGGCGGCTGAGGTGGTGCCCGCAGTTGTAGGCGATGTGGAGAAGACAAAGGCGGCGTTTAGGGCTGGGAGGTGGGCCGAGGCCGCCGAGGATTTGTCCCGCGTGGAGAGGGCCGCGGGGGAGTGGGAGTCTCTGACGGCTAAGGCGGCCGGCGGAGTGGAGAGGATAGTTGTCCTTGGGCGCGAGGCCGCGGCGGTGGGTGGAAAGATTTCTGAGCTAACGTCTAGGGCCGGCGCTTTGGAGGGGGAGGCGGCGAGGCTCCTCTCTGCGGCTTTGGAGGCGATTCAGAGGGGCGAATACGGCGTAGCTGTTAAACAGCTGGAGGCCGTGGAGAGGGCCTTGGGTGAGGCGCCCATCCTCAAGCTGGTTAGAGAGGCGCGGGTGGAGGCTGAGGGGCTGGCCCGCGCCGTGGAGAAGCTGGCGGAGGCTTTGGATAAGGCGCCTACCCTCAGGCCGGAGCTGGAGAAGGCTCTGGAGGCGGTCCGCCGCGGAGAGGTGGAGAGGGCGAGGGAGATACTGACGCGGACAGAGGCGGCGGGTGCCGCGGAGGAGGTTGTAAAAGCCGTTAAAGAGGCGAAAAGCCTGCTTGCGGCTCAGCCAGAGGAGAAGGCCTACGCGCTGGCGCTGGCGGCGGCTGGCGTCTCCGGCTTTGAGGCCGCGGCGGTGAAGACGGCCCTTGAGGCGGCGGTTAATAGGGACTACAGCCGCGCCCTAGCCCTCACAGAAGCCGTGGAAAAAGCCGCCAGCGAAAGGCTGGCCGCCGCGAGAGACGTAGATCCTGTGGCCAAGACGCTGGAGCGCCTCGGCGTGGAGGCCGCGCGTCTAGGCTCGCCGGAGTACAGAGGGCAAGCCGTTAAGGAGCTAGAAAAGGCGGCCGAAAGCTTGAGGACTTTGGCCGACCTGCCCACTGCCGTGCAACGCGCCGACAGAGAGATGGCCGCCAGAGCCGCTGAGGCCTTCGGCCTTTCTGAAACTGCCTCCTTGTTCAAGGTCGTGGAGAGGGTTAGGGCTGAGGCTGGGGATGTCTATCCCGTATTCGTTAAGGCTCTCGCAGAGGCGCTGAGGGCTCCAGAGGGGGAGAGGGCTGAGGCGTTTAGACGCGTCTTTACGGCTGAGACGGAGAAGATGGTTAAGGTCTTTGAGGAGCGTGGGCTGAGGACTGAGGCGGAGAACGTGAGGAGGGCGGCTGAGGCGGCGCTTAAGGCGGCTGAGTCAATTGGCTGGAGGGCGCCGGAGGAGACGGCGCAGAGACTTCACCCCGCCGTGGAGGAGGCGGAGAGGCTTGCGGCGAGGCTGAGAGATGAGGCTGTTGTGAGGCAGGTGGCTGAGTACGGCTACT
>Ga0080005_116539_pt1 | contig 13095 bp, 8 predicted proteins | sample JossMetagenome_2_FD_69208 | JGI IMG/M metagenome (GOLD analysis project Ga0080005, IMG submission 69208) | Hot spring sediment microbial communities from Joseph's Coat, Yellowstone National Park, USA - JC3_ASED (SPADES assembly) (version 2) | ecosystem: Environmental > Aquatic > Thermal springs >... | reverse complement strand
GACCCAGAGTATCGGGTCGAAGTGCTGTTGCCCGAAGTAAACGGTAGGCGTGGCGTTCACGGTTATAGTCGTGCTCACGGTCTGGTTCGTGAGGACCGTCGAGAGGAGTATGTGTTGCACGCCAGACGTCAGGTTGTAGCCCACCACCAACGTGTAGTTGCCCGTTACAGTGCTGTACATCGGGCTGGCTATCACTACCAGCTGGGAGTAGTTGGCGAAGTACGCGTAGACCATGTATGAGAGGTACTTCACGGGCGCTGGCGTCTGTATCACGATGTAGAAGCCGTTGCCGTTGGCGAAGACGCCGTAGGTAGGTATGATCGTCGTTATGTTCTCGTAGACCGTGACGTCGGTGACGCTGTACGTGACATACTTAGTAGTGACCGTTATGTTCTCATACACCGTGCCACCGCTTATGGTGTCCTCTATTATCATGTAGATCGTGGCCACGCCCGTGGAGCTAGTTGTGAAGGCCACGGCGGTCGGGCTCGTGGTGATTGCCGTGAGGGTTCCTGATATGGTGACCGTGGTAGCTGTGAGGGTGACGACCTGGATGACCTTGCCTTTCGTGGTCGTTGAGGTGACGGCGGTGGATACAGAGACTGTCTCCAAGCCACCTGACGTGGTGACCGTGCTGTTAGTTATAACCAACGTCGCAGTTGAGTTGAACGTCTTTGTGGTCGTGCCGTAGCTGGTGAGGGTGGCCAGGGAGGCCCCGTTGATTATCGTCGTGCTGTTCGTTGCAGTGGTACGACTCGAGATTGTCAAGGAGATGATACTTATAACGGTCGTGCTGTAGTACGACGTGCTCATGTTGTATGAGGTCTTGTACTGAGTGACGTAGTAGGTTCTCGTGACGGTAGTGTTTATGACTGTAGGTACGCCAGTGACGTTGATGTACTTGTAGACCGTAACGTTGGCGGTAATGTAGATGGTGTACTTCGTGCTGGTCGTTGTGTTCATGTAGACCGTGAAGCGACTTGTGGTATATTCGGTTACCGAATATGTTGCGGACACCTTAGTGGTGTTGGTAGTAAATACCACGGCGGTCGGGCTCGTGGTGATTGCCGTGAGGGTTCCTGATATGGTGACCGTGGTAGCTGTGAGGGTGGCGGTGGAGAGCGTCCTGACAACGTTTGTAGTTGAGGCAGTGGCAGTGATGTTCGATACGGTCGTCATGCCAGTATAAGTCGATGTTGTGCTAACGGTCGTAATTACGGTCACGGTTGAGCTGAGTACGGTCGAAGTCGAGGTGTAGCTTATAATAGTAATGATGGAGGACCCGATTGTCGTCCTGTTTATCATCGTTGTGGTGTTCCTTGAGGCATATGAGGTGAAGGTAGCTACAACGGTTGCGCCGTAGCTTGACGTAACTGTGATGTTAGTGGTCGCATGCAGGATGGTGTAGACCGTCTGCGTGACAGTCGTACCTGTGAAGGTGGCCACGCCAGTGACGTTGATGTACTCATATACTGTGGTGTTCGTGATGAGGCTGATGGTGTACTTCGTAGTAGCTGTCATGTTTACATAAACTGTGAAGTAGCTTGTAGTGCCCCTGGTTATCGAGTAGATCGTGGTCACCCTTGTGGAGTTAATCGTGGTCGTGACCACGGTCGGGCTCGTGGTGATTGCCGTGAGGGTTCCTGATATGGTGACCGTGGTAGCTGTGAGGTTGGCGGTGGAGAGCGTCCTGACAACGTTTGTAGTTGAGACGACGGCGGTAGAGGCCAAAACTGTCGCCGTGCCAGTTAGGGTATTCGTGGTGATGTTAGTTATAACCTGTGTCGCCGTGGAGCTGACCACCGTTGAGGTAGCGGCGTAGCTTGTAATGGTAACGATAGAGGACCCGATTACGCTGGTGCTACGAGTTGTCGTAGTACTTCTTGAAATAGATGAAGTCGCGCTTACCACAGCTGTGGTGCTACAGCTTGTCGTGATTGTACTGCTGATTGTCGCATTCAAAGCTGAGTAAAGCGTTGACGTGACCGTAGTGCTCGTGAAAGTGGTCACGCCAGTGACATTTATGTAAGTGGTAGGGTAGAGGGTCGTGGTATAGAACATGGACGTGTTGTATATTATCGTTGTGAAGTTAGTTATGATCGTAGCCACAGTCGAGTTGAAGACGTATGTAAGCGCGGTTGCGTATGGGGTCAGCGTGGTGTAGTTTATGCTGAACGAACGCTGAGTTATAGCGGTCTTAGATATGTTCGCCCAGGCGCCTGTGAAGATAACTGTGAGCGGGCTTGTGGACGTGTTTAACGTAACGGACGTTATGCTCGTCCCAGTAAGCGACAGTAGGCCGCTGGTCGTGTATGATGTAGTTGTTATGCTAGGCGCCGTCACCAGGTTCGTTGTGCGGCCTACGGTGGTCGTGGTGCCGACTACAGTGGTGTTAGTCCTTATCAGCCTGGTCGTCAGGCTCGTCACGATAACTATTGCAGTGCCAGTAGTTGAGGTGCTTATCGTTGTAGGCGTTGTGTAGTTCTTTGATGAAACAAAGGTTGTGCCCACTGCGGTGCTGTTGAACGTAGTGACTACCGTCACCGTGCTCGTTCTCCCTACCGCCACGACAGAGGCGCCAGCCACAGTTATGTTGAGTATCTGCCAGTTGGCGTAGTCGAGGCCGTTGCCAGCGCCCACGAAGAACGCGTAAACCCCAGCCCCAGCCGTGAAGCCAACGCTGAAGATAACACTCTCTGACGCTCCCGTGTTGAGGTTCTTCACAAACACTACCAGCTTACCGCTGGCTGGCACGTACATTACCGTGAAGTTTATGAGACTGCCAGGCGGCGGGATGCCTATCTTAGCCGTGCCGTTGTAGTACTTTATGACCCCCCTGCTCGTGGTGCCGTTGAAGTAAACCAGCGCGGCCCTTGTGTCGTAGGTCAGGCCCCTGTAGGCCAGGTAGGGGCTCCAGGCGACCAGGAGGTAGTTCGTCGAGCTCATGAGGGCTGGGGCGGCGCCAAGCGTTGAGAGGGAAACTGGCGCTATTGGCACGGAGAAGTTGCTCTGTGGGTTAACGCCCCAGCCCATTGGTGTGAGGAAGAGGCCTATATCAAGGTCGCCTGGCGGGCTCGAGCCCTGCGTGAAGGTGCCCACCAGGCTTACCGTCAGGTTACTTTTGCCGTTATAGTAGGCCTGCCAGGCCACCGCTCCCCAGGTCATGCTCGAGGCTGGCGTGAGGTAGAGCCTAGACGTGACAATGTATGGCCCAAGGTAGACTGGGGAGACTGCCAGGTATGTTACGTTGAAGTCGTCGCCCTTCCCCAGCTCAACGCCAATATACGATATCTGGCTCCACGGGAACGGCGTGGCCTTGTTTACCTGGTACGCCGTGCCGTTGATGTAGATTGTCTGAACTACGACATACCCGCTGGCGTTCTCCGCGAAGATGACGGTGAAGGTGGACGGGTAGCTCGGGTTAGGTAGTGGGCCCCCGCTGTATATGACCGTGGGACTGGCCTGTGAGGTGCCCTTGAAGGTTATGATCCCGTTACTCGAAGAGTTGGCAAAGAACGATACGCCAAGGTAGTAGTAGCCCGAGGAGGAGTATATGCTGTTTGTGTCCCCCAGGCCAGACGAGGCCAAGAATATCGAGGAGTTGGTGCCGCTCGGCACGGTAGCCTTGGACAGGCGCATGGTGACGTTAAGCGTGTTTGAGATCGGGACATAGCCCCAGGCAACATAGTCACCTGCGCCAGGCGAGCTGAATACAAGTTGTCCGTTGGCCATGTAGGGCAGGGTGCCCCAGCCTGACGTTGACTCTATATTGTTAATTAATTTCTCAACGTCGTCGAATGGCGACGGCGACACGCCGAAGTATGAGACGTAGAACAAGTTGCCAGGGCTGGCCCTCAGGCCGACGTACCCTATGCCAGCCCAGGACATTGGCGTGTTCAGGCCAACTGCATATGCCGTCCCGTTGATGTAAACATATGAGATCATCGTGTTGCCGTTCGGGCCCTCCGTGAGGAGAACTGTCATGGTGAAAGGCGCCTTAGGTTCGGGGAAGGCGTTGACCTTAAGCGTTGTATAGAGGGAGTTAAGGGGATGGTAGAAGACGCTACCGTTAAAGGATATCAGGAGGCCTTCGAAGTAAGCCATAAGGTCGTCGGACTGCAGGTCGCCCATGCCGACTGAGTAGAGGGCAATACCAGGGACGCCGTTGATACCTGATGGATAACTCGTTACCTGTACGGTTACGTTGAGTGTACTTCCTGTAGGCGTGTAGGCCCAGGCTATGTACTGGCCGACGGAGTGGCTTGCCCATACAACCTTTGTTGCGGGCATTACACCGTTGGGAGGCCATGGCCTTGCCAGCAGGAGCTCGAAGATAGCCCAGAAGCTAGCATTATTGTTTACACGCGCCGTATCAAATAGCCCCACATAGCCCACTCCTTTGTATCCGCTTGGGGTTACTGCGCTCGTTGGTTGTATAAGGTTGGAGAGCGAGGAGCCGTAGAAACCTGTCGCAGAGGAGCCTGTGAATAACATAGCTAAGACTGTGGGATAAGATACCGAGCCACCGTTCCAGTTAGCTGAGGGGGCTATGTAACTGGTGCCACTCTGCCATTGAAAAGCATACCCAGCTGAAGGCGTAACCATCATATCAACTTCACCATTTGAGGTCGAGCTATCATTTATACTATTCATATAAACAAGGCCAGCCTTAGCCCAGCCGCCATATGAATGACCGCCTATCCCTTTCACTATTGCCTCAAAGAGCAACGGCGTGGTCGTGAAGTTAAAGGTCTTGTTAATGTAGACCAGTGATATCATGAAGTAATTGCCCGCGAAGTCAGTACCGTTTATGTTCGTGATGTTGAGGCTATTTGACACCCTGTATAGGCCCGAGGCGCCCTTGGGGTTGCTGAGGACGGTGAACACCAGTCCCTGTGGGAGCGAGGTGCCAGCGAAGTTGTAGTACACTGGGAAGACGTATTGTCCGTTGTCGTACTGTCCATATGTGCTCGTGAGGTACGGGGCTAGCCCAGTATATGGATACTGGCTGGCGTTGGTGAACTCCATCGTTATGTTAACGGTTCCGTGGGCAGGCACCCCGTTGGGGAGCCTGACCCAGACGGCGACCCAATTGGGCGTGAAGTCCTGGACCCAGGCGTATAGGGGCTTGCCAGATGAGTTCATGAACAGCACATTGAGGAAGTCCTGGGACTCGGCCTGACTCCACGCGCGAAGGCCGATGATGCCCAGGACGCTCTCCACCTGTTGCTTGGTTATGTTTATGAACTGATCGAAGGGCGCTGGTGTCGGGCTCGCCTGCGTGTTGTTTATAACTATGGGAACGGTAAGCGGTATGGAGGTTGCGTTTACCACCAACTGTCCTGAGTGCAGATACGGCGAAACCTTCCACAGGGTGCTCTCCACGCCGTTAACAAACGCTATGCCCCTAGGAAGGTATATGCGGCTCTGGCTGACAACAACAGTAAATGATGGCATGACGTTGTTAGGCGGGGTCGGGAACACGAGGACAGAATCAAGGTAAATATATGAGGGCGTGTTGCCTGTCACGGCGGCGATGGACACCCGTGACCCGCTCCTGTTAACGTTTAGGCTGACGTTTGTGAATGAGCTCGGCATCACCAGCCAGTATGGGGAGCTAACGGTTGTGTAGCCCCAGTACTCAGCGCTGTTGTTCGCTATGCCAACGTACGTTACGAGGTAAGAGGTGCCGCCTCCTACGAATGATAGCGAGAAAACCCCAAAGGGATTATTCACGTAGCTGTTAACATAGAGGCTGTTCGGGCTCTGAATCTGCCTCCAGGGCAAGGTAGAGCTGTTCTGTGCAATTAATAGTGATGTTGAGATGTTCGCGCCTGTGTTAACGTTCTCCGCAGACACGTTTGTGATCAGTTGCAGGTTTAAGGTGCAGTTATACTGCCCTATGAAGTTTTGACCATTGTAGAGTAGGGCCTTAGGCTTCCCAGGCATATATGTGCAGAGGGTCTGCCATGGGTTAGTGGGCATGTGAAGGATTATGTAGTAAGTGCCTGGCTTAAGCACAACGTTGGGCGTGAGCCTTATTGGCGTGGCCCACGACTGAGGCATGCACCACCAGGGCTCCCCAAACCATGAGACCCAGACGTAACCGCTACTGTTTGTCGGCACTGGCGACGTCGATATTGTTATATTGCCGTTTGGTATGCTGGAAGAACCTGAGCCGAAGACGACGAGGCTCGTTACCTTGACGGTCTGATTGAGCGTGATCTCTTGCACTACGAACTCTGTAGCGTTCGGTGTAACGAAGTAACCCTGCATGGTACCACATGCAATACCCTTGGGTTGTTGCATCACCCACGCCAGCTTGTTAGTGAGGTATTGTATGGAGAACAACGGCGTGTAGCTGATCTTCATATTAACCTTCACTGATCCCGCAGGCAGGGTGGCCAGTGAATAGTTATAGAAGCTCGACGTTATTGGCGATATAACCTCCGTGATCGTGGAGGGGCTACCCGTAGAAGGATAGTTGTCTACCGTGACCGTGAGCCCGCCAGGCACAGGTATGCCCAGGCTCCCGTTAACGTCAACGACAAGGACTTCGTTATATGAGCCGCCCGTGAGGTTCTTCTGCTCGGCCATCGTGAGCGTGAAGGGACTCCTGGCAGACCACGTTATTGACTTATATATCGCCTGCCGCGGCGCGGTGAAACTGCCGTTGTACCACCACGACGCGAGCACGCTGTAGTTGCCGTTGATGTTGGGCAGTAGGGCGTATGCGTAGGTTCCCGCGTTCCCCGTGTTGTTCATCATTTCGAGTCCGTTTATTGTCGGCGTCGGCTTGAAGATGCCAGTGTAAACGCCCGTGCTCCACCCGCTAGGCACGGTGTTGTTGAAGTAACCGTATAGCGGGAAGAGGTAGTTGCCGTTATCGTAGCCCTTGTACAGGGCGGAGTAGATACCGGTATATGGGTACTCGGTCTTGTTTGTCACCTCAAGGTAAATGACCACTGATGACCTTGCAGGGATGCCGTTAGGTAGCTTGACCCAGACGTCCACCCAGCCTGGCGTATAGCTCATCACCCAGGCGTACAGGGGGTCGCCAGATGAGTTGACGAACAGCATGTTAAGGAAGTGGTGAGAGTAGAGCTCACCCCAAAGGATCCCGAGCTCGCCAGCGGTCAGGTTAAGTAGCTCGTCGAACGGCGCTGGCGTCGGTATGTTCTGCGTGTTGTTTATAATTATCGGCACGACGCCCAGGAGCGAGGCGTTGCTCCACCAGTTGTTATACCTCGAGGACAGCACGGCGCTGGCCCTGAGTCCCTGCGACCCGTTGAACACGTACGCAAGCGGTGTCCCAGAGGACGCCCTGCCAGCGAGCATCGGCGCCAGCAGGGCCGCCAGGGCAACCGCCGCAACCGCTATGGCCAGGGCCCTCCGCCGCGCCGCCCTCACGCTCTCACTCCTCGCTCTCCTCAATCCACGTGACGTCAAAGGCGATAAGTATCAGGTCTACCGCGACCAGCGTGAAGAACAGCTTCTCGTTCGTCACAACGGCGAACAGGAAGTACGCCACTGGCCTGAGGTAGCCAAGCGTGGTTGTCACGAACGGGTCGCTGTAGCTGACGTTGAATGTCTGCTGGAGCGCGACGCTGACGTTCCCTATCACCTGGCTCCCCCCTCCTATTACCGTGCTGTTGAGCGTGGTCATGGAGTTCGAGAAGTAATTAAAGATAACGTAGGCGAAGAACAGGATCACAAGGCCAGCTATCGCTATGCCCATGACGCTGTAGCCCAGGATCCGCCTGCCCGTCGAGCCTGACTGTAAGTATGCCACTTACACCGTCACCTCCTTAAGCCTCTTCGCCTCCTCTATTGCCTTCCTGTCCTTGTATATCGGCACGAAGTACTCCCTTATGACGCCCCACGGTATCACGTTCCTATACCTGTACACCGTCACCTTCGACGTGACGTACCTGTCCCCCTTCAGCTCCCCCTCAACGTACGCCATAATTTCCTTGCCCTTATAGACGCCCCAGACCGCGAACACCCTCCTGGAGGCCTCGGTTGGCTCATACAGTATCTCGAGGACCTTGACGCCGTCCCTCTCAAAGACGTCCTTCAGCGCGCTCACTATCTCGTCGGCGTTCCACGGCAGGCTGAGCTCTAGCTTCGCCTGCCCCTTCCACCTTTCAAGCGCCTCGTCCAGCGCCCCGCTCAGGCACATCCTTGACCACCCCGTCATGTTGGCATGGCATTGAAGAACGGGCTCTGTGACATGTAGTTCATTATGACTACATACAGGTACCATATGGCGAAGAACTGGAATATAATGCCTGTAGCGACGCCAACGTAGTAGAAGGCTGGGACGCCGAAGGCCGCTGCCGCTATCTTACCGAGGTCGCCGAACATGTTCACGTATATCGTCAGAATATTTATGAAGAACGAGACCATGAAGTACGCCGCTACGAGCATTGCGGCTATCATGAACCCGCTGTGAGGCGCCATGTGGAGGATCGCGCTGCTGAAATAGACGTCGTTTATCACGGCAGGAACCTGGATCCCCATAACCATGAGGCCAGTCTCTATAGGTGTAGCTATAGCTGACAGCACTACGTCGAACTGTAACAGGGCCCTGCCTAACTGATCTGTGATCATGGGTGGCCACCCTCCTAATTATGTAGGAGGGGCCCAGACCTAATAGAATTATCTTATTTCATCATGGTCTAAAAGAAGACGTGCCTTGATGATGTAAAATTGCCTACAGGGCGCCCCCGACGGTGTGGCACTTGCTCCTCGAAGCTAGCCCGAAGCCTAGGGAGGTCGCGTCCTAAATATCTAGCTTGGTAGAAGTTAAGAACATCAACACTAGTCCTTGTTGGCGAAGTCAGCCACTACCATGAACAGAAAGAAGACCATTAATATTATGAGGGCTATGTTCATATACCACGCTATCTGGCCGATTCCTTTGAAGAACATGGGCTCCAGGCCTACAAAGCAAATCGGCAAACCGATCAAAAGCATGAATAGTGCAATCATTGTGAGCTCCCACACCCCACTTCCCTTCTCATCACCCATGTGCCTCGCTATCTCGTAAGACACCCAGTCCAGCCCGACGACAATTAATAGCTGAACCCCTACTATGGAGAACCAGACCGCCAGGTAGCCCATAAGGGCGTGTTCGTATCTAAACCTGAACGCCAGAACGGCAAAGACGGCAGATAGGCTGAAGCTTAAAATGATCGACAGTAGCAGAGCTATCGCCATCTTCTTTTCTGCGTCATCTATCACCACCTCCTCTTCCACATCGTTCATGCTCCCGACCAGCTCTGGGGTCTTACGCCCACTGTAGTGGTGGCGCTCACCGCTTAAAGCCTGCATAGCCCTCAATGATGTGCCAAGTATTGACGTCGCAGAACTGCGACATTACGACGGGGCGCGGCCCTCGACGCCGTGTCACTCACCCCCATGAACCCACCCAGCTCCCCCAGAGGGCCGCGCCCCAGAACCTATGACACAGATAGCGCTTTTAAGCCGTACTGCTCGCACGCCGCGCCTTTCCATGGTGTTTCAAATATCAATACAACAAAACTGTGGTATAGGCATGCATAACGCATAACAGGACGTGATAAACAAAAAAGAGGTGGAATGAAGCTCGGGCCTCGGCCTCCTTAATTCTCTACCTCTCTCACTTTCTTCTGCAGGTTGTCGATCAGGGATCGTAGCTCCTCTATGGCCTTCGTCACTGCGTCCAGCCAGGCCTTTGCCTCCTCGAGGCCGAGGGTTCCGCTATCCATCTCGGCGTTTAGCTTACGGGTGACGCTGTTGATGTACTCGGTTAGCCTCGTGGCTGGGTCGACGGCCATGCCCTTAAGGGTAAGGCCGAGGTCGTAGTTCTTGCGGGTAACATAATCATAAGATTCGGCCCCTAAGTAACACTTCTTTATCTTCTTTTGTCCATTTTCGTCAACAATGATGTGTCTCGCGTAGTAGTAGACATGTTGCGTGCCGTTGCCCTTAACTACCCTCCGCTCAATGTAGTCTATAGGCCGCCCGCACACAGGACACCTATCCCCCTTCTTAAAAGGGACTCCGCCGCTCAAGACCGCGCACCCTCTGGGGTCACTGCTTCGTGCATCCGCTGAGGTATTTAAGTCTTTACCCGAGAACTGTGGTATTCACATATTTACGGTACTGCCGTGAAGGCATGCCTGGGCATGAACAGGCCCAGTGTTCCTTAGAAGGGGACGCGGCCCCCGACGGCGTGGCACTCACCCCTCGAAGCTAGTCCAGGCTACGCTCCCCCTGAGGCCGCGCCCTAGGTACCTATATTACGAATGAGGCTTTTAAACGATATTGCTCCGCTTGCTACGCCTTTCGGCGATATGGAAGGGCGCGGCCCTCGACGCCGTGTCACACACCCCCATGAAGCCATCCCAGCTCCCCCAGAGGGCTACGCCCCAGGATCTATATCGTGAGTGCTGAGCTTTTAAGCGGTTTTAACAGCCAGCCGTTCGTCGTTTATGCCTGGCTTCGCCTTACGCGTTCGTGTCGGCCTAGTCGACCTATTGGCATCGCCTCATATATCATATATCGGCATTATTTCATATATCATGTAGGCGGTATCAAACATCCATATGACGGCAAGGAAGATTGTTATCGCCAGGATGGCCGCGTCCACATAGTATTCTATGGCACCTATCTTGGTGAAGAACGCGGACTCTGCCTGAACAAAAATGAGTGGTAAAGCGAAAAAGGCGGCAAGCAAGATGAGCCATAAAATCATATTGACGCTGTTATTCGTGTAGTCACAGCAGTGTTCCTCCATCCTTTTGCCAACTCTGTGTATCTCAAAAAAGATATAGAACTGAGACCCCTGGATGAGGAACCACGAGGCCAGAAATGTCATAAGGGGGCTGTGGTGCCTAATCGCCAGTATAGAGAACACTGCAAATAGGACGGCACTTGAAATGGCCAGAAACGGCATGGCCGCTATTACGTTCTGTACGGTCTCATAAAGCCAGTCCGTCCCACCACTCACGTTCTCAAGCTCTTCGGAACCCTCCGCCTTGTCGTTATTGGCCTCTCCAGGCGCTTCCGCTTCAGGCACCGCGCCCCTTAGCTGATTTAAAAGGAGGGAGCTTAAAGGCCCTAAGCCTGCCCTGGGGGCTCTAGTCATTGAAGACGTGCTTTACAAAGCGAAACAGAAGGCGTCGGGCCCGCCATGGGCCCCCATCCTGGGGCCGGACTGTGATGTACGGCTTGGGGATCTGTGAGGCCCAGGAGGGCCTCATATGTTGTTTTGCTAGCCAGCTTTTTAAGCTGTACTGCCCGCCTGCCACGTCTTTTCATGTCGTCTTGACGTCAATACCGCAAATCTGCGGTATCGTGCTCAGGACGTCGTGGACGTAGCGGAGGCCTCAACGGAGCGTGCGCTTGAGCGCTTCCTGCGCTTCCTGTCAGCTTTCCTTGCCTCCATGACCTTCCTCACGACCTCCCTGCCCTTGACCTCATAGAGCAGGTCGAGGAGGGCATAGTAGAGCCTGAGCCCCCTCTCCGTGAGCATGTACGTGCTCCCATTGAATGTCCCGAGAGGGCCTTGCGAGCGAAGCGCGGCCATGATCTTCTCGTTCATGTACGGAAACGGCTCGTCATACTTCCCGAGCCTGAGGATGCCCGCTATCCTGCTCATAATGATGGAAAGCCTGGTCTCGTCTACTGCCTCCTCGCCAATTGCGAGGATCATGTACACAGTCCCGTTCTTCAGCTTGTACTCGTTCATTCCCCCGCTCGGGTGAACCTGGATAAACTGGAGGTTAAAAATTTGACTCTACAACCTGTAAAACTTACAGGACACAGCGAACTTTGTCTTACAGAACGCCCTGAGCACGCCCCTTAGCACCTCTGTTTGGTATGTACCAAACGCGCAGAAAGGTCTTACTTTTCAGTTTATGGCATCTTTTAGCACTTCTTTTCGGTATGTATCAAACGTAGTTCGCGCGCCTGCCCCCTACCCCCTACCCCCGCGCCCCCCTTCTACCATTATACAAACTACTTGAAAAAGGGCGTATTTTCAACTAGCTCCTACTAGGATTTCCCTCCCACCTAGTAAAGCATTTGTTTTACCTTTCTTTTTGCTTCTTTATACCTCCTTTTTCTCCCTTATACCTTATAAAAATATGGTGGGCCTGTAAACCCACTCCCTGCAGGGCCACTACCTGCGGGAGGCCCCTGCCCCCCAGGGGGGCGGGGGGTGCGCGCGAACTACGTTTGGTACATACCGAATAAAGGTGCTCAGAGGCGTAATCAGATGTTTTGTAAGACCAATCTGCGCGTTTGGTACGTACCGAATAGAAGTGCTAAGGATTGTGCTCGGGCGTTTTGTAAGACTAGTCAAAAAGACTTTTTTACTGGTTAACTCCAGCTATAATAAGGGGAGGCGCGTGCCGCGCCCCAGGATTATGGAAAAGCCGAGGAAGGTGATCTTTAAAGTTGACGAGGAGGACTATGAGAAACTAAAGGAAATAGCCAGGAGGAAAGGTGTGTACGTCTCGGAGCTCTTAAGGCAGGTCGTGAAACAGGTCATACAGGGCAACATACCTCTAGAGACCGAGGACAAGGATGAGGACCCTGTGGTGCTCATAGGGATATCGAGGCCAGTCACCGTGGAGAGGATGCTCCAGCTCATCGACGAACATGTAAACAACGAGATATCGAGGGCCAAGGCCAGGGTCATCCTTGACGGGATCATTAGGCTTAAGAAGGCCCTCGCCCTTCAGTCCCCTAAGGCCCGTGAGCTGAAGGAGCTGAAGGTCAAGCTCAGGGAGCTCAGGGAGCAATATGGGGAGCTGGCCAGGGAGGTGAGGGCGCGGAGCGTCCTTAAGCCCCTGGGAGAGGAGCTGGTGATGCTGAGCGAGGAGCTAGGCGTTCCCCTCTTTGAGTTGAGCGGGAGGAAGAGGAGGGCCTAAGGCGTCAGGCTCACTTACACTAGTATGTCAATACCGCAGTTTTGCGGTATCGACAGGTGATACATCTACCTCTTAAAATCTTTTCCGTGAAAAGGGGCTATGGGAGGACAGCTTGGGCAAGAACAGGCAGGCCGACAAGGAGTACGTTGAGTACCGCCTACGCATACCTGAG
>Ga0080005_133024_pt1 | contig 13108 bp, 11 predicted proteins | sample JossMetagenome_2_FD_69208 | JGI IMG/M metagenome (GOLD analysis project Ga0080005, IMG submission 69208) | Hot spring sediment microbial communities from Joseph's Coat, Yellowstone National Park, USA - JC3_ASED (SPADES assembly) (version 2) | ecosystem: Environmental > Aquatic > Thermal springs >... | reverse complement strand
CCCATTCAGCCCCAGCATCATACAAATCTCCATCAAAAACCTTCAAAGCTCTAACCCAATTATCCCTTTCAGCAATTTTTTTCACAATCTTCCCATCAAAATAATAAACCCCATCACTACTTCCAAAAACAAGAACTTCTTCCTCGCTTTTACTTCCTGCTAACCTCTCTTCAATTCTTTTATCAATCTTATAATTATCCAAATCTATTCCAAAAACCTTCCTTTGATTCAATTTTAATGTCATAAAAATCTCCTGTAACTTTCTTCTACAAAATCTAACATAACATTTGAAATATGCTTTTCATTTTCTACATAAAACAATTTTGCAACATCTCTAAGATCGTAGTAAGGTTTATTTTTTTCTTTAATTGATATAAAAGCGGAGTAATTTTTTTTCATAATCCTTCTCATTTCCTCTTTAACATCATCCCAATTGTGAATATCTCCATCTGAAATCATTATCATAACATGTTTTCCCAATTTTTCTGAGATATTTTTTACTTGATTTAAATCTATAAAAGTGTAACCAAATTGTGGTTCGAATAGCAAATACTCAGCTTTTTGAATCTCTTCTGGAGAAATTATTATCGATTTTGACTCAGTTGAGAATAATGTTAGAGCGATTCGATTTGGTAAAATGTTGTTCCTCGTTAAAAAATTTATAATACCATAGAAGCCCAAAAGTGTATAATGATATTTGCTATTACTATACCAATTTCCGATTTTTCTACCTATTTTTGGTTCTACCATACTTCCAGAACAGTCAAGAAGAAAATAAATGTTTGGAACACCACCTTTACCTCTTTTAACTGGAATTTGCATATTCCACCAATATCTTGGTTCTAGAAATATTGGGTTGCCTTCCTCATCAATTCCAATTTTTTTACTAATTTCATCGCTTGGTTTTTTCCCATAGCCAACTACAGGGAATTCATAATTATCAGTAAAATCATAAGCTTTTATTGGTATATCTTTAGCAAGTTCTCTATAAAGATAACTTAAAGCTTCCATTTTTGTCAAGTAACTAGGTTCTCTTTCCCCCTCTTCCCATCTTTTTCTAATAACTTTTTTTAAAAACTCCGGTTCTTTTATTTTCTTTCCAAACTTACTTTCTTTTTCTGCACTTTCACCGCCTGTTAGAGACTCCTTTATACCGTATGGCAGTAGTTCAGATGCTATCTTAGCAAAAGTTTCGGCTTGTAATTCCCACATATTTTTATTCATCAAAATTGGGAGATTGTATTCTAAATTTTTAATTCCATTTTTTAAACCAAGCTCATCAAAAAGTCTTTTTTCTAAATCTTCTATTTTTGATGAAAGTGAAGAATCCGATGTATGGTAAGGTTTCAAAAATTCTCTTTCTCTATCATTCATCCATAAATCTTCTTGAATTCTCACAAAAAAATCATAAAAAGGCGAATATTCTTTTACAGCATTTCCTTGATCATAATAAAACCATACCTGACCGGCATAATTTTCTCCTCTTTCTATTAAATGACTAGCAACGTTCAAATTATCAACTATATCCATAAAAGCATTCGCAACGTAATCTCTAAAATTTCTATGTTTTTCTGGTAACCCTTTGTTTGTACCATTTATTATTCTTTCTGCTAAAAACCAATCGTAAGGGCAACCCCTTCTACTATGCCTGGGATATTCCCAATGCCCAATTTCATGTCTTCCCAAATCTACGGCAACAGAAACTACATTTGGTTCTTTTCCTTCTTCTTCCAAAAATTTGATACTTTTCTCATCCAATTTGAATTCTGGTGAAATATAAAGTTCTATCACATTCTCTTTTAAGTTATTTTCACCACCTATTTGCCCTATTCGTGGATAAGCAAAATTTATTTCAATAGAATATCCAATACCATATTCTTTTTTGATGATTCTTTCCAATTCCTTCTTGTTTAAAACACTTTTCATATCAATTCCCTAACACACTCCTAGGAACAGCAAGCATACAGAAAATTGGTTTCCCCAAATCAACTACCACTTCATTATCCATAGTTCTATAGATCCTTCCATAGTTCCCAGCATCATACAATTTTCCATCAAAAACTTCCAAAGTCATAACCCAATCATCCCTTTTAGCAACAATCTCATTATCCATAGTTCTATAGATTTTCCTATAAAGCCCAGCATCATACAATACTCCACCCAATACTTCCAGAGCCATAGTCCAATCATCCCTCTCAGCAACAACTTTACTATCCATAGTTCTATAGATTTCATAATAATATCCAGCATCATACAATTTTCCATCAAAAACCTTCAAGGCCATAACAGGGCCGTTTCTTACAGCAATTTTTTTCACAATCTTCCCATCAAAATAATAAACCCCATCACTACTTCCAAAAACAAGAACTTCTTCTTCACTTTTACTTCCCGCTAACCTCTCTTCAATTCTTTTATCAATCTTATAATTATCCAAATCTATTCCAAAAACCTTTCTTTGATTCAATTTTAATGTCATATCTCAACCCTCATCAGAATTTCTCTAAGAAACCTCCACTCATTATCAAAATAATCTAAATCATCTTTACTTAACTTTCCCTCTTTCCTTTTTTGTAAAGTTAAAGCAATTCTATCTTTTATTACTTCAAATTTTTCCCTCAATTCTTTTATTATGTCCTCAGCCGCTAAAACTGGATTTCCATAATACCTCGAATCAACTATTTCTTTTTTCAAAGAACCCGAATAAGGTAATACTAATTTTAGAACTTCCAAGGCATTTTCAAAGTAATAATCTTCTTCGCTAGTACAACCCTTCAATTCAGCTACATAATTTAAGCTTTTGTATAATTGTGAGAAATTTTTCATAGATCTTATCGAAATTGGTCTCATAAGCCTTTGGATGTCTCCACCCTCATGAACACCCTCTGGTAAAATTCCTCCAGTTTTTCTTTGAGAATAAGGTTCAGAAGAAATATAATCAACACCTTCCCTAAGATAGAGTGAAAGAATAAGTGCTTCCATAGGAAGACTTCTTTTCTTTACATTTTTATATCCTTCAAAAATTTTTTCACTCTTGTCATGAGTTTCAGGAATATTCAGTTTTGGGTTTTCAGAGAATAAAATTTCTATTAAATCTTCAACTTTAGGAGGATAATAATCCAAATTTAATACTATCCCAAATCTATCTAAAATTGCAAAATCTATATCGAAAGTTCCTAAATACCTATGATTACCTAAATTTATGGTTGCAAATCCCACATGATATTTTTCACCACCAATATCAACACCCAAATAATACCTTTTACCCCCAACTTCAATATATCCATCCAATAGATTTAGAAACTGATTTTGTACTATTGGTGGTGCTCTATTGAGCTCGTCTATTGCTGTGAATGGATTTTTAGCTTGTTCAACAATTTTAACTATATCTTCAGTAGTTCCTTCTTTATTCTTCAGTTTTTCTAGGTTTAGTGCAGTATAGATGCCCTTTACATCCATATCTGGAGAAGCTCTTATATAGGTCGCTTTCCCCCCAAATATCCCGTATGCAACGTCATTAAGAATTTGTGTCTTACCTTCTCCTCTTTCGCTAACTAAAAGTAAGTTAATACCCCCATACAAAGAGGTAACTACTATATCTTCTACTTTCATTTCGCATCCGTTTATACTTACTACTGGTGTTTCATTTCTATAAGTTCTTAGCCATTTTTCTCTCATATTTCTATAATATTGCTAAATAGTAGTAAAATTTAAATACTTTGTATGCTCAAAACATTAAAATTAAACAAAATGAAGATTAGAATCACAATCTAACATTAGCCAAAAACACTCTCTTAATAGGAGAGATAATTTGAAATTTTAATTAAAATTTTTAAAAATCGAGATCAATGCCTACAGTTGGCAATCGTCCTTTCCTCAATTCTAGGAATGAAGAAAATATCTTTATGGGCTGTCAGGTATTTTGTTGTGAACGTTTTACAAATATAAAGAACCTTGCTTCCCACCAAATTTTATAATTCAAGACTTTAAATAAAAAATGCGTAAAATAAAGTGCTCTTAACTCAGAATCAATATCCATCAATATCCGGTCTCAGGCCATTAATCTCATGAAAAGTGATTTTTATGGTAAAAGCAGTATTGCTATTTTCAACCGGTCTAGACAGCCTATTAGCATACCATTTGTTAAAAAAAGCTGGTATAGAGGTCATCGTTTTGGTTATCAAGACACCATTCAACAAGATTAATGAGGCTGTTTTGAATGAGATAAAGAAAGAAGCTAAGGTTATCGTTTACGAAGCAAAAGACGATTACTTACAAATTGTAAAAAATCCTAAGTTTGGTTATGGAAGACAAATGAATCCTTGCATTGATTGCAAGATTTACATGTACAAGATTGCAAAAAAATTTTTAGAAGAAGAAAAAGCCGATTTCATAGCTACTGGAGAAGTCCTGAACCAAAGAAGCTTTTCTCAAACTTTGGATAAATTGAAATTAATAGAAAAAGAAGCTGGAATTGAAGGACTAGTTGTTAGACCTTTGTCTGCGAAGCTTCTTCCCAAAACTTTTGTAGAAGAGAAAGGATTGATCGATAGAGAGAAACTTTTGGATATTAAAGGTAGAGCAAGAAAAAAACAACTTCAATTGGTTAAAGATTTAGGAATATCAATTTATTCTCAGCCTGCTGGTGGTTGTTCACTTACAGATCCGATGTTTTCAAAGAGGTTAAAAGATTTAATGGAACATAATCCAAACTTTACTACAGAAGATGTTGAATTGCTAAAAATAGGAAGACATTTTAGAATTGGAAAATCTAAGCTAATTCTTGGGAGAAATGAAAGCGAAAGCAAACTTTTGGAAAAAATGAGAAACCATCTTGTTTTAAAGCCAAAAAGCAAAGGACCGAGTGGAATTTTTATTGGAGAAGAAAGTGACTTAATACTTGCTTGTGAAATATTAGCAAGTTATTGTAAAGATGAGAAGGTTGTCATTGAGTTATTGAAAAATGGAGAGAAAATAAAAGAAGTTGAAGTTCATAGAAAGAATAAAGAAGAATTTAAAAAATATCTTATTGGTTAAATTTATGAGAAAACAATTTTCCAGAGTTTTGTTGGATTTAATCTCATTCCTTTAGCAGCTTCAAATTCATCAAAAGTCTTGAATTTCTTTTTTGATTTTAATGGTGAAATTAGAACAGGAACATTTCCAAATTCATGCTTTCTCGTTTTACATGAAGTTATATGATCTGTTGTTATTACAATTCTTCCTTCAAAATTTCTGTAATTTTCCAAATATTTGTCAAACTCTTCTATAACTTTCTTCTTTTTCTCAAAATCTCCATCATGAGCTGCTTCATCAGTCCATTTTATGTGAGCATAAATGAAATCATAGCTTGGCAAGCTTTCTTCGATTTTTTCAAAAATAAATTTTATTCCCTTTCTATAATCTAAACCTTCTGGAATTTCTATTGCATCAAAACCAGCTAGCATGCAAGTTGCTTTCATAACTCCAGCCTCAGAAATTACTAAAGGTTTCACATGAAATCTGCTTCTGAATGAAGGTCTCAATGCCATTATCTTATTTCCAGGTTCTCTGAAAAGTAAATAATTCGCTGGTGGCATGCCTTTTCTAATTCTTTCCTTGTTGGCTTTATGTTTTTCTAAAACTTTCACAGCTTCTTCCAAGAACTTTTTCACAATTTCTACAGAGACTTCAGCTTGTTTATCTTTTGCTACAAATTCTTTTGGAGGTAGATTATTGCTAAGGGGATCGTTTGCTTCAAAATTATCGCTCAACTTTTCTTTTATTACTAAAACAGCTCTATGGCCATAAGTTCTTTTGAAAACGAATGGAACACCAATTTTTATTTTGTTTAATGCCTTAGCAAGTCTGTCTAAGCCGTAAATATTTCTTCCTGCTCTCCTATCAACAATAATCCCATTTTTAATCGTTGCAAAATCGCATCTCAATGCTAGCCAACCATTCTTCATTTCTATTCCTGCTGAAATTGCTTCTAGAATACCTCTTTTTAATGGAAACTTCTTTATATCATAACCAAGCAAAGAAATGTTTGCCAAATGACTAACGCTAGCTCTCGTTTGCTCATTCCAATCTGATTTTTTAAGCAACTGTAAATTGGCTACAATTCCTTTGTTGACTAAAAAATCTATATTAGGTTTTTTTGCTTCGCTTAAAGGAGTTTTATCTTCTGGGAAATCTGCTAAGCCGTCAAAAACAAAGAATAATGTCTTCATCATTAATCTTTCTTTCTCAAATTAAATCTTTTCGAAATCTACTTTTTCCTACCAAATAGATAAGCTCCAGTTAGAGAAGTAAATAAGGAGAACAACAAAATAACCAAAATACTTGTTTGGATCGAGATGTACGAATAGTTAATTATTACAGCTCTCATCGCTTCTACAGAATATGTCAACGGATCGAAAAGTGAAACTATTTTTAGCCATTCTGGAGCGTTTGAAAGTGGAAATATCGCTCCGCTTAGAAATATTATTGGAAACACAATGAAAGATTGAATTACTCCAAAACCTTCGAATGTATCTACCAAAGAAGCTATTAGCAATCCTAAACTTGAGAATGCAAATGCTGTTATCAACATTATAAAGATAGAAACAACGAAAGAGTAAACGTTTAGATTGACGTTTATGAGGAAAGCTAAACTTAAGATTATTAAACCTTGAATCAAAGCGGTTGTTGCTCCACCTAAAGCTTTTCCAAGAAATATAGATAATCTTGAAATTGGCGCTACTAAAATCTCTTTGAAAACGCCAAACTCTTTATCCCAAATTACTGAAACTCCGCTAGCTATTGATATTCCAACTAAAGACATAGAGACAATTCCAGGAAAGATGAATTGTTGATAGTTTAATTGACCAAATTTTACAAATGAAAATCCTGCACCAAAAACTATCAAAAAAAGTAATGGTTGAACAAAGGAACCTAAAAGCCTAAGCTTATCTCTCCAAAATCTTATGATTTCTCTTTTCCATATTGCATAGATTGCTTCTATCTCGCTCATAATCTTCTCGCCATGTGTTTTGGTATCTTTTTACCGTTTTCAATTTCATCCCTAATTTCTTTTCCGGTATAGTGAATGAAAACATCATTCAAGCTAGGCTTTCTTACGCTTATAGATTTTATTTTGATGTTATTGTTTCTTAAAGCTTCAAATACAGATGGCAAATTTTCTTCACTATTCTCAATATTCACGTAAATTTTTCCATCTACTTCACTAATCTTTTTCACAAAACTCAATTTTGATACAACTTGTTTTGTTTTTTCTTTCTCATAAGCTTCGATAATCAGCGCATCTCCTCCAATCTTTCTTTTTAGATTTTCCGGAGAATCTATTGCAATAATCTTTCCTTCATCTATTATTGCAATCCTATTGCAAAGAAAATCTGCTTCTTCCATGTAGTGAGTTGTCAAAAATATTGTAATATTCTCTCTTTTTGCAAGTTTAACAATGTATTCCCAAATGTTAACTCTTGTTTGAGGATCCAAACCTATAGTTGGTTCATCTAAAAACAAAACCTTAGGATAGTGAATTAAAGCTCTTGCTATTTCCAATCTTCTTTTCATTCCACCAGAATAATTTCTAACAAGAATGTTTGCCTTATCTTCTAAACCAACAAGTTCAAGAACCTCTTTTATTCTTTTCTTTCTCTCATTTTTTGGAACACCATAAAGAGAAGCATGTAACTCTATATTTTCCATTCCAGTTAATCTATTGTCTAAGCTTGAATCTTGAAAAACAATTCCTATTGACTTTCTAACTTTATCTTCTTCTTTAACTATATCAAAACCATTAACTTTTGCAGTGCCAGAAGTTGGTCTTAAAATAGTACAAAGCATGGAAATTAAAGTTGTTTTACCAGCACCATTCGGTCCTAGCAATCCAAAAATTTCCCCTTCTTTTACTTCAAAACTAACATTATTTACAGCTACTAACTCGCCATACTTTTTTGTTAGATTCACTACTTCAATGATATTTCTTTCACTCATATCTCAACGCCTCTACTGGCTCTAATTCTGCTGCTCTTTTTGCTGGTATTAAACCAGATAAAGCTCCAATTATTGTTGCAAAAGATAAACCAAGAATAATAAGATCTGGAGTTATTATCGCTGATGACATTCTCATTTCTGGAGTAGAAAACATTCTAATGCTAAACTCATTTAATAAGCCAGTAACTATAAATCCTGCGAATATTCCTATTAAACCACCTACAAAACCAATTAATGCAGATTCAAACAAAAACATTTTCATTATTTCTGAGTTTTTTGCACCTAAAGCTTTTAAAGTTCCAATTTGTCTTGTTCTTTCAATTACTGAAGTGAACATTGTATTAGCTATACCAACAGCACCTACAATTAAAGAAACTCCAGCAATTCCACCTAAGAAAAGGTTCATTGAAGAAATTATCATGTTAACAGTTTGAGCAATTTGTTTGGCCGAAATTATCGTGTAAGTTTTTTTCTCTGGAGTTTCTTTTCTTTCTCTCATCAAAGCTTCATCAATTCTAGAGACAATATCATCAACTTGTGAGACATCTGCTATTTTCACATTAATCAGAGAATATTTGTCGCTTTCTATGTTTTTTATAACGTCTCTAGCATCTTTGATGTTCATGAAAATAACATTATCTAAAACTCCCATTTGACCTCCAGATTCTTTAAGTATGCCAATTACTTTGAAAGATATTCCATTTATTGTTATTTGAGATCCGATCGAGATTGGCTGAGAGAACATTTCATTTGCAATTCTATAGCCCAAAATCACGACTCTTCTTTCATTTGGCTGGAAATCTCTTCCATCTCCTATTTCTACATTCAACATCTCTCTCCATTTAGCAGGATCGACACCTCTTATGCTAGCGCTTAATCTCTCCGCTCCATAAGTTACAAAGGCTGTTCCTATGACTTCTCCTTCTACAGCTTTTACACCTTCTACACTTTTTATTGCTTCAATGTCTTTATCGCTTAAAGTTTTCATTCCCCTTGCTAACAATACTGCTCTAATAACTCCAGTTATGTCTCCACCTCCAGTTCTAGAAGAACCTGGCATTACCATTAATACATCTGGTCCAAAAACGGAGAGCTGAGAAGTTATACTGCTTCTCATACCCTCTCCAATTGAAAGCATTGAAACTACAGCAGCTACACCGATGACTATCCCAAGAATAGTTAGCCAGCTTCTCAAACTTCTTTGAGAGAGATTTCTAAATGAAATTACTAGAATGTCTACTAGCTTCATTTCTTTTTACCTCTTCTTAAAGCGTATCTGAATATTAAAACCAAAGCTACTATACCAACTATACCAGTTACAATGTATGTCATTCCTTCGCTAGTAACTTGAGTTCTTTGAGTTTGGTTTGCTCTCAATGTTGAAATTGCTCTAGCAGAGGTATACATTGGTATTATTTCTTTTACAACGCTTCTCCTAACTCCAGAAGAATCTGTATATGAAACTTCTACTCTTATCAAATCTGATGTTCTGTTGAAAGTTCTTTCAAATGTTCTATTTGTTTCATTTCTAGTGATGTTCAATGCTTGAACAGAGAAAGTTGCGGTGGTATAATCACCTGCGTTCAAGTTTCCTAGAACTGCTACTGTTGGAGAAAGAATAAAGTTTCTAGATGGTAATACTCTTAATATTGTTGAGTAAGCTGTTGTTGAACCAATGTTTGTAACTACTAATGTTAAACTGTTTTGAGAAAAGTCTTGAATGCTTACATCAAAATCAGTTTCACTAGTTATTTCTAATCCAGCAACTAAATTTATTAATTGCATATTTCCAGCTTTATCGGTGTATTGAAGTGTTATCATTAATGGTAAAGAACCAACTATTGCTGAAGGATTAACATAAACCGGAATCGTTATTTCGTAGGTTGATTTCGCTGGTAATTTAGAAATTGTCAATCTATTCCCAACCCCTAAAGGCAATATGAAGTTTGTGTAGTTTGTTGGTAAGCTCCAAGCGAATACTAAATTGTTAATGTCAAACTCTCCCTTATTAGCGATTTTGAATGTAATATTTGCTTTTTCTCCAAGCTTTAAAGATGAAGGAGAAACTGAAAGTAATTCTAGAGTAGAAGGCGCTTGAACGTTAACTATTGCATTCGGATATATTGTTTGACAAACTGATCCTTTGCAATAATCAATTGCAAATTGAATTGTATATAAGCCCGGAGAAGCAGATTGATCTACACTAAATTTGAAGAAGTAAGTTGAAGTGTCACCAGGATTTAAAGAACCTAAATCGGCATTCCATTCTGAAGTTTTTATTGGACCATCAACTTTGACTTGATTAATTTTTATGCTGTCGGCTACATCTGTTCCTACATTTTTTAAAGTTAATTGAACGAAACCATCGCTTCCTGGAAATATTGTTTGTGGATAAACTTGTGCTGAAGCATACACTAAAGGTTGAAATGTTATTGCTTTTGCTACATTAACTAAAAGCAATGCAAACAAATCTAATGCAAAAACTTTTTTCATTCATCTCACCTCCATTATTTTCTCTCATCTTTAATTATTTTTCCATCTTTTAATCGAATTATTCTTTCAGCAAATGTAGCAACATATTCGTTATGAGTTACGACAACTATCGTTTTCCCTTTTTTGTTTAGTTCTTTGAAGATTTTCATGACTTCTTCACCAGATTTTGAATCTAGATTACCAGTTGGTTCATCAGCAAGAATTATTGGTGGATCATTTGCCAAGGCTCTAGCAATAGCTAATTTTTGTCTTTGACCTCCGGATAGTTGAGATGGCAAGTGATCCTTAAATTCTTCCATCCCCACCATTTTTAACAATTCAAGAGCTCTTTTCCTCCTAAATTCTTTATCTTTTTCAGCAATTATCATTGGCAACTCAACATTTTCTAAAGCTGTTAGAGTTGGATATAAATTGAAGAATTGAAAGACAAAACCAATTTTGTATTTTCTTAAATCTGCTAATTCATCATCACTCATTCTTGATGCATCAACACCATCAATAAGAACTTTTCCATATGTTGGCTTATCTAAACATCCCATTAAATGAAGCATCGTTGATTTACCAGAGCCACTCGGTCCCATCACACAAACAAATTCTCCTTTTTTGATTTTCAAATTTATATTTTCTACACCAACAACACTAACACTATCCATTTTGTAGATTTTTGTAACATTTTGCATTTCTATGACAAATTGATTTTTCATAAACATTATTATTGTTGAAACCATATTTAAATGGTCGATGAAACCATTTTTCATGGTTTCAATATTATGAAACCATAATTAAAAAAAACTCTTTTAAAATCGTTTTTCAAAGAATTTTATGAACAGAAAAATCTTGCTAATAGTTTCGCGATTATATTAACATTGGCTATTTTCTTTTTGGTATTGCCTATGATTAGACCTTTTGAAGAAATTTTGCCAAAAGAGCATAGACCAATTGTATATATTGGCGGAAAATACATTCCTTTGCCAATTTTTTGGTTAACTTCTTTCTTTCTCTTTTTAGGTACAATATTTCTTTCTTATTGGTTTGTTTCCAGAAGATTGGAGAAAAAGATAGAAAGGATGATTAAAGTGATTGAGAGAAGTATTGAAGCAAAAACTCAAGACAATAGAAACATTTCTTTTAATTCGGATAGAGATTTGATATTGAGGTTTTTGAGTTATGGAGAAAGAAAGGTAATTGAAAAATTAATGGAAAAGGGAGGAGTTATTTTGCAGGCTGAATTGAGTAGAATAGAAGGGATGAATAAACTTAAAGCTCATAGAGCAGTACAAGAACTTTTAAAGAAAGGTTTAGTGAAAAAAGAAAAAATAGGAAAAACGTTTAAGATTTATCTCAACGAGGATGTTAAGGATCTTTTGATAAAAGAATAATAAAAATCAAATTCAAAAAATATATTGAGTTGCCTGGGTAGTTGAGTGGTTAAAACGCCGCGCTCATAATAAATGAGCTTTGAGTTGATGATAAGAAACGCGGAGGTCGCGGGTTCAAATCCCGCCCCAGGCAAAAAAGAATATATATCAAAAGTTTATTTACTTAATCTGCAAAACTATTATGGAATTTTTTACAAGTATTTTGAGGATAAATATGAAAAAGTGAGAGAATGAAATCTTTATAATAAACTTTTAAATTAAAAAATCAGAGAAAAATATGAAGAAAGCTCAAAAAAATTTTAAATTTTTGCATATTTTAATTCCTCTAACCTTTCTTCTATATGCTTCGACATTTCTTAATTTTCATCATCTCATTTATCAACTTTTATTATCTTATCCTCAAACATTAATTATTGCTTTCAGTTGGTTTTTTTCTGCCTTTCTCTATCGTTCAAAAAACTTTCTTGGAATTAAAATAAAAAAAGAAACAAAAGAGAAATTACTTTTTTATTCAATTTTCATAACTTTCTTGGTATTTTACTTTACTTATTTTACAGGAAATTTGCCATTGTTGATGGCTGCTACACCAACACCTAGTCCTCCAAGCGTCACTAATTCTCCAGAGCCTCAAAAAGGAGGAAGCGCAATAACATTTTCTTCTAACGCTCAACCAGGAGCTTCTGGAGAATTGATAAAATTGCTTATTTGTAAAAGCAATAGCAATTTTTGCGTTTGGGGAGCACAATGGGGATACAGAAGAGCAATAACAATTTCTAATTCTGGTTCGACTGCTTTAACAGATTATCAAGTAAATATTACTTTAGATACAGCAAGTTTAATTTCTGCTGGAAAAATGAGAAGCGATTGCGGAGACATAAGATTTGTCGATGCTAACGGAAATTTACTAAACTATTGGATTGAAAGCGGATGCAATTCTGCTACTACAAGAATTTGGGTAAAAGTTCCTAACATTCCTGCAGGAACATCAACAATTTATGTTTACTATGGAAATCCAAGTGCAACAAGCTTAAGTAACGGAGACAATACATTTATCCTTTTTGACGACTTTGAGATTAATAGAGGTTGGATATATTCCGAAAATGGTTCACCTTGGAACGGAGCTTATACAACAGGTCAATACGTTTCTCCAGTAACCTCTTATGTCATAAGCTATTCTTGGGGTACAGCTTCTTCTAGTGGTTATTATGCTAGAATATCTAAAAATTTTAATTCGGATGGTTCAAGTGTGAGGGTAGAAG
>Ga0080005_117733_pt1 | contig 13146 bp, 27 predicted proteins | sample JossMetagenome_2_FD_69208 | JGI IMG/M metagenome (GOLD analysis project Ga0080005, IMG submission 69208) | Hot spring sediment microbial communities from Joseph's Coat, Yellowstone National Park, USA - JC3_ASED (SPADES assembly) (version 2) | ecosystem: Environmental > Aquatic > Thermal springs >... | reverse complement strand
ATTAAGTCAACCTTAGCCTCAGCAATACGCCTCACCACGGCCTTGACCGCCTCTTTTTCGCCCGCCGTTATTCCATGCACCACGTAGCGACCGACCCACGCCCTATACTTGGAGTGTTCCTCACCGACCTTTAGCTCTATGAAAAAGGGTTCTTTTTCCTTGGGGATTTGGGAGTTTATTTGGGAGTTCATGTATCCTAACGAAACCCAGATTTAAAAATTTTACGCCCCGCGTAAAATAAGCGGGAGAATTGAAATATCAACGCCGCGCCGATTTAAAAGCAAATATAGGGCCCAAAAAAGCCCGATTTAAAAGGAAATATAGAATAGAAAAAGGCTTTAGGCCCTCTTTATGCGATACTTAAAGCGCCACGTATTCGGCCCCATTTGTTCTATAGGGTCCTCCGAAAATACGTGGAAACCATTACGCCCAATCCACTTAATCAACTTGACTGCCACCTGTATCGCCTCACGCATGTCGGCCGCGTTGATATCCGCCCAAAGTTCCGCTGGGTCCTTGACAGTATCCACACCCCACTTAACTATACGGTCCGGATACCGTTGCTTAAATTCCAGCACCACGTCCTCAATAAACACGGCCTCACCTGGAAAGTCCTCCGGAGTCAAGCCCACGGCCGGAGGCACCCAGCCCTCAAAGCCGTAGTAGTAGCCCCTCCTATAGTTACGCCTAGCCATAGCCTACCTACCCCTAATCTGGGCCTCCAGCCTATCGAAAGCCTTAACCATGTCATCCACCGTCGGGTCACAATACGCACACACCACCCTAGTGAATCTGCCGTTTTTCAAATCCACGCGGAAACTCGTCGACCCATTCCACATGTTGTGGCACTCTTGACACCAGATATTGCTGTTAACGTAGTCGTTGATTAACCTGTGCGCCTCCCGGTCGTCAACGTCCTTATTGCGATACACCACCATTAGGTAGCCGTCACGCCACCTATGGTTTTCCGCTAACAGAATAGTCTCCGTATCGCCCTCCGTCCTCACGTAGTAGACAACTCCCCTATGCTTTATGTGGAAAAACTTGGTCCTTAGTATTACGTCGGTCACAAACCTTTTTGTCTGGTTTAGGGAGGTTTTTGGGTCCATGTATCCTTATGAAATCCGCATTTTTAAATTTTACGGCCCACGTAAAAACAGGAGGACAGTAGAAAGAAAAAAGGGGCGCCGATTTAAAAACAGCTGAAGCGAATAAGGTATTAGCGCGTTTCCACTAAAGCCGCGTCAACCGCCTCATATGCCGCCAAAGCATATCTGGCACATGGCTCACAGTCATCACAAACAGCCGTGCTTAAGTCTGGCTCACCGTCCTTAACATGCACCATGGTGTAAGAACCCCGCCAGCCGCATATGTGGCACGTCCTATCCGAAAAAATAACCTTGGATACTATCCTATCCACCTCAGCCTCCGACAGCTCCCTACTAGTCATAACCAGGACCCTCCTGACAAAATACCTAGCCGGCCCCACGATAACCCTCTCAGCAATACGCCTATCGTGGACCAAGACGTAGATTATAGTCTTGATATTCCACTCATATGTCCTAACCAGCCTTATTGTCTTAACCACCGCCATGTATCCTATTGAAAGCCAGATTTTTAAATATTACTGACTCCGTAAATAAACCATGGGAATTGAAAGAAAAAAGGCGCGCCGATTTTAAGCCAGCTAAAGCGCAAAGACGGCCCCAATCACCATAAGCAAAGCCAAAGCGTCAAGCAAAGCCGCCGTACAATGCGCCCCCTTAACAGCATACCTCACCGCCTCAAAGGCAAAGACAAGAGCCGCCACAAACAGCATCCCCTTAATGATTAGATGCCTCATAGCCCCACCACCAAAGAATATGACATAGTAATACCACATAAGGACAGAGGAAAAAAACAACATGCACGCCACAACACTAAAGACAGCCCTACGCCAAGACATAGCCACCTCACTGAGGGGAGTCCACGGCCACCTTAGCCACAAACCGCCACACCTCTTTATGCGGCACCACAATAGTATCCAGCCTATGGTCAACCACCTTGACATTATGAGAGCCCAAGAGGTCCAAAATCTCTTTAGCCACCCCCTCAGCACTCTCCCTATCCTCATAGAAAATATCCACGATAATCACCACCGCGTCATGACTATCACCCATACGGTCAACCACATACAGAATGGGATATTTAGCCCTCTCCCTGAGACTCCGCATAATCGAGTTAAGCCTAATCAACATCCTAGTCACCGGATTACGGGCCACTATCAAAAAGAAATAGCTGTATAAAAACCTATTGTTTACTGGGCCTCAGCCGCGGCCTCAGCCCCCACGAGATAAGGCAAAGCCAGCTCATAGATGTCCATAAGTGTGGCGTAGTCCTTATGCTTTAGCCGTATACGCCTCACCCACCTCACCTCCATGTAGACGTAGGGGCCCTCTACATAGCTCACTTTCTCAAAGACGCGCCAACCATAAGCCTCAAGCCCGGCCCTTACGCCGCGGATAAACTCATTAATCCTAGAGACGCCCAAAGCCGCGGCCTTGACATCCTCCGTAGACACAGCCACCCTAAACACCGTGCGGTAGACACATGGACCCAGCTCCGTGCCTCCGTCCACCACATCAACGTCGGGAAAATTATGCTTCAGCGTGTCAACCGCCTCAGCTAGATAGCGCACTCTATTGACACACGCCTTCCTAATATCCCACTCACCACCCATAAGCCACCGGGAGGTATTCAATCCTATAACCATTTTCCACCGGCCTAATGTACGTGAACCAACCGAATTCCTTAAGCCACCAAGCCACCTGCCTCACCACGTCACCAATGAATTTGCTACCGCCCACCGCCCTAATAGTTATGACACCCTCCCCCACCCACACGTCATAGGCCTCAGGGATATCCTCCAGCACATGCACCACCACGGCCTTAACCCTTTCTTTTGGGTCTGGTATTTTGGAAAAAATCCTTTTCATTTCCTTGGGATTATACCGGAGGGGTTTAGCCGCCATGGTTTCATTATGAAATCCGGATTTTTAAATTTTACGCTCCACGTAAAAATAGGGGGGGAGTTGAAACGAAAAAGGCGCGACTATTTAAAAAGACCTTAACCGACCGAAAGCTATTCCCTACACTTTACGTCAACTCTATACAACCTGTGAACCGTAGAAATGTACTCACGACACGACGCATTAACCAGCACCTTCACCACCCTCCCCTTTTTGACAAAGACCTCCCTAAACTCCACCGGTAGCCCAGTCACGTGGTTGTGGACATTCATCTTATTGAAAGCTAATCGCTCAAACACTGGGTCCTCTAACAGCGGGAGAATCCACTCCGAACAATTGAACGCCGTGTATCTGACACCATACGCCATAGGCACCGTGCCCAGCACGTGAACCACCACATGCTTATCGCCTGTAGACTCAGCCGTAGACCCAGCCGCGGCACACACGTTAGGCCTGGATATAAGCACCTCACCATTTACGGATACCTCTATCGTGTTTCCGACCTTAACGTACGTATCGCCCGCGCCCCAGAGCCCTGGTGATACGCGCGGCAACCTCACATGGAATATACAGCCTCTACACCGCCAATAGCCAAACACCCCATAATCTGGTGCGAAGTCAAACCTACCGCCTACGTACAAAAAGTTACCTATCCCAGTTAGGTTAATCTCTTCAGCCCCCCCGGCCGCTAATGCTATGGCCGCCAAATCGCCGCTCACCACGTGCTTGAACCTGAGTTTTTGAAAAAGCACCTCCTTAACGTCCACCGCTCCCCCCGCGCTGATTTTTTCCGTACTCATGATATCAATGTGAAATTCGGATTTTTAAATTTTACGCTCCACGTAAAATAAGCTGTAGAATTGAATCATCTTAAGCGCTCCGATTTAAAAGCAAATTAAGGGCCCGCCTCAGTAAGAGGGCCAAAAGTTGTAGGCGTGTCTAGCCACTTTAATCAGCTCACGGTAGAGGCCAATAAAGTCAATTTCCTCACCGTAGCTAACTTTCTTAACCACCTTATGAGAACTATCCGCCATTATTCCATCATAGCCGGAGAAGCTAGCCGCCACCTCGCCCTCCCACCCATGTTGGTCAGTTTCATCATCAACGTAGTGATATAGGTAAGCGCTAAGCTTCAGCCTTTCATCATCACCAAACTCCACACCCACGCCTCCCCACACCACCTTGGCACCTAAATTGACAGCCGACATGACATGGCTAACCACTAGGACAGCCGCGCTAACCACTTTATCTGGAGGCTCATTGTACGCCCTTATAACCCGCCTCACAATATCCTTAATGTCCTCCCTACCACCCATCGTCAGACCCTCAATTTGAATCCCCTCATAAGACGCCACATATTCAGTATATTCCTCACCCACCTTCACCTTGAAAAAAACCCTCTTTTTAGTCGGACCCTGTGGAGTTTCGTGTTTGGCCATGTATCCTTATGAAATCCAGATTTTTAAATTTTACGCCCTACGTAAAGACGCCGTAATAACACAGCCCCCAGCACCGAGGTAAAGCGGGAGGGCCCCTTACCCAAAGCGGGAGAAAAAAGCCAAACCAAGTTTAGAGATTTGTCAAATAGCTGCATTATAGGTTTGTAAAGAGGAAAAAAGCCGCGTTTAGAAAGCCGGCCTATTCGAAAAACGCCACAAAAGACAGAATGTATAGATTGTTAGCGGCCCCCACGTGTGCATAATACCTAACGTTGCACGCCTCAAACAAAGAAGCCAAGTCGTGGGCTATGCTAGACATGTTCATTGCGGTAGCCGTGCGCCCATACCTGTCACACTCCTCAGCCACCTCAGCACGGCACGCCTCCTCACACTCAGCTAGAGGGATGTTGCTGGAGACGCATGTGTATACGCAATCCTTAAACTCATAGTCTGAATTCCTGCGACAAACTGCCGCCAGCTCAGCCGCCTCCGCCGTGAATCTGATAAGAAATGACCGGCTCAGCTCACGCACCTCATGCCTCACCGGCACGTTCCCTAACGTGGCAATAAACCGATTAATGATATCCCTAAGCTTATCCCTAGACGGAGGCATATCGCACACCTCCAGAGGAATACCCAGTATCCAGGTAAGGGTAATCCCCCTGGGGAGATAACCCTTAATCCTCATGTTCACAATCCAGCAACTCCCGCGCCTTTTTAACATCCACGACGATACGGTATTTGTTAGACAGCTCACGCACAATAGCCTCATTAAGCGTGGCCAGCAAATACCTCCTGACCGCCACTTTGCAAGCCACCGCGGCCTGGCCATCGCCAGTAATTTCGCCACATATTTGTCCTGGCTTAATTGTGTACACATTACCAAGAGCCGCCCTCAGGCGCTTACACACCTGCGTCCTAATCATGTGCTCCGTCAACGGAACCCGCACCTTAGCGTGCCTAGTCCACCTCATAGCCCACCACCCTCCCCAGACATTAAGGGCCCGTTGGTCATAGCCGCATACTCCGGATTAGACACTGTAGCCCTCGTAAGAGTAAACCCCCCGTCCTGATTCCTCTCATATACCAGAGACACAGCATGACGCGGCGCATACAGCATCACAACAACCGACTTTTTGGTCTTATCCACCAATATGCCAGCCGAGTAATCAATACGCGGTAGCACCAAGTGAAACTTAGTCCTAGGCCTACGCTTAGATACGTAGCTAAACGCCCGCTTACTAGACAGCTCCAGTATGATATCAACGAGCCTAGCGCAATATTCAACGTCGCCTAGCGTGTCCATACACGATTTATAGACGTGCACGAGCCCGAAGTCCTCAGCCATAGCCCCCACCGACATCCCCACACATGCTATCGAGCGATATGCTTTCAATTTCAATCCTGCCGTCGTCGTGGACCGCCGCGTGGACCGTCAACCTCACCGTGTATTTCGTGTACACAACCACAACCCTCTTAGGACTCGCGTTCTCATTCATCTTAACCCACGTAAACATGTCGGAACCAATAGACGCCGCAACCTTACGGCCGTGGGGGAACTCTACCCCATTTAACAGCAACTCCCTTATCCTTTCCTCTATCGCCCAGATACCCTTACTCATGTTTCTCACTAGCCAGTTTGTCAAACATGGGGTCTATGCCGTCTAAGGTGATAACCGGCTTAAACGTCTCAGCCCGCCCGCTCCGAATGCTGTCCACGATTTCCTCAAAGTTCCTATACAGAAGTACGGTGTCGGCCTTATACGGCACCCCGTTGTAGTTAACCTTAGCCTCAATGACCAGATACCCCATAGCCTCTACCTCACGCTTAACGAACTCCCTAAGTGCCGCCGTCGGAATACCGTCTAAGTACTTATCCAAGGCCTTAGCCACCGACCTAGTCAACGACGTCAATGTAGTGCTCAGACCATACAGCTTACGTTGCGCCATCGCCACCTTAAGTGTAGCCCTAACCAGCTCAGCCACGTCACCAGGTATCGTGACCTTATCAGCCGCCGCGGCCCCTTGGGCCGCACCCGCCTCAGAAAAAACAGCATCCTTTACTGGGGCCTCCACCGGCCCCTCCTGGGCCCGGTCCTTTTTCTTTTTTGCCATGTATCCTTATGAAATCCGGATTTTTAAATTTTACGCCTGCCGTAAAGACATGAGGATAATTGAAAGAAAAAAAGGGGCGCCGATTTAAAAACAAATTAAGGACCCCAGCATGCGGCCGTCACTCCGTAGGCAAAGCATTAACCGCGCGCCTCACAGTAGCCAGCAATTCACGCCACACCGCGTCTGGGTCAATGCGGCCCTTAAAAAGAACCCTACGCCTAACCGTGTGCCTGCCGTTTCCATCACTGCCGTCATATCCCTCATATGTGGCCGTGACAGTGACAAGCCAGCCCGGCTCAGCCGGCCCAAGGTCCTCCCCACCGCCTGACACTAGGTGGTCCATTATGTCAACCTGTTTCGTGCTCACGTCAATGAACAGCGTAAAGCCGCTATACGGAGAGCGGCCGTTATATTCCACCGCCGTGCCGACTAGGTCATCACCCAAAACATCTGTGTGACGCAGATATGCCTCAAAGTGCTCAAACAAAAGCTTAGCCGTACGCACAGCGACCTCTGGAGGCTCAGCCTTAGCCCTCACCATGCGCCTTAGGATTTTTAGGACTTCATTTCTATAGCCTAGAGTGGTGCCCTTGAACTCAATGCCGTCGCCCCACGCGCGGTAGGTTGACCAGCCTGGGTGAGACACCACCCTCACATACAGCCTATCCCGCTCAGACACCTCGCCCCCTTTATCCCCTTTTTTAGCCATATATCACTGTGAAACACTGATATTTAAGCGTTCCGCCCCCAGCAAAAAGCAAAACCCAAGCATAGATACAATGGTATAAAAAACCGAGACAGAGCCGATAAAAAAACGGTATTTTACGGAGGCGGCTGGGCTGTCACTGTAAGAGCCGACTTTATATTAGCCGTAGGCTTATACACAAATATCACCCAAACCGGAGACAGAACCACGTCGTTTATGTCTATAATATACTGAGTGTTGGCAGGAATGACAGCCGAGGTAAACGCCACAAAGTTTGTGGCGTTAGTCAGAGACGTAGCCTTATACGTCACTGTACCCGTTGACGTCACTGTGTCGAAATACACCCTGAATACCTTAGCGAATGGGTCATAAGCTATATAGTCTGCCCTAGGCCGAAACACGCTCACCTGAGACAGCCCCCTGTAGGACATGTATCTAGTAAGCCCGTTAATGGTGCCGGAGTCATAGACAGTATCCACTGGGTGATATGCATACCAGCCCAAGGTGCCCACCGTCACAATCTTAGTAACAACCACCGTACTCCTCTGCCTGTTAACCACCAAAGCATGTGTAGAGTTGTATTGAAACACATCAACCGACACGCCTGTAGGTAGCGTAAAGGTAGCGTTGCCGGTAACCCGCCTCGCCACTACAAACATCCAATCATTAACCAAGTAGTACCACCCCGTAGTGTTAGCCTGAAGCGAGACGCGGCCGAATGCCGCCAAATTTTTATATGAGACGGTTTGCCCAGCATAAGCCGTTATGGAAAAAGTAACCGTCTGACTGCCGCTAGTCAGAGCCGTGGCCTGTGTATCTACCGGCGCCACCACAGCGGGAGGCGCGGGCAGTGTAGTTATTTGAACCACAGTCACCACAGTCACGCCCACAGCCACAGCCAGCGCAAACAGTAGCGGTAGCGGTAGCCTTCTCAGCCTATCCCTTAAATTCATAATCTAAATTTAACCAGCGTTTATTTAAACTATTCGCCCTAACTACACCGTAAACCAGACCCCCCAGCACCATGAACATCTTAACCGTCTCAGACAGGTAGTAGTCAAGGCCCGCAAACCCAAAAACCCCCACAGCCACGTTGTTTGCGACCACAGTTGCCTTATGGACCAAATAAAAAATAAGGGGCATAGCCGTCACATAGTAAGCACGCATAAAACCGCGCCTCTTTTCCAGCCATGCTAAATACCCCACGCCGCCCACAAAAGCCGCCTGTGCTAGGAATATCGGAAACAGCAACAACGGCGCCTCATTGACAAAGAGTAGATTCGGATTAGCCTCGCGGCCCAGCCCCAATATAATTATCACAAAGGTGGTCAAGGCGTCAAGCAATTCAAGCACCACGCCAGCCGCGGCCAGCCTCATTGCCGTCTCTCCTCACAGAACTTGACACCCCCACGTTCAAAATCACTATAGCGCTTTAAGATATACTCCAGGTCCTTCTTGACCTCGCAAAGCTCTTTAAACATTTCATCAGTTATCTGTGTCCTGGCAACCCCGTGAGTGCTCCCGTCTCTATGTCTCACCACTAAATACCTATATCCGTGTTTTGAAACCACCACGCTAAGAGTGCCCTCAGCCCCGCACCTTGGACATTTAGAGATGTGCAAATAAACTCCCAACCCACGGAGCATATCCACTAGCGACACAACCGCCTCATAATCCGTATAGAAGTACTTTAAGCCAAGCTTAGGCGGCACGCCCCACTCCGGCTCATGACCCTTTTTTGCCTTCTTTTTCGGCATCGGACCTTCTGGAGTTTCGCCCATATCCCTAAGAAACACGGAGATTAAAAAATTTTACGCCCTCAGAAAAAAAATTAATTTTACTGGACCGGAGTAATCGTGAGCGCCGAATTGACGCTAGATGTCGGCTGGTAGTAGAGTAGCGCCCAAGTCGGATAGAGAACGTAGTTTCTTAGGTCTATTTGCTCAATTCCGTTGACGGTAACAGGCGTGTTGGCAGGTATAGGTATGAAACTAGTGGAGTTTATAATTTTACCGCCTTTCACTGTAATCGTGCCGCCGCCACTAATTATATCCAGATACATATAGAAAGATTTCGTGTTTGCGTCATATTTCACATAGTCCACATTAGGCTGGAACACATAGATGTATGAGTATCCCAAAGAGCTTACAATGTTTTGCAAAACAGTTTTTGTGGCACTGTCATAGCCGGTGGAAACTGGATGGTATACAATCCATCCGGTAGTGCCCACTTGAACCTTCTGAGTCACAACGGCCACGGTGCCTTTATCAAAGAATATGACTGCATGTGTGTTGTTAATCTCCCTCACGTATACCTTATGGCCACTGGATAAAACAAACACCGCATCGCCCGTGCTCCGTCTCACCACCGTAACAAACCAATCAGTCTGAAGGTAATACCACCCCGTGGTGTTAACCTTCAGCTGAAGCTTACCAAGACCAGCCAAAGTGGGGTAATTAGCATATGAGCCGGAAGCCACGTCCACAGATATGAGATATGTACTAGAGCCCGTGTCAAGACTCGTGGCAGAGGTCTCAATAGGCGCCACAACGGCTGGCGAAGGAGGCACCACAGTAATCTGAAATACTATGGTAACAGTAACGCCCACAGCCACGGCTAGCGCGAACATCAGCGGAATCGGAATCCTACTAAATCTGTGGCTCACATAAAAAATTAGACATGATATTTAAAGCTATTCCGGCTTAACGGCAAAAAATCCTGGGTCGGCATCGACCACATACCAATAAGACAGCAAAATCGAAAGCGTGGTTGTGCCGGAGGTCACCGTCACCACATAATAGCTGGGAGACGGATAAAGTGAGGCAGAAGTCACAGAAGAGGCCACCTGGGTCCACCCAACCGTGGTAGAGCCCCAGCTGTTATAAGCGCAATCATAATTTTGGCCGTCAAGCACGGCATATATGAAGTTGTAGACGCCGGTAAAGCCGGCATTCCTAACCACAGAACACCCCTCGCTGGGAGACACAGCCGCCTTTTCCATAGGGTAGAGCCTCACCTGTGAGTCCTCCACAACGTAGTACACCGGAATAGCCACGTTTACCGTTGCGCCGCTGGAGGATTTAAACATGCCCAGAACATAAGCCCTATTCGAGCCAGACACAAAATACAGCTTACGCGTGGCGCCGCCGTATGGGTCTGTCCACGCTATGTAGGTGTTTGTCGGCAGAGAGCCCGACTCTATAATCACCCTAATAGGCAGATAGCCGCCCAAATCCTGAGCACCGCCGGCAGAGCCAGACCTCACTGTCTGGAGGTAGTAGACGCTAACCGGATTCTGGAAATAGGCCGTGCCGTAGCCCAAATATAGGGTCTTATAAGACGTGGAAATCATAGAGCCTGTCTGGTAGACGTGCGTGCCGTTAAAAGCCGCATATCTACTATCCCACGACCCCAGCACCTTAAGGTTAATTTGAATAACAATAGTCACCATTGCACCCACCGCAACCACTACCGCTAGTATTAGAGGTATAGGTATACGCATGACAAAAAAGTATACTGGGGTTTAAAGCCTTTCTTTGACTCTAATAACCGATTTGTTAGTCCAAGACAGCTCTATCACGATGGGGTCAGTGTATACCACTACAACATCCCCCGACGTGGTAATCGCTCTAATCCTGTCAACGTATATACCGGCATCCAATAACCTGTCGCGCAACTCACGCATGAACCGCTTAAAGTCCTTATTCATCAAAGACCCAGGCAACTCGCTGGCCATCACAAAATTCACGGCACCAGCTTAAAGCCAAGCCATCCGCTAATGAGAGATAAGGCCCCATATATCATAAGAGCCAGCCCCACGCCGTATATTATGTGCCTGCCGCCGAAAGCTAGGATGGCCCCCACAATGAGGCTAGTTAATGGACTCTTTATTAGCGCTGTCAGCAACTGAAACAGCTGAATCAGCACCTGCCACAGAGTCTGGAGGGCTGACGCCAATTCTGGTGAAAGCATGTATCAAACTAGGATACTTATTTAAACACTTTGCGGCAAATTCCACAATAGCCGGGTCAATGGTGCCTTTCCTATACGTCACTATCGCAACCACTAAGGCCGCCATTTTGCATAGGTCCTTTTCATCCAGAATCTCAGCCGCCTTTGAGACAATGCCGTAGTAATCACGGGTCCTCGCTCCTAAAACCGTCTTAAGCACAGTTTGAATATGCATGAGAGGATAATATCACCACTATATAAATGCTTTTTTTAAGAGCCGTAAAAAGAGGGAAAAAATTAGGTTAGACTTACGCGAAAGCCGCAATCTGTGCGCGCAGAGCCGTGGGCCACTTGACTTTCCACATGTCAAAGTTGCGGTCGGCATAGCTCCCAGCCTTAAGCGCGCAGTTACGCAAACCGGCGTCACCCGCGCCGAATGTTTCCTCGAAGCCCTTGGGGTCGGCCTCCCTCAGCGCCGTGCACACACCAAGCGCGTAGCGCAACTTATACTTCTCCTCAGCCGCCTCTACAAATGGGGTGCCTTGGACTGAGTCGGGGTAGCTCCCTACTGGCATCCCACCACTTATATTGTATGACATGACCTAAGGTATTGCCCGAGTATTTAAATTTTTCCAGAACTATCAATAGGAAATGTCTAGTGTCACCACACCCTTTTGCCTCTGTAGTATATCGCCGTAGTCAAGGCAACGGTCATTACAATAATGACAATGGGGGCCGGAATCACCGCCACCACCTCAGCAACACACTGCCCGTTGTATTGCACAGCCACCCATTTGGGGTCAACCAGCCGATAGAAATAGTTGACCACATTGGTCCACATGCTTTCCGTAAGCACGTAGTAGTTGAAATACTCATAGGTAACCGAGCCCACCTTAGCGAAATAGTGAACAATCGGCAAATGAAGCCTAAAGCCCAACCAGTTAACATCAAGTAGCTTGACCGACCATCCATTGCATACATTGCTAGGCTTTACAACCACGAGAGAGAGTGGGGGGATATACGGATGCGCGCTAGGGGTCAAGACAAAGCCCCCCACGCTAGGATACCCAAAAAACCACGTCAACTGTAACCACGAAAAGCCCAAAAAAGCCAGATAGATTAATACAACCGCCTTACGCAAAGCCGTCATCTAAAAAGCCTAGCCGCCACGTCTTTGCCTTGACCACAGTAGGACATTAGCATGCCCGTCTTTTCATCACGCTCTATGATACACACCTTTTCCCTATCCACGATTTGTCTAATGGTCTCCTGTGTAACGTTGCATTGTATGTTGAAGTCAAAGGGTCCCGTAGCCATAATCACGCACACATTCCTAGGCGGTGAGGTAGAGCCTCTTAGAAATTCCCAAACCATGGCACCACACAGTCAGCCATTAAAAAACATTTCATTGCTTAAGCGGTATCAGAATCTGCGCCCTACACGGAACAAAGACGCCTTGAGGCGTCGTGGTTATAGGACAGGGGGGTGCTGATATAAATGTAAATAGTCCTTGAACCACACCGCTCTGAAAATCCACCTGAAGCGAGTCATCGGTTTTAAGCATGCTGTATACCACGTCGGCACATATATGCATGCTCCCCACTTTTAAGTATATAGTCCTAGTACATGCAAAAGGCGGTCCACCCACCGGCGTCGGGGCTCCAGACTGGCTAGTATTTTGGCTATCATTTTGGGCCCCAGAGGGCCTAACCACAACAACCTGAGGCTGGGATGGCTTAAACATGGCAGTGCCTAGGTAGTACAAAGCCGTAAGCGCCAACATCACCGTTATTATGAACACCAACTTATTCACGGCAGACATATCTCATAGATATAAATCTCTTATCCCCCGCCGACACTTTACACATGTCAAAAAGTAAGGCGAGAGGCCGCCATGCCAACGTTGCCCCCCAGTAAAGCTGGAGAG
>Ga0080005_127649_pt1 | contig 13153 bp, 15 predicted proteins | sample JossMetagenome_2_FD_69208 | JGI IMG/M metagenome (GOLD analysis project Ga0080005, IMG submission 69208) | Hot spring sediment microbial communities from Joseph's Coat, Yellowstone National Park, USA - JC3_ASED (SPADES assembly) (version 2) | ecosystem: Environmental > Aquatic > Thermal springs >... | reverse complement strand
GCCCTTAGACGCTATTATCACAGGCACTTATCACCACCCCTAAAACATTTATGAGAAGCCGTGAACATAGTAGCCAAACTTATCACCATCCCACCTCGTATCACCTAACACAATATCCATGTAACCATCTCCATAGTCCAGGATAGACAGCCTCCATGTATTGCTCATCTTGTGCAAATCCTGCCTGTCAGTACTAATTATAATCTCAATGTGGTTGCATCTCCTCTCTGACTCTTTTCCGCTCATAAGTATCCTCTCAAAGAGGTTAATTGATATGCTTCTAGTTGTCTTTCCCTTGCTAACGATTCTAACGTTCTTCCCGAGAGGAACTATCAAACCCCTTTCACCCCTCTTTACCCAGAGCCTTACCTCACCATCCCACTTAGCGATGTAAGCCTCAGCATCTGTAACATCTTTAGACAGGTCAAGCAGTATCTCAGGCTCAGGAGGCTTTGTAGCGACCCTGTACCTGAAGTAAGTATTTGCAATACCCCTCTGAAGCGATGCCCACTGGTCCCAGTCAGCCGCCCAGTTGTCTCCATAGCCAAAAAGAATGTGCCATCTGTTGTTCGGTATGCTCGTTATCAGGTTGTAGTATAGGCTGGGATTTGCAGGAGAAAAACTGTAAGATGGTGTGCTGGTAAATATTATATATCCGCTTAGGGGATTACCATAGGAGCCGTTTGAGTAGCCTAAAGTGGACATGTACCACCTCATAAAGAGCCAAGGGTACGAGTTGTTCCTGGACGTTTTATCCAAGTTGTTATCATCTATAATTGCTTGTGCAAGATTCGCCCTTGTAGCGTCATAGCCGTGATACGCACCAACCTTAGCAACAATGTCAAGCCTTGTTGACAGCATTGCATTTCTCTTCCTTTCTACTCCCTTTTGGGAGTTTCATTACAATCGTACTCTCCATAATCTAGTGTAACCTCAATTGCCTCTCCCTTTCTACTCCCTTTTGGGAGTTTCCAGTAATCAACGTAGCATCAGGAGACACACTAGTTATAAACCTTTCTACTCCCTTTTGGGAGTTTCCTATGGATTCTAGTGACATATGATAACGTTCTCAAAACTCTCAATGCTTTCTACTCCCTTTTGGGAGTTTCTGGTTTGTGTGCTATTTGAGATTTTCTTAAGCTTTTCTTTAAAAGTGTTTATGAAAATAGTTAGAACATTCATAGAGACTTCAGAGTGCCTTGCATTAGTGTTCTGATGATAAGGAGTTGACTTTACATAAGTGTTCTGATTAACCCACGAAAAGAATAGAATGTAGATGTTCTGATTAGATAGAGTTGAAATTTCGTATTTGAAGGAGTTGAACGAGGTCACTGAAACTGAGGTGAACTACAGCGACAGGTTAAAGCTTGTTGTTTGATCTGCTTGTTTTGTTGTTTTGGAGAATTTGTTGGTTGTTTTAGTGTCTATGGTTTGTATCTGTATTTTCCTCTTTCTATTTTTTCTATGAGTCCTAGGTTTGCGAGTTTTGTTAGGATTTTTGCTAGGTGTTGTTTTGTTATTGTTATTCCTCTTTCTCTTAGTTTGTCTAGTACTTCGCTTGGTGTTGCCACCCCCTTCTCCTCAACTATCTTTAGAACTGCTTTGTGAAGATCGCTAAGCACTCTACTTGCCGCTAGCTTCTTCTTTATACTCGCTATGTCTATGTTTATAAGCTCGTTTCTCCCCTCAAGCACTGTGTAGAGAGCTATGTTTGATGCTCTTGAGAAGTTGAGCATTGTGCATGCTATGAGAGCCTCTATGACTAGCAGTCTAAGTCCACCTCCAAGGTCAAGCACGGCAGGTGTGTTCTCCTCTAAAACCCTCAGAATCCTTTCAACAGCTTCACTAATCCACGTTATCCATATATCAAATTCTTCAATATTAATCTAATTATATTAGCAAAAACGTTGCTAGACCTTAATATGAAAATTGCATAAAATGTGATTGTGAAGAATTATTAGTTTAAACTAGGTGAAGTTTTTCGCACATTTAATATCCTATAACATTGTGTACCATTTTTATACTATACAAAAATAAAACTAATTTATGCTTTAACCTACGTGTTACTAAGGTGAATAGTGGTGACAATTTTAGTTACTACTTTGGGTTTTGATGCTGATTTAATTTTGAGGGAGTTAAGTAAAAGCTTAGATATTAAGCATATAATCTGCTTTTCGCTATGGGTTGATGAGGCTTCCTTTAAGCGTGTACAAAGTGCTTTTAATACCATAAAGTTCTTTGTAGAGAAGCTTGGAGGTAAGGCTGAGTTAAGATATTTTGTCATGGGTAAAGGTCTTATAAGAAGCATTTTAAACGAGTTGGAAAAGATTGCGAGTGAAGCTAAAGATGTAATCGTGATGAATTTAACTGGTGGACCAAGACTACTTGTGGTAGCAACAATAATAGCTTTGCTGATGTTGGACTCTAGATTTGCTGAGAAAATTATTTTGAGTGTTGAAGGAGAGACATTCGAAGGTTCTCTTGAAATTAGCTTAAAGTTAATGAAGTCTCTGTTAAGGCTCGATGATGATTCTGAAAAGATATTTCGTACTATTTTGATCAGAGGTAGGATGACGGCCTCAGAAGTTTCTAGAGAAACAGGCATTCCAAAGTCAACAACTTACAAGAAGCTAAGGGAATTAGCGCAAATGGGTTTACTAATACTTGTTGGAAAGGAAAAAGGTGAAGAATATTCTATAAATCCAGAACTAAGCATGGTATTGTTTTAAAGTCAAATTTTTGAACTAGTCTCTAGTAGGAGAGCATAAGAAATCGATGGTCACACTTCTGAACCTGGTTTAATATTCAATACCAAGAAAGTTTATTAATCGGTCAACAAATAATTCCCTACTGTGAAAAACCATGAGAAAACCGGATAATCTAATCGTAATATTAGGGTTTTTGGGAGCAATGAAAAATTATAGTTACATTGATAGGTTGTCAGTAGCGCTAGATGAAACAAGCGTATATGAAGCTCTTAAAGATGCTATTCGAACATATCTCTCACTATGTTCTGATAAAAAAGAGGTTGAGTTAGGAGAAGAAGAAAAAATTCTATGTCCACAAATAGATACCGAAAAACTTGAAGCAGAAGTTAACGAGTTAATTCTGCATGTAAAAGGAAAACCAGGTGGTGAAATAGTTAAAATCACAAGAGAATTAGCATTACAAGCTTATGCAACTATTCCGGATATCGAATCAAAATTCAAGATCAAGATAACGAAAGAAGAAAAGCAGGAAGGTGAGTCAAATGAGTGATATGAAAAACATAGAAAAAGCATCACAAATTACCTTTAGTGTGGCTGCAAGGATATTGCTAAATGTTGAAGCATTGAATATGGCGGAAACCGTCGGCAATGTTTCTAGACATAGGAAGGCGCCTATAGTAATTGTTAATGATAAAGGTGTAAGTATCTTCCATGTACCTGCAATAAGTGGGGAGTCACTGGCATATCATTATCAAAAATTGTTGGCAAGTATAGCACATGCCAGAGGGTTGCCTGTAACAAGCATGGATATACAAGGATATTTCATGAAGTTTTCAGACGACAACATTATTAAGAGTTACTACAAAGAGGTTAACTTAGCTGGTGCAACAACACGTTGCGAGATTGAAAGAAGAATATTAGAAAGTAGTGTTGTAGCAGACGTTGGAGGCTTTCTATATACAGATAAATTAGTTAAGAGAGTATCTAAAATAAGATTTGGTTATATGATACCTGCCCTTGATGCAATATCTGTAGGAGCTGTTGCATCATATCCACAACTACATGTAAGATACACTCCAGAGGCTAAAAAGAGAGAGCAAATGATATATAATGTAGAAACAGCAAGCACTCTCTATACTTTTACAGCATCAATAAATATCTCTGAAATTGGCAAAGTAATGAATTACGATGAAAAATGTGAAGATACTGTATTAGGAGACCGAGAACAGAGAATAGAAGCGGCTGTTGATGCACTAATAGCAATGCTCGATGGTGTAATGTGGGGTGCCAAAAGGTCTCGATTTAACCCAGTATGGGAAGCGAAATCCTTAGTGGCAACAGTATCAAAAGGACCTGTAGAATTCATAGCATCGCCAGCAACCACAAGGAGCTTCATAAAAGAAACCACAGATAGAGCTCTAAACATAGCAAAAATATTTCCGAGTATCTCTATATTAGTAACTTCATATACTAGTGAAGGCGCAGAACAACCCAACATCACTAACCAGGATAGAGTTAAACACGAACCTGCATCCACACATACCGAAGCCTTAATTAAAGCCAAAGAATATTTGATTAAAATTATTCAAAATAACAAGTAGATTCATATGTCGAAAATAAGATTTTTCTATTCCCTTCTAAGAGTACATTGGGGCTTTTCAGTAAGACTAAAAGGTGCTACTGCAAGCCAGCCTTCACTACCACTACCACCACCAACAACAATTTTAGGAGCTTTTGCCCAACCACTTCTAAAATTACTTGATATAGGATTTGATCATCCTATAAAGTATGATAAAAAGGATTGGGGTAGTGTGGTGACCCCGTCCTTTAAATGCTTTTTATATTCAGCCCTTGGAGCTGCCATGGCTTTAGATCCAGAAAACATTGTTGGAGTAAGCAATTACGCTGAAATCACAAGAATTATGTCTCTCCCATATAGAACAGGAGGCAAAGTCAAAGACGCTATTAAATCTCCAATACATGAATCAATATCGTTTATAATGCCCGTCCAAGCAATGGGTTCTTCATATAGTCCCGGAGTACTGATTCATACTGGAGCTGTATTAGATATAGATAGACTATCTGAATGTTTGAATGTAACTGTGAAGGACATTGAAGATGTAGGATTACAAAGTTGTTATAGTGTATCAACACTTGGATCTAAAGAAGGATTAGTTTCTGTGGTGAAAGCCTATTATGGCGAGCCAATGATTTATAACGATGAAATCAATACAATAGCGTATGTTCCAGAGGGAGGTGTAATAGCGTTATTCCCTGAAAGATTTATGAAGATAAGTCTTTGGGATTTAGACTACAAAACAAAGAGCTTTCTAATACCAGTGAAGTTACACATCTCAGCAAATCTAATAGCGTCTCCTCTACATGATGATGTTAAAACTCTTAAGATTCTTCCAGGTTTCAAAGCCTATGCAGCTCCCATCAATGAATATTTTAAGGTGGTGGGATTTGAGCACAAAATATAAAATAACTCTATTGCCTGAATATATGCTTGGAAGATTCTTTCAACTGACTACGCTATCACTATATACCTCAAGGCTTGCTACAACTGATGAACAGCAGTTCAATAATATTTATACACATTTAATTGAAGATGGTTTTGCATATCTCACTCTCAATGATCTTCAGCAGCTTGCAGAACTAATACTTGATATGTTAGCAATAAAATTTGAAGCTGACAAAAGAGATTTATGTGATATATACAAAAAAGGAGTAAAAAGAGAACCACAATTCTATAGAGCTGGAGTTGGAGATGGTAGAATATTTAAGTCACTTCAGCTTACCAATTTTAATCCCACTCAACAATGTAATATTAGTTTAAAAAATGATTACTATACTGTTACAACATTGTCATTCATAGAAGCCGTTTTGGAGAAAAAGGTAAATGTTGTGAATGTGTCTGATGTTCCTATGCTTTTGAAGGCTCTGTTTTATAGTTATGTAAGGGGTAGCGAAAAAAAGGAAGGAAAGGTATATATAGATAATGTTAGTGTTGCATTAGCAGTAGCAGGTGCTCTTATATCATTTACTGGAAAAGTGATTATAAATGAAAAATCATACGAACACTTCATAGTGCCTGACGGATCTTCTACTTCAATGTCTGCCTCAGCATTATTCTATGAATTAGTCTTTAGGAACACATATGATAAGCTACGAGATCTAATAAAGAACTTTGCCGATCTTAATGGCGTTTCACTTGCAAGAGCTTTCCTTATGGCTATAGCATCTCAAATTACTAAAATAAAGGATCGCAAATTAGATGAACTTTTAAAAGAAAATATAGCAGAGAGATACCTAGGTGTAAGAATTGCTACTGGTGATAGGCCCGATATTTTGTGGATTGCACCCATAACAATTACAGATTTTATCAATACTAGAATTAAACAAGAGATTATTGATATGCTTAGCTCCTTGGCTAGTTTGATTTGGAAAAGTAAGATGGAGGATGAAGTGTTAGAGAACCTTACTAAAGTTGTCTCAACGTGTGTAAATAGTCTTACTGAGTATTACTTTACAAATAATTTAGATGCTCTTATTGAGTGTTCACGTAATGTTGTGATTTTATCAGGAAATGAAAAAATTGATGGAGGAATAAAGCGCCTTCTTAGTAAATTAGTTATTAGGGTCAGAGACCTTGCACAGTAAAGAAGAAGTATTTAATTCAGTCTACAATTTTTTAAAAGATGAAGGAGTTTCTGTATTAATAGCTCCAACATCATATGGTAAAACACTTTTCTCACCATCGATACTCAAAGCAGCAAAAAATGATGAGATTGCCTATGGACTTATACATGTTGTGCCTTATAGAGCACTTGTCAAAGACATTTATAACTCAAAATTTTCAAAATATTCAAATGAATTTTCTATAGGATATCAATGTATGGACTTGATAGATTTTGAAAACAAGACCCCATTCTTTCTCAGAGAACTTGTTGTAACAACATTAGATAGCTATGCATGGAATGCTTATGGAATACCTGTAGCAGAATTCGATAAAATTCTTAGAGGTGTGAGTAAAGGTCATGCATATGCTATAAATACATCAATATACACATCTATAAATGTGTTTGACGAAGCTCATATCTTCACAGGAGATGTGGAAAATGGTGAAAGAGGGATATTTAAGATGGTTCTAGCGATTGTTAATCACCTAATAGAACTGCAGACGCCTGTCGTTATAGAATCCGCTACGCTTCCGTCAAATAAATTGGCGGAGTTTGGCAAGAAAAAGAAGATAAAAGTGGTTTATGTCTGTAGAACAAGTACTTGTGGAAATTCCCTACAAAGGTATAACTATGCTAATATAAGTAATGTTGAAGTTGTTGTTGTACCTGATAAGGAATGGTATGAAAGTAATGAATTTTTGTGGAAGACACAAGTAGTGGGTAATAGTGATGCTATAAGCTACATTACAGACAATTGTTCTTCAAAACCTATCTTAGTTATACGCAATATTGTCGCAAGAGCTATTGAGACTTACAATACTGTAAAGAGTAAATGTGAAGCCGTTTTAATACATGGACTGATGGGGAGTAAGGAGAGAGAGAGGTACGCAAATGAAGCTAGAAGCATTGTATCAAAAGGCAGAGGTGTTGTTATAGCAACGCAAGTAATTGAAGCTGGAGTTGAAGTAGATGCACTAGCACTAGTAACAGACATCGCGCCAATAGAAAATATTGCACAAAGAGCCGGAAGACTGTGTAGAAGTGATTTTAGGAAACAAGAATGTCGAGAGGAGAATGTAGAAGTTATTTTGATTGATTCTCCACGTAATGAATATGTAATGTATGATGAACACTCTGTTAAGAATGCACTTGAAGAACTGATAAACATCTTAAATCATGGTAAAAATATTGATTGGAGATTGTTAGAGGATCGCAATGGATATACAAGTTTTACCAACGTGATGGAACTCGTTTATTCAAATAAAGTCAGATATTCGAAAGGTTTAGATAATATTGCTCTTGAGAGTGTCTTAAAGTACGATACTTTTGGAGATGACATGTTAATGTTGTTATCAAAACTTGGGCTCATAAACTCTTTGTATCTAGTGAAAATGGTTGTTGAGGAAGAATACGAAAACACCATAGCTATAGAGCTTCAAAGGCTTATAGAACTTGAAGAGAAAGTTGAAAAAAGAAAGAATGCGACATGTATTGACTATGATAAAAAGAGAGGAGTTAAAATACATGTGTTAACAAGCGATAATAGAGTTTTTGAAATAGATACATATTTAAAAGCTTGTGAAAAAGAAAAGACTTGCAAAGAAGACTTTATTGACATGCTAAGTAGGGTATATCGAAAAATATATGATGAAGCTAGGAAGAAAGGTACAATAGTTAAAGACTTTTTCGTTGTATTGAAAAGGAATTGCTATAGTAATGAAGTAGGGGCGTTTTACAATGTTTTTGCCTAATGAACCTTTAGCTTACCTTGGAGAAAACTCTAAAGAAACACTTATTGAACACTCAATTGGAGTTGCATGTTTCGCTAAAAAGATGTTTTCACAACGCATAAAGGCACTATCATACAAGAAGACCCTTGGTATAGACCCTATCAAATTGTTGTTGCTATCAAGTGCATTACATGATGTAGGAAAGGCTTCTGAATACTACTACAAACCTCTGCGTAACGGTATACAATCTGAAATAAGTTTTGGAGGTCACCACATAGTATCTGGAATTATACTTTATAAGGCGTCACAGTACGCCTCAAATAATGAACATAGAAATCTCTTAAGACTTGCTACAAAAATTGTTGTGAGTCACCACCAAGCATTCAAATTAAATATTCATAAAGATAGTGACAAACTTATAGGCAGAGTTGAAGGAATATGTAAAGAGCTTAGAGTGGATTGGATTAAGAAGCTTCTTGATGAAACTTTAAAAAGAATGTATCTAGATAGCGAAACTGTGAAGATACTTCTTCAAACTTTGCAGAATCCTGACAGAGGGGGCATATGCAAAGCCATATATTCTAATGTAGACTACATCAACAGGTTGAATCTCAATGGCATAGAATTGAAGCTATTTAGAACGATAACAGGTGCTATAATCATATCTGATTATATTGTGGCGAGTATCAACAGAAAAGAAAAGAGCTTGTTGGCTCAATTGTTCATGAACGAGCTTAAACTGTCAGATGAAGTTCTAAGAAAAATGCTCAGTGATTGTATAGCTGAAACTTACTAGAAGTGGTTATTTGCCATGGTTCTCCATGTTTTTAGGGTTTCTGCTGTTGTTAGGAGGAGTGTTCCTCTTGTTGCTTGGTCTGGTACTTTTTTGGCTTCTGTTGTCAAGTCTTTGATGAGTGTTGAGGAGGTTGGCTGTGGTTTTTCTTTGTCTCCTCTTCAGCTCGTCTCTTCAAGTGGTTTGAGGGTTGTGTTGAGTGGGGTCTCAGGTGTTGATGGTGTTAACAGTGCTGTTCTTGATGCTGGTTCTAGGGTTTTGTTTAGGCTCACATCTTTTTGTAGAGATACTCCAGCTTCTCTTTTCAGTGCTTTGAGTGGTGGTGATGCTGATCCTTTTTCTATTCAGAGTGTTGATTATGAGCTTGTGAGTGAGTTTTCTGGTAGTAGGTGTGAGGATTTTGTTAGGTTTGTTGATGTGAGCTCCAGGGCTGTTGTCGAGGTGTTTTTCTACCCAACGATACTCTCCTTCAGGGGGTGGAGAGTTCTCTACCCATCGCCACAGAGAATAGTGTTCAACCTCCTCAAGCTGGCCACCAACCTTCTCAACCTTGACCCGAGGCTCGCTAAGAAGAGAGCTAGGGTTCTCTCAAGGAATGTTGAGCTTATTAGCAATAGCACAAGAGTTATAACCATAAATATTGGTAGGAAGAGAGCTGTAAAGGCGTTTATGGGTAGAGTGCTCTTTGGTGTTGCGGGGCTTGAGAATTTGAGGGATTTTGTAGACTTGCTGAGGTTTGGAGCCCTTGTTGGTGTTGGTAAGTCTAGGGGCATTGGCTTCGGGTTCTATAGGTACAGAGTCCTGCAGCCAAGGCAGGCTAGGGGTGCTGGTGGGGGTGGTGCTAGTTGAAGAGGCTGGTTATAGCACCTTACTCGAGGAGGCTAGGCGATGTTGTTAAAGCTGTTGGTGTTGATGAAGAGTCGCTAGCTCTTGTCTTCACCCACGGCCCTCTGCAAGAGCAATTCGCTGAGCTCAGTAATAGTGTTGTTGCTGTTGAGTCTAGCGACATTGCTAAAGCCATTGCAGCTGCCTCTGCATATGCTAGGGATTTTGAGAGGGTTAGGGTTGTGGTGTCAGAGACTCTAACACCATACACAGCACTTGCCTCTGCATTAACATACATAGCTCTGTCAACTCTTGAGCCCTTCAGCAGCTTTAGGCTTGAGCCTCTAGCAGTATACCACATGGGTAGGCTGATAGAGTTCTCTGGAAAGCCAAGGCTCTGGTTGAGGGGCTTAAGGGATCTCGAGCTTGTAAAGGCTCTTAACATAGGTTGCCTAGGTGTTAGGGAAGCTGCTGAGAGGTGCTCCATCCCTATTGAGAGCGCTAGGAGAAGGCTTGTCGAGCTGGGCAGGGGTGGGCTTGTAGAGGGCTTTAGAAGTGGTAGAAGAACTGTTTACTGCTTGACAGATTTTGGAAGGATGCTCATAACCTAGAGCAAAACTTTCTGTAGAAGCATGCTGAACACTTTCGTGTACTTGTCGTAGGTCTGGGGAGCCTCTCTTCTTCAACAACTCTCCACAGCTCTCTAACAAGCCTATACACGTGCTCTCTAAGCGCTGAGCCTACTCTAACCTCAAATGCTGCTCCACCCTCTGCAGAAACTATGAGCGCTCTCTTCACAGGCTTTCTGAAAGTCTCTTCAACAGCAATGGCATAGGCAATGACTTGAACCAGGTGATGAATAGCAAACCTCTTCACCTTCTCTGGAGAGGTCTCGAGCTTAACCTCTATAGGCACAGCCTCAGAACTTGTTAAAGCAACTGCATCCACCTTGCCACAGAGCCCAAGACTCTTAGACTCTACAAAAGCTTCTAGCACTAGAGTGAAATCCTCTGCAACAAACCTTCTAACTATTTCACCAAGCCTAAGCTCAGAAGGGGCCACAGCCTTTGCATACATCATCGACTCTGTAGCGGGCTCAAATAGGCTGAACAGCTTGAAGTAGGCTATTCTGGGGCAGTAAGCAAACTCTTTAACCAGTGTTATCGGGATTAGAGAATTCTTGATCTCTCCTCACCAACACTACTCTGCAAGCCGTAGGTAAGAGCCTTTTCAAAACTCTCACCAGGTACAACAGCAACAAACACGCTATCCGTGGACCTATCTATTATTCTAAGAAGAGCCCTGTAAGCATCCTTAGCCAAGGCAGAGCCTCCCCTAGCGATGTAGAGACTCTTCTGGAGCCTGACAAACCCCATTCCCTTGAGCCTTTCGGCAGCCTCAAACCTCCTCCGATTATCAGAAATGTCGTAGGCAACTAAAACATATGTTGTCATAGGGACGCCCTGAACCCCCTGTACTCCTTGGCCTCCCTAATGCAGATTGCCAGCTCCCAGGACTCTCTCTTAATGATTTCGCCAAGCTCGAGCCTCTTATTGGCCTTGACGTAGAAGTAGCTTGAGCTCATATTCTCCAGCACAATTCTCGCCACCTCCTTCCTAGTCTCATAGTCAAGCCTGTTTTCAGAAACCTCAAACCTAATCCTCTTAGCGTTTATAGCCAGGGGCTTGTCAACAGCAACAGCCCTAAACACCTCTACAAAGTCTAGGGTTAGAGAGGGCTTGCCGCTCTTCGGAGTGTGGAACACCCCTAGGTAGGGGTCTAGCCCAGCTAGCAGCAAAGCCTTTTCACATGTGCTGTAGAGTATTGCGTAGCCGTAGTTGAGAGCCATGTTGAAGGGGTCCTTAGAGTCGTGGTCTCTCCCCGTGAAGCCGAGCTCCCTTGGCAGGGTGTATGCAATGGCTTGCCAGTATATCTTTGCTGCCCTCGCCTCTAGATTTCTAAGGGTATCGGCATCGAAGTTCACAAGGCTTCTAATTTCTGTAGCTACAGAGTCTACTCTATAAGCTTCTTCCCTGAGCGAGGCATCTCTATAGTTTTTAGCTAGGTAGCGCACAACCTCTGCCTGGTTCACAATCTTTGCGTAGATCATCTCCTTAGCGAGCCTCTTGCCGAACTCCGTGGGGAAGAGGGTGTACTGGGCTACTCTAGTAGCAATTGTCTTGCTTATGTATGGAGGGTAAACCCTTGCCACCGGGTAGCCTGTGGGGTCGAGAAAAACAACGTCTATACCTCTAGCAGCCGCGAGCCTAATCGCCTTAGACGATACTCCCACTCTAGACGACGCTATGACTATGGCATCAACATCTGGTGGGACAGCGACTTTTTCAAAGCCTTCCCCAAGCCTCTTCACAACGTATATCCCTCCCTTCCTCGCTATTACTTTGGATCCCGGGGTTGCTATGAAGAATACCTTCACTTTCTACACACCTCTATATAGGGGCAGTTCTGCGGGCACTGCTCAGGAGGCTGTGGAGGCTCGTCTGGGTGCTCGAGAATCATTGCCACTTTGTCTCTAGCCTCTAGAAAGCCTCTTCTCAAGCTATCATCAACTCTAACAACTCTCCAGCTTAGCAAGGGGCCTTCGCCAAGATTTACATAGACAGTAACTCCGTAGTCAACTGGATGGCCTGTCCAAGCCTCTATAGCAAGTGCGTAGCCTGCTAAAGCAAGTTCCTTTCTCTCAAAACCCCCGCTCCACGAGGGTGCTAAGGCAATGTCAACAGGTATGAACCCCACCAGGAGGTCTGGCTTAACATAGTCTGAAAGCCCTATTGGAGCAGCTGGTATCATTGGCTCTACCGATATCGGGACACCCTCCTCGGCGCTGTAGAGAGCAAGTCCAAGAGCCTTTCTAAACAACCTGTAGAAAGCATCTCTATACCTCCTAACAGAGGGGTCAAGAAAACTAACAAGCCTATCAAAACCCCTCACCAAATCCCAGAGAGAGTCCTGCAAATGCCTAAAGGGATAGAGAAAAACCTCATGAACAGCCCTACCAAGGACAAGCACACCACCATCAACCCTAACCCTAGCAACCCTCCTAAGCCAAACATCCCTCTTCACAACACAAGGACTAGTAACATCAGAAATACTAGGCCTAGCAAAAAACCTAGCACCAACAACATCAAACCTCCAACCCCTAACCTCAGCAACAACCTCACCACCAACAACCCTAACAAAATCCCAAACCCACCTAGGAAACATACACAACACCAAAAACACAAGTATTACCAGCACCACAAAAACTTGTCGCTGTGTTTTACCTCAGTTTCAGTGACCTCGTTCAACTCCTTCAAATACGAAATTTCAACTCTATATAATCAGAACAACCACATTCAATTCTTTTCGTGGGTTAATCAGAACACTTATGTAGAGTCAACTCCTTCTCATCAG
>Ga0080005_132717_pt1 | contig 13157 bp, 12 predicted proteins | sample JossMetagenome_2_FD_69208 | JGI IMG/M metagenome (GOLD analysis project Ga0080005, IMG submission 69208) | Hot spring sediment microbial communities from Joseph's Coat, Yellowstone National Park, USA - JC3_ASED (SPADES assembly) (version 2) | ecosystem: Environmental > Aquatic > Thermal springs >... | reverse complement strand
CAAGATAAATACAGAACTTATGAAGACTATTGTCAGAAAGATATGTTGCAACAGCTGATATATAAAAGATGTATAAGACACTTCATAAACTATGACCTTATCATTTAGTGCAATTACTGCTTTTATTATTTTCTCTGACTCATAAGATTTTTTTATCCAATCAATTAAAAAGTTCTCTGAAATATCTCTATTTAAAGTTAAAATAGCTTTAATAGGTTCTTCAGATGTTTTATTCAAAAGATCTTTTGTAAAAAGATTCTCTGAATTTAATATGACAAGAATCTTTGGAGTAAAATAAAATCCCATGATCTCATAAGATCTATATTCAAAAAGATCATTTAAAGTATAAATTTTATTGATAAGATCAGGATCCTTTATATACATCTGAGATGATATATTTATCCTAAGAATGTTGTCTTCATAATAAAGATCTCCAGATCCTTGAATATCTCTGCCAAGAATCGTCACGTTATTTGATGAACAGATCTCCTTAAGAAACATGTTGCGTAGAATAGTCTGTTCATTTAGACATCTGATTATGATCAAATCGTTAGAGACGATCATGTTCTTTTGATCAGGTCCGTATCTGATCACTATAGGCTTCTCCAGATATATCGAGTAGAGAAACAAGACTGGAGTACCGATCTTGTGAATATCAAGATCTTTTATATCGCCCTCGATCACTATTATTTTATCTATAGAACCTGTGTTTTTATAAAAACTGGCTTGTAGTTCACTAGATAAGTGCCATGTGGCTATTGATAATCCTGTGAGTATTATTATAATGATTATAATGAGAGAGAATATTTTAAATAGAAACATTTTAAATTGAATATAAATCATCTTTAATCTCGTGCTTACTGAGAAGTTTAAAATATCTCTTAAAAATATCTCCGTAAGATCTCTGCCAACAGCCTCTTTATATGCTGAGGATCTTTTTAATAAAATAATTGTCAAGATCAATATTATGACGTATATTACTAAATAGAATATCTCAAGCCACATGATCTCAGCCGCTCAAGATGCTTGTAAGTATATATGTGGGTATGGAGAGGCCGCAGCCTACTAAAAAAGCTATTGAATAGATCACAAGTCTCTCTTGAGCTTCTACGCCGAAGTTTGAGATATACCATCTTATGAAAGATCCTATGGCGAACAATATGCCGTAATCTGGTGTGAGAGAGATTCCTATTATAAATGGTATAGGCGATATTTTAATAGGTGTCAGAGCTCCTAAAGCTAATATGAATATCATGTATAAAGCTCCTATAACTACTCCTCCTCCTATTGTAGAGAGATCTAGCTGACCCTTATAGATCATTATAGACCAGTTTACATATGGGAGCCATCTTAATAATGAGAATGAGGAGGATTCAAAGCCGAAAATTTTTATGAGAGATATACCATAGAACATTGTTATTAAAAGACCTAATATGAAAGATGTTGTGAATATAATTAGAAGTCTCACAACATTTATACCGCTCATTCTAGAAAGTTTTATCACGTTAGTTGATGCTCCGCTTAAGCTTCCCGGCATGGGAATGCCTAAGTAATGATCCATGAAGACGTATGGTGCAAAACCTCTAAAGCCTGTGAGATATAGATAGACCGTATTAAAAGGATAAAGAGATTGTGCCGCGATACCTGCTTCTCCTATTGCTATTGTGGTTAGAATTATAAGCATAGGTAGAAAAATTAATACCCATATAATTGAAAATATTATATATCTAATATCTATCGATCCTACATAAGGTATTGTTGCCAGAAATAATGAGAGAAACCCTATGTACATTACGATCGTAAGAAGTCTTTCTCCACTCTGTCTCAAGATTTTAAATAAAATAATAATGATGTCTTTCATTTTATAAAGATATGTAATCCCTAAGATCATGACGCTGCCGAATATCACTGAGGCCAAATACCATGAAGATCTGAAGATTATATTATCTATAGAAGTGTCTCTGCCTATAGAATAGAACGAGAGATAAGCTCCTAGAGGTAATAACAGGAGAGACGTCAATATACTGCTTAGAGATATACTTATTGATGCTCTCACAGGAAGTATTATTGCTAAAGAGAGCATGATAAATGATATTGATATATTAAATACAGAGCCTTTTATAAAAATATTAAGCGAAGGACTCAGATCTATAGAGGGGGTTCCTGTGTAAAAAATTAGATACTGAGACACTAAACCTATCATCATGATGATGAAGACTTCTCTAAACGTTTTTATTCTACTTAAAAAACCTGATGTCATAAATGATGTGATAGACAAGGGATATGGCAGATTCATTTTATCAACAAATACATGTCTATAAATATATGCCAATACTACCCCGGAAAGACTTAATAATCCTACATAGACATATGTGGTCGTATATGGACAAAATATTTTTAAAAAACATGACTCAGGATTATAAAGCCATTTAGGAAAATCAGTTCCATGAAATATATATGTGTATACAAACCATGTATAGGCATTAGTAATAAGCATCCCAGATGTTATTATAGTTGCAAAAGACATTCCATAGGCTGCTACGCTGCCGACAACAAGTTCTGTGAGAGAGGCCTCTTTCCCAAGGATTAATCTTACTATGACTGGAGACACAAGAATGCTCAGCTCAGCAGTGGTATAACCAGTCGTGGCATATCCATATGTATCTGCCAGACCCATTAAAAGACCTGTTAAAAGACCTGCGATCATTCCTCTTCTAAAAGGATCTTTCGTCGTAGAGTTATAACTAGATTTCTCAGTCATATTACCATTCAAGAAATCCTAAGAAGATATTAATAAAAATTTTTGTTAATAAAAGATCAGACGGTTCGTGAATTCATCATTTTATCTCAGACAACCCAGCCTCTATCATCAATGTAACTTATGTTTTCAAAAAATATGAATTTTACTTCTTCTCTTTCTTTTTCGAAGATTTCTTCTCTTCTTTCTCTTTCTTCTCTGAAGTCTCTGATTTCTTCTCCTCTAAACCCATGAAAATAGTTGTTCTCTGTCTGCCTCCCATTAATCTCTCCATTAATATTATTAGTGGAATTAGACATATATAATTTCTCATTTAAACAAAGGTCCTTAAGATCTTTTGATACTTATCTGATAAAAACTTTTGATCTTGTATAATGATAATAACATAACATATTCATAAGAACATGAAAATGTCTTATTATAAGAGTTTTTATCCTTAGTAATTGGATGCTCACATGTCAGCATCTGACGACCTTGTGATCTCTAGAAAAGAGTTTAAATCTAGTGATAATAGTAGCGAGGTAACAATTAATATTGCTGCGCCTCACATGAGACTTATGTACAGATCTAAGAAAGAGAATATGAAACGTATTAGTGAGCTGGTCAAACAGTCTAAAGAAGAGAACAATATCCACATATTTCTGATTCCTAGCGGTTTTACAGGAGGTCCTTTCTTAGAACATCGAAGAGTATCTATAAATATGATAAAAAAGATCTCGGAGAGAATACCTGGTCAGCTTACTTCAGAGTTAAAAGATATAGCTAGAGAAAATAATGTGTATCTTATAACAGGAGGTTTCTATGAGAAGGCCGGCCCCAGAATTTTTATTTCATCTGTTGTTATATCACCTTTTCAAGAGGATATTATATATAGATATAGAAAAATGAACCTAGGCGAAGAAGAGCTGAGCATAATATCAGCTGGTAAAGAACCTTGTGTCATAGAAATCTCTGGATTAAGAATAGGGATCTTGTTAGAAGAAGATCTTTTTGTTCCAGATATTGCCAGAGCACTTGCATTAAACAGGTCTGATCTTTTGATCATATTCAGCAAATTAAGCAATAGATTCTCTGAGATAATAAAGTATCTAGCCATTGCCAGGGCTGTTGAAAACAATATACCGGTGATCAATATAGGCGGACTTCTTAATATAGCAGGTGACGAGATTATTAATGTGAAAACTTTCATCGTCAAAAGTAATGGAAGTATAGAAGGAGAGAGCGATGAAGATGAAGAGATATTCTATATGACAGTCAGATTAAAAGATCCTGCGAGGAGAGGCATTAAAAAGATCCCTGGAATGGAAGTGTCTAGAAACGTCATAAAATATATAAGAAGAAATAAACTGTTATGATCATAGGTTAATGACTATCTTCTTAAAAGAGTTTTGAGAAGCTGTATACAAAAGATCTTGCGTCTTACTATTGTTATTCTCAGGCATATGTTTATCCTTAGGATTATCACGTCTCTCATATTCTCTAATCAACAAAAGTTTCAGGGCAGTTCTTATAAACTCGCTTCTAGAGGCATAACGCCCTTCTCTAACCAAACGATCTATGTCTTCAAGATATGTCTTAGGAATCTTTACTGATATAATTTTCAGTCTTAATCACCATTTGAGATGCTATTATTTTTAATTCTCTTTTAAAAGTTATCATAGCCTCTCCTATTCTTCAATATTTTATTCATTAGAGAATCTATAGATCTATGTTCTCTTTCTCTGTAGATGGTATAATTCTGATCACGAGGGGATAAGGATGTGATGGAGTAGATATGACTGCTTCTCCAACCTCAAGGAGAGGTATTAACTCTTCTATTTCTCTTGACATTATAATTGATTCTTTGAGAATTCTTCTATCAACATCGGATTTTATGCTATGAATAATTTTAGTATTAGTGTTTTTCATGACATCTTCACCAATTGAGCTGGGAGATTGTGTAACAAGGATCATACCAACACCATATTTTCTTATCTCCGCCAATAGATCTCTCATAACTTCAGAGCCTTCACTTCTTCTAAACACGTGATGAGCTTCATCAATAACCACAAGATCAATATTATTCTCGTTGCTATTTAAATTCTTTTGTTTATATAGAGCTAGTGATTTTACTATGAGAAGCGTTGCCAAAGATCTTATGGAGCTTCTCTCTATATATGAAAGATTTATTATAATAAATCTATTCTTCTTCTCAAGATCTAATGTCTTGCTAAGATCTAGCTCGTCATCTTTCTCAAGATCTAACATAGGCTCGATCTTTCTCATCAGAGACAACTTTGCTTCAGGAACCCATCTAGCCTCCTCCGGTAGAAGACTTACTTCTTCATAAATTCTTTTAAAACTGATCTCTTTATCTCTTAATCTGTTAAGAGCTTTACTTAATATATAGCTTTGTGCTGGAGACAGCTCTAATACTGTCTCAAAGATCTCTGATAAACTCATAGGATTTTTAAATACTGGTAGTTTCTCTAATGAAGATAATGATTCTATAACTATCTCTTCTACAGATCTTTCTTTAATAATATTCCTATATTCTCCATGCCAGTCTAATATAATTGTCTTAGCTCCTTTCTTAAATGCTCTAAAAGCTATTGTGGCAGCTGAGGTGGTTTTTCCAGAGCCTGTTGAACCAAATATAGCTATATGTCTCACAAGATCTTTCATAGGCAATTTATAAACACTTTTTATTCTCGTTCTCGAAGTCTCACCAATGAGAATACCGTCTATGTTAAGAGGCTCTTTAATAGAGTAATTTACATAATTAATATCTATAGTCTCAGCATATAACTCATGTATATCTGGAAATTCTTCATTCTGAATATTCTTTAAGAATATAAGTTCTTTAATATCTCCTTTTTTAAGTCTTTTAGTTTTTATAAATCCTTTTCCAAGCGTCTCTAAAGTAGCTGCAAAAAGCTCACATATTTTATCAGCTCTCTCATTTTTATCGAGACATAACACATAGGTGCCGCCATAATATTTTCTCACTAGAGTCACTATATAAACTGACGCTGACCTAGGGATCTTATCTCTCACGACATCAACAAAAGATCTCATTATATTATGATCTAAAGATTTTTTATCATCACCATTTCTTTTTAATATGATCTCGAAACCTGATACATAGCCTCCTCTATATATTAAAAACAGAGGATCATCTGACAAAGATTTATCAGAGATTTTTATATGATTATTTTTTAAAATCATTTTCTGAAGACTTCTTAACATATTCTAAACCTCTTCAGATACCTTAGCTAGTTTTATCACATATTCGTCAAGATCATTTAATTCTTTATATGACACACCTAATTCAGAGACAAATTTGATCAGCTCTGGATATTTCTGCAACTCTCTTCTTATTCTGATGAGATGATTTCTACTGACAGAGAATGCTTTACTCATTAGACTTGTGCTCACATGAGAGCCGTAAAGATCTCTTAGAAGTATATATGAGATGAGAAGTCTAGCTCTGAAAGTTCTTGAGGAAAGCTTCGGGAAAATACTTGTGTAATCATATATCTTCTTAAGTGATGGAGATATCTCAAACATCTTCTCCAACTCCCGATCTTTTTTATGAACAAAGATCCTTCCGTTATAACCTCCGCGTGAGAACTGTAATAATCTGTCTTTATCAATATCAATATCTCTTCGAAGACTCCACCAGCCAAATAATTTTCCATAGATCGATAGTATTTCTCCAGGTTTTTCACGAGAATTTTTCTCTTTAACAGATCTTCTGTTTTTTATCTCATGAGCATCTCCTTTTAACTCTACAAAAGTCTTAGGATAATAATATATCTCGTCAATCACTAGACCACATGATGAACATATGACCTCACCTCTCTCAGGATCCCATATGATCTCTTTAGAACCACATTTAGGACATTGATACATTCGCATACCCACGTCAATCTTTGGTAGAAATATACATCTTTTGCTACTATAAAGATCGTAGGTAGAGACAGAGACCTAGCCGAAAATATTCTCTAAAATAGTTTTATAAAAGTTTCTAATCTCTAACAGTTTAAAGTCTTAAACATAAAAGCCGCCGGCGGGATTTGAACCCGCGACTTCCGGCTTTCTCAGCGACAACGGATCTCGTCTCGTACGAGGCCGGCGCTCTACCAGCTGAGCTACGGCGGCTCTATATAAAATATTTAATAGAAAAATCTTAATATTTTTCATTTAATGAGAAAGATCTTTTTATTCAGTCTCATATATCTTTTTAGCATACTCCTCAGGTTTTAACAACATATTTATCTCTGAAGGATTCTCGATTTTTATTTTGATTATCCATCCTTTTTCATAAGGATCATGATTTATCAGCTCAGGCTGGTCTTTTAATGTTTCATTGATCTCTATTACTGTCCCTGTGAGAGGAGAGTACACATCAGCAACAGCCTTAACGCTTTCTATAGTAGCCACAACCTCTCTCTTAGACATTCTTCTACCGATCTCAGGCAGTTCTATGCTTATAATATTCTTCAGCTTTTTCTGTGCATAATCTGTTACTCCTATAATCGCTATATCTCCTTCGATTTTAACCCATTCATCATCTGATGTATACATAAGATCTTTTCTTATCCTATATCCTTTGACTTCAAACTCTTCTGACAATTCTCGCACCTCCTAATATTTTTCATCTCTTTATTAATGGAAAATCAAGTATTTTAGCTTCAGCAACTCTATCTCTATATCTTATCTCTACATCAAGACCTGGCAACGCATGAGAAGATCTTATGTATCCCATTCCAATGCCTCTCTCTAGAGTAGGAGAATATCCTCCGCTGGTAACATAACCTACGACCTCGCCTTGATATATGATCTCATAGCCGTGTCTAGGGATCATCTTAACACCTTTTTTCATTCTAATGCCATATCTGATCTTTTCAACACCTTTTTTACCAATCTCTCTTAAAGCATCGCAACCTACACAACCACTTTTTTTCTCATCAAAAACCCAGTATCGAGCCTCGAGAGGGTTTATATTTTCATCAATATCATTTCCATATAATACATATCCCATCTCAAGTCTCAGAGTATCTCTAGCTATCAAACCAGCCAGTCTAATCTCTTGGCCCTTGAAATATCTCATGATCTTTGCCAAAACATCTGGTTCTCCAATTATCTCAAAACCATCTTCACCAGTCCATCCACTTCTGCTTATAATATCAATTCTTCCAAACTCAGTCTCTACGTCACGTAAAAACGTGAGCGGCTCTAGATATGTAGCATCTTTTAATCCCTTAATCTTCTCTATATAATCTCTAGCCTTAGGTCCTTGAAAAGCTAACATAGGCTTCTCAAGAGTAAGATCTTTTATATCAACATTTGAAAAACCTAGTCTCTCTCTCCAATCTCTCAGCCATGAAAATATTTTTTCTCTATTAACAGCATTACAAACGATCAACCAATGATCCTCTTTAAATCTATATAACATCACATCATCTCTGAAACCTCCTCTCTCATTAAGAAATGCTGTTGGGCCAAACATTTTGTTATCTGAAGACTTCGAAAGATCTTTTGGTATGAGAGCGTCTAAAAGTTTATAAACATCTCCTCCTGATAAATAGATCCTGCCCATGTGGCTTATATCAAATAGACCTGCCTCTCTTCTCACAGCCAGATGCTCGTTAATAGGATCTCCAAAACTCATCGCAGTTTTAAATCCTGCGAATTCTCCCATGTCGCCTCCCAGCTCTATTAAAAGATCGTGTAGAGGAACTTTTAAAACCATTGTCAGCCACCTTTATTTCTCAAGAATATAGTTGTTGAAGAATTAAAAATTGAATTTATTAATTTTTGTTGTCTGACAATATATTATTATGGTCATAAGCCGTGGGAGTTAATCTACGTGACATCATTCCCGAGAAGATAATTAAGGAGATAACTGATCTTAGAGAGCTTTCTGGCAAGATTATTGCCATAGACTCTTATAATGCTCTTTATCAATTTCTCTCAGCTATTAGACAGCCTGACGGGACGCCTCTCATGGATAGCAAGGGGAGGGTTACAAGTCATTTATCAGGACTTTTCTATAGAACGATCAATATTATAGAGAATGGAGTCAAACCTGTCTATGTGTTTGATGGAAAACCTCCGGAGATGAAATACACAGAGATCATGTCTAGAAGCATCTTAAGACAGAAGGCCGAGGAGAAATATAAAGAAGCTGTTGAGAAAGGTGATGTAGAAGCTATGAGAAAATATGCTCAGGCAACCTCTAGATTAACAAATGAAATGGTTGATGCAGCCAAGAGACTTCTTGATGCAATGGGGATCCCATGGGTTCAGGCACCATCAGAAGGAGAGGCTCAGGCGGCTTTTATGGCATCTAAAGGTGATGTATGGGCTGTGGCTAGTCAAGATTATGATTCTTTGTTATTTGGATCTCCTAGACTTGTGAGAAATCTCACAATCTCTGGAAAAAGAAAATTGCCTGGTAAAGATGTTTATGTAGAACAATTGCCAGAGCTTATAGTTCTAGAAGATCTTCTCAAAACCCTCGGCCTATCAAGAGAACAGCTGATTGATATAGCAATATTGATCGGAACTGATTATAATCCTGATGGCGTCGAAGGGATCGGTCCTAAGACGGCTCTCACAATAATAAAGACCTATGGATCTTTGGAAAAAGCTTTGAAATCTCTTCCCAGAGCTCATTTCCCAGTAGATCCTTCAGAAATTAAGAGAATATTTATGAATCCTCCTTCTACCACAAATTATAAGCTTGAGTGGAGAGAGCCAGATCCACAGAAGATCATAGAGATATTAGTAGAGGAATACGAGTTTTCACGAGACAGAGTTGAGAAACATATTGAGAGACTTCAGAAAGCTCTTAAACTTTCTACAAAGACTTCCGGGCTTGATAAATGGTTTAAGAGATGAGTTTTTATCTCCCGAATCTTCTCTCTCTATGTTGATAAGATCTTATTGCTCGAAGAAAATCTATTTTTCTAAACTCAGGCCATAAAGCTTCACAGAAATAAAGCTCAGAGTATGCCGTCTGCCATAATAGAAAATTGCTTATTCTAATTTCTCCAGAGGTTCTTATGACAAGATCTGGCTCCTGAAGATCTCCCATAAAACCTGTGTACATGTATTTAGAAATGATCTCTTCGTTAATTTCTTTTAAAGATAATTTGCCTGAGGAAAGATCTTTATATAATTTGTTGAAAGCATCAACTATCTCTTGTCTTCCTCCATAGCATAATAATATGTTGAGAAATCTCTCATCATAATTCTTGCTTTTATCTTCAATCTCCTGGGCAAGTCTCACAACTTCTTTAGGTACATGTTCTAGACGTCCTAACACTCTGATCCTCACTTTGTATTTATCAATATTCTGAGAAAGCTCTCTCAATCCTTGACTTATTATATTAAATAGATTTTCCCTCTCGTAATCAGATCTATACAAACAATTTTCATAAGACATTGCATAGACTGTAACCACTTTAATGTTTAAATCATAAAGCCATTTTAACACCTCCTTCATCTTATTATAACCATAGTAGTGCCCTATGATCTTTTCAAAACCTTTTTTAGAAGCCCATCTTCTGTTTCCATCAGGTATTATAGCAACATGTCTTGGCATAGGGTTTCTCTTAACCTCTCTATAAAGCTTCCATTCATAGACTGCATAAACAGGTCTCAGAAAAGCTCTGAATAGAAAGCTGATTATTTTAGACAGACTGTTTCTGAAGACTGTCTTCATATCCTTTAATTAATTGTTAAAAAATTAATATAACGTCTATTGCTTATGATCATGTGAATTTGCTTAGCAATCTGATCTTTTTATACGCAACTTTTTCTGGTAGAAACTCTAGATTAGTATTATGAGTCAAGTAAAGATCTTCGATGTTAGAGAGGGTTTTTTCGAGAGTTGCAACATATTCTCTTATGTATGCTATCTTCTCCATCTTAGTATTTCTACTATTGATCAGGCCTACTCCAACTGCTTTGGTTTTAGAAAGATCGTTTCTAAGCTTCTCTATATCAATATTTTTAGTTGCAAGATCTATTATCAGAATAATGTTTGCGTCTCGAAGCTCTTCCGCAAGGATCTTTATGTTATGAGAGTTGTAACCAAAGTAGATAGGGATCCATATGAATCCTCTGAAATATTCTGAGACTCTTTTATATAAATCAATATAATCATCAGCTTTGACGTTTTCAGAAGCCAGCTCAGGCTCATGAAGATCTATATGTCTAAAACCTTGTTTATAGGCGTTCTCAGCCTCTTTTAATACTACCTTCTCTATATAATCTCTGGCAAGATCGTTGGTAGATGTATATGATGAGCCCTCTATCAAAGAATTCGCCACTAATGTCGCAGGCCCTGGCAGAGATATACTTATTCTATTGATCCTGTCTAAAGATCCTATAAGCCTTAGATCTTTTGTTAGTATCTCTGAGATCACAGGGGTCTCATATCTTATCTTCTCTTTAAAAACTGGTTGTCTGAAGAAGAAGTTGTTATCATAAAATCTTTTTAATCCGTTGACAGGGATCTTCATATACTCAGCTAATGGATTGAAAAGATCATCCCATCTAAACATTCCATCACTTACTCTGAAAAAGTTATATGTCAACGTGAAATCAATATATCTCTTAAGCTCTTTTCTATAGATCTCGTCTAAAGCTTCCAGACTGATCTTTTGAGAATAATATCTCGATAAAGCTCTTGCTAATCTTCTGCTTCGAGGCATTGAGCCGTATAAAATTGACATGATCTTCATAAAATGATCACCTTCTCATAATGATTTTTTCAACACCTTTTCTTCTTAACTCCTCTCTTATAATGTTAACGCCTCTCACCATAACCTCCATCTTGGCTTTGGCAATCTCTCTAGGCAGCAGTTTCAAGCCGCAATCAGGATTTATATATATTCTTTCTACATCAACTATCTCCATAACTTTTCTAATAGCCTGAGCCACCTCCTCGGGGGTCTCAATTCTTCTTGAATGAACATCTATCACTCCAAAACCTATCTCTTTATCGCCCAGCCTCTTTAGTATATGAAGATCTCTGAAACTTCTGTTAGCAAATTCCAGAGCAAATTGACTGAAATTTAGTTTATCAAAATATTTTGATAGAATCTCGTAATTGCTGTAACATACATGAATACCTAGTTTTATGTTGACTCCTTTAGTAACCTCGTTAACTGCTTCTACAGCCCATTCCATCTCCTCAGGATGTGTGGTTAGAGCAGGCTCATCTACCTGAACAAATTTCGCGCCTGATTTCTCCAGCTCTAGAATCTCTCCGTTAATAACCTTGGCAAGCTCATATACAAGTTCTTGTTTTGAAGAATAATATTCATTAAAACTCCAGTCGGCAATCGTGTACGGACCTGTTATAGTGACTTTGACAACAGGTCTTCTACTCACTTTTCTAAGAAACATATACTCGTCTATCACAATAGGCTTCTCATAAACAAGTTTATCTACGACTGCAGGTTTATTAAAGAAATTGTTTCCCCACACTCTTATAGGTCCATAAAATCTGAATCCTTTTATTCTCTGAGCGAAATACTCGACCATCTCATCTCTTCTCATCTCTCCATCACTAGGAATATCTATGCCTGCATCTTCTTGTTCTTTAACTACGGCTATCACTGCGTCATCAAAAGATTCTTGAAGAGTTTTTTCATCGATTCTGCCTGCCTTATATAGCCTGATCATATGTCTAAGCCATTTAGGTCTTGGATAGCTTCCTATGACAGTCGTAGGAAGAACCGGAAGTTCTATATTCATCTCTTTTAACATTAAACATCCCTCAAACAAAAATATTTTAAAAATTTTATAATAGTTTAAGATGAAAAATTTCTCACTTACCTTTGAACTCAGGCTTTCTTTTCTGTAAAAATGCTGACACTCCCTCTATAAGATCTTCTGTACTAAATAACATGCTGAATTCAGCTGATTCTAAGACTAGACCTGAGAACAAAGGTGATTCAAGGCCGTATCTAATTGCATGTTTAGCGGCCATTAATGCTATAGGCGGCTTCTCAGATAATTTACTTGCGAAACTTCTGACTTCTCTCTCGAAATGTTCTGTAGCAACTACTCTATTAACTAAACCTATCTTCTCAGCCTCTCTCGCGGGCATCATATCTCCTGTGAATATTATTTCTAAAGCTTTTCCAGGACCTATTAATCTGCTTAATCTCTGCGTCCCGCCTGCCCCTGGGATCAGGCCTAGATTGATCTCTGGCTGTCCTAACATAGAGTTTTCAGAAGCTATTCTTATGTCGCATGCCAAAGCCATCTCAAGACCTCCTCCAAGAGCGTAACCATTGATTGCTGCGATAACAGGTTTGGCAAGTCTCTCGATCTTGTCTAATACCTCTTGAAACTTTCTTGAGAACATATATGCTTTGACAACATTCACGCCCAT
>Ga0080005_140127_pt1 | contig 13193 bp, 9 predicted proteins | sample JossMetagenome_2_FD_69208 | JGI IMG/M metagenome (GOLD analysis project Ga0080005, IMG submission 69208) | Hot spring sediment microbial communities from Joseph's Coat, Yellowstone National Park, USA - JC3_ASED (SPADES assembly) (version 2) | ecosystem: Environmental > Aquatic > Thermal springs >... | reverse complement strand
TAGTTCTTTGAGCCTCCTCATCACCGCTCCAAGTAACAGCTCTTCTATACTCAATGACTGTTTTGCTCTCGTTGTTCACGATTTGCCTTAGAATCTCGGCTATAGCTATCAGTACGTCTATTGGCTCAAACCCAGCAATAACGACGGGGATCCCCATCTCCTCTGACGCAAAGCTCCAAGCCTTAGCGCCGGTAATCGTTGATACGTGCCCCGGCGCTATCACGCCGAACCTGTAGTCAAGCTTCTCCTTCATCAGTAGCTCAAGTGATAATCTCATGGCGGGTGGCGTTAGCTTTACCTGGCTGAGGAAAGCTAGGTTACCGGGGACAATGTTCTTTTTGAACGCGACCGCGTAGCCAGGCGCAACTGTCTCGAAGCCTATGCCGAGGAAGACCGACTCCCTTCCACTCATGTTCGCCAGCCTGATTGCATCAATAAAACTTGTAACAACCTGCACGCTCGCTCCATCGCTCCTGGCTTCCTGAAGGCTGTAGGCGCCGTTAATGGGCCTTAAGGACTTTAGCCTATAGGCATCACCGTATGTATAGACAGTGATTCCCTCGAAAGAAAGCTTCACTGCGTACTCTATGTATTTTGAGGGGGTAACGCACACGGGGCAACCCGGCCCGGCGACCAGCTCCACGTTGCGGGGCATAAGGCTTCTTATGCCGAAGTGAACAATGCTCCACTCGTGGGTCCCGCAGAAATCCATGATTACTATTCTGCCAATACCTCTCATCAAAGCCTTCTCAGCTAACCTGTGAATGAGGTTCCTGAGGGAAACAGCAACATGGATGTTTGACCTGAAAGCCCCCTCCAGCTTATCGAGGAAATCCCTCTCAACTAACTCATCCGGAGATGTGGCCTCAAGCTTCTTTTCATCCATGCTCATGTTTCATTCATCACGCCTACCTGATATATTTGTCAATCATAGATAAAACTTGCCGTATATATTTCAAGTCCTCATTGCCCCATACGTAAACGCCGCTTTCAGCCTGCTCATCCAGGCATAAATCCGTTTTCATAGTGAGGAGATTAATCCACGCTGCAACAACACCGTTTTTCTCGAGAATCACGTCGTTGATTACCTCATGCTTTTTGAGAACAAACCCACTATCGAGACGCTTGGTGATTTTTGCTCTAGGATACTCGGCGAGCCTTATGTGCCATAAATCAGCTTCGTGCGGGTTGATTAACTCTTCAATCATTCTTAGAGCAATAGGAATATTTTCTGGGTAAAGCTTGTATGAGCCTTTGTTCTTATCAAGCTCAGCCAAAACAGTGCTCAGCCCTTGGTAATCTATAGCTATTTTCTCAATGTTATCGCCCTCTCCTATGTTAACTAGCTTCTTAACCACAAATATCAAGGATTTTCCCTTATACTTCAATAAGACACTGTTACTGCCGACTTTTTTGAAAACCAAGGGGAAGCCTCTCCTCACGCTCTCAGCCATGCTCAGCAAAGCTGTGCTCATGAAGCCCTCGCTGTCCAAATCATCACTCACCATTGATAACTATAATATGAAGAAAAGTTTTCGTATAGAAGTTGAGTGATGAGGGTAGAAAAAAAGATTTGATTCATAAAGTTTAGAGGTAGCAGCTAGTCACGTCCTTGATAGCCTTTTCCAGTACCTTTACTACTTTTCCGTTCCTAGAGAACTCTAGGTGAGCAGCGCATGGCAAACATGGGTCGAAGCTTCTTATTGCCCTGACGAAATCCAGCCCCTGCCACTCATCTGGAGGCGTCTCCTCCGTTATAGGCGCGTTAGCTACGCTTTCCTCGTACGGTGATCTTCCATACTTGTCGAACGGAGACACGTTCGGTGTGGTGGCAGCGTGTATCTGGTAGTTTAGTACTTTTCCTCCTTTCTGGACCAGCCAGTGCCTCACTGTTCCTCTTGGAACCTCCACGAAGCCCGCTCCTCTCGTGACTCTTCCTGGGTGTCCCCACGGCCTTGATGTCTGTATTTTGCCGTTCCTAACGAGCTCAAGTGCCTTGAGAACGTTTAGCCACGCAGCGTCAACATCCACGAGCGTGTTGAATGCCCTTGCCCATAGCCTGTATATCGTTGAGCTTCTCCTTGGGACCTTCCACTCAAAGGTCATTTCCTCGCAGACTGTTGGTGGCACCTCATCCGTGCATGCTCTCGGTAAGGTGACCTTCACTACACCGTTGCCCGAGCTGTACCTGTTCGGCCTAACGGATAGTATGAGCATTCTTGCGTAGGGGCCAACTTCTATTGGCCTTACTCTGCCGTCCTTCCACACAATTCTTACATGGGCACCCCAAGTGTACTTATCGTTCCAGTCAATAGCCATTGGCTTGGGTATTGTCACCTTGTTCCATGGGTGATAAGCCGGGTCCTGATGTCCCCACAGAAGCTTGTTTCCAAGGGGATCCGTCTCCGTGTACCACTCCTGTTTTCTGACCTTGTCGGCCCACTCGTCATAGAATGAGTGCTCGACGTGCTCCATTGTTGATACGTTCATATCCGTGTACTTGGTTGATACGAGCTCACCATCCAGCATTAAGCCAGGCACGATTGTTCTCTTCTCAGCTGCCTCATCAATGCCTTTGTAAACGTCCTCCCACTCCTTGTTATCACCGATGGATGAGTAGGCCTCGGCATCATCAAATAGGCCCGCGCTCATCACGTTAGGCTTCTCATAGGTAGCACCGTTCAGAGCGTAGCCGATATCCTCGTAGAATCTTAACAGGTCCTCCCAAACCAGGTAGTTGAACTTCGCCCAAGCGGTGAGCTTCGTTAACCTGTAGGTATAGGCTATGAGTAGCGATTGAGCATCTGTTAGGTCAGTTGATATTCCTCCCGGTATAAGTGTGCTTGGGTGGCTGTGCCTACCATAGATGAGCACGCCGGCTTCCCTGGCTATTCTCTGGAAGAGCACCGCGAGCTGCCACATTTTACCTGTGACGGGGTTAAGCTCCCTCATGATGTCGGCGATCGTGGTCATGCCATGAATATCCCTATGCTCAGCCCTCGTCTTCTTGGCCTCCTCCCAGACGGATGGCGTTAGCTTGGACACGATGTTCTCGCTGAAGTCAGGGCCCTCTAGGAGGTTCAGGATGTGTGGATGGTCGTATATGTGGTCGGTCATGGCGTGCGCAAGGTTCCTCAGAACAACGCCGAACTCAAGCGGCGTTACGCCGTAGGCCATGTCAACAGCTATAATGCTTCCATTAGCGTGAGCTGAGCCGCATACACCGCACAGCCTGCTTGTTACATGAGGCATGTCCTCCGGCGGCCTGCCAACGCTGAATACCTCTACTCCCCTGAACATCGTTATGAAGCTCCTGACCGTCTCGGGTATAGGCCTCCTCGTATCAACATCTATTACTGCCCTTACACCAAGGTGACCAGCTATTCTTGTTATAGGGTCTACCTTTAACTCGATTGTTCGAGCCACTACTTCTCACCCTTTAACTTGGAGTACAACCTTTTGTACCATAAGGGGTTTTCACGTTTAACCTCGGAGAGGGGAACATTCCCCGTCAAAAAAGCCTTATCTACAGGGAATCGTGATGGCCTGAAGTGAGCTAGGGGGAGAATGAGGAGGAGCCATATAGCCACAGCGAGAGCTGCTTCCCTAACGTGGAAAGCCCAGGCGAATCCGGCCCAGGCCGAGGCACCGTAGAATATCATTGCCACCCCGGTGACGCCTATCACCGTCATGCCGAAGTACTCTCCCCAGTAGTGCAGTAGGGACTCAATGTCGTACTTATCCCACTCGGGCCCCGGGCCTTTTGGGTTAAGGGCCAGGATGTAAAGCCTCGATATGTTCGTCAATACCTCGTTGAAGTTGAAGACCCTGAGCAAGGGGAACTTCTCCACTGCCCCTGCCCAGCCCTTCTTTCTAATAGTCATCAGTAACTGCGTGCCGTAGTATCCCACGTGGAACAAGGCCAGCGCTCCCAGCAGAACGCCTGAAACCACGTGTAATGTTGTATAGAGCTCCCTGCTAACATATATGTACTTGATGTACGGGTTATTGCCGAAGTGCATCACGAAGCCCGTGAAGGCAACGAGGAAGAACAGAACGTAAAGCAGGTAGTACTGAATTCTCTGGAACACTGTGTACTTGACAACGTAGCCCTCCTCCTTGCTATGGTGCTCGAGGCCCAGGTACCTTAGCTCCACTGATAGCATAGCTATAACGTACGTAGTAGCGAAAAGAGAGAACAGCAGTATAACAACTGGCCAGAAGTACCAGATGAAGTCCCTCCACCAGACTATGCTTGTTAGCTCTGGGTGCCTTATTAAGGATAGTAGCTTTAAGAGGCCTCCGGCGAATAAATCGTCTAGGGCGGCGTAGTAGGCGAAGACCCAGCCGAAGCCTATGAGAAATATTGTGACTATGAAGCCGGCTATCCCCCTAGCCTTGCTCAAGCTTTTCCTCCCTCTCCCTCCTTTGTTTCGACTTTCCCTTCTTCTCCCTCCTCCTTCTTAGCTGAGAGGGCCCCCGCGATGGCGCCAGCTGCCAGTAAGCCCGCCACGCCTATACCTATACCCATCTTCAATGACTCATAAGACGCTGGTACGTAGGGCAGCTTCTGGTAGTATGGCTCAAAGGCATCCATGAAGCCTGGCTCGGTGCAACCTATGCATACCCCTCCCGTTCTAGTTGGGCCTCCAACACCGTTTATCCAGCCCACCCTGTTCCACGGGCAGTGGGCAACCGGCCCCTTACAGCCAACTGCGTAGAGGCACTTCGCATTGTTCTCCCCCGCCGTCTTCCTGAAGTCGCCGGCCGCGTACCACGCTGCTCTCGGGCAGTTCTCGTGAACGGTGGGGCCAAATATGAACTTGGGCCTAGCGAACTCGTCAAGCTCGGGAAGCGGCATTAATCCCTTTACCCACAGCACCAGGTTAGCTACTGTTTTAAGTATGCCGTTTCCGTTGGCCGGGCATCCCGGGACAGCCACGGCTGGCCTGCAGTTAGCCTGGCCAGGCGCTGTCGGCACACACTCTCCATCAATAAATCTCCTGAACGGCTCAGCCTCCGGTAGGAGGTGCACGAGTCCCTTATGGCCTCTTCTCTTATCATCAAAGAACCCCACGTTGCCTGTTGGTGATTTGCCGTATCCGCTGGGGAACTTATCGAAGTAGTCGAAGCCCATTCTCCTAAAGTAGTCCTTCTCCCACACATAGTTACCGGCGAAGCCGCCGTAGGAGGCGCAGTTGCCAACCGAGACAAAGGCAACAGCCCTTGGCAACAGCCTTCTCATCCACTCCAAGCACGTGATTGGCTTACCGTTCTCCTCCCCGACAAAGCAGAACATATCGCTTCCGGGCGGCGCGCCCGCCTTCTCGTCAGGCGGAACAGCGCCCTCCAGCACAAGCACAAAGGGATCCAGCCTACCAGCGGCGGCTAGGTGGAGAACCTCTAGAGCTCTCTCCCCCCACTCCGGCATAACGACGTGCTGGAACCTGAGGGCCACGGTGCCCGGCGGGACAACGTGGCTCTTCCCTAGCAACACCTGTATAAGGTCAGGGTCCGTTGCCTGAATAGCTGACTCGGTATCACCATCACAGGCAGCTGCCTCGAACCAAATAATGTTTATTGCACCGCTCGCAACGGTCTCAGCGGCCGTCCTTATGGCTTTATCCCAATTAACAGAGGCTAGGAGAGCCGTTGTCAAGCCAGCCTTAATGAGAGTTCTACGATCAATCAATTATAGGCACCCTTGCATTGTTTACCAAAAGAGATATAAAGGGTGGTTATATTTTAATTTTTCTTTTATTAATACAAAGTATGTGATTTTATTAAATATTACTAAAAAACTAAAAATTTTTTTATTTTTTAAATAATAATGAAGCTATTTTTTGGAAATTATCTTACAATAAGATCATTGTGCATATTTCGCATTTATACACATGAAAAGTCTTTAACAATAATTAAGAATTATAAAAATGAGAGCATAATGATGGACTGAATTAACAAAAATGGTGGTGGACCGGCCGGGATTTGAACCCGGGGCCTCTCGGGTGCAAACCGAGCGCTCTTCCAGGCTGAGCTACCGGCCCTCAGAAACATTTTCTAGCAACGAGTTTTTTAATTTTTTCTCATGGTGCGATTAGGGTTTGCCTCGCGAAACTCTGACGACACGTACGTATGTGGATTCTATTATTTTATATTAATGTCTTTTTTCTGAATTCTGAATGTCTTGCTGGAGGTTGGCAAGTGCTGTATTGAGGTTTGGTTAAGCTGTGAGAAGGCAGTGGTTCTTGAGGTGGGATTTAAAGGAAAACGTGCCCGTCGTGTCTCCCAGCGGGGAGGGCTGGGTTCTAAGAAACGACTTCTGGCTTATGAGTTCATGGGAGAAAATGCGTGTAGAGGAGTTTATCCAGAAGTTCTTTGGCGTTAAGGCCTCGCTGGGCAGTAGGTTCCTAGTTGCTCACAAAATGCCGAGCTGGGAGCCGGGGATTGATTATGCCTCCGAGATTTACGGTGAGGGAGCTAAGCTAGGCTTACTGATTCACAGGGTGGATAAGGATGCATGGGCCGTTGAGGGAACGGGTGCCCTCGCCAGCATTCTTGAAGGAATAGGAGCAGCCGTTAATGAAATCAGGGAGAGTGAAGCGGTTAGTAGGAGGCTTAAGGGGAAGAAGATAAAGATAGATACTGGTAAATGTGCGGACTACTGCCTGGTTAAGGCTGGGGACTACGTCGGCTTCGCCAAGAAAACTGCTGATAACAGCTACAAGATTAAGGACCTAGCCAGAAAGGGGTTCAGGCTTCTTGGCGAGCCTGCTCCTAGCTCCCTCCTCAATAACAACATAGATGTTCTGGGAAAAATGGCTGATGAGGCCAAGAGCTTCATAAGAAAAGTTGTTGAGAAGTACGGGCAGAATAATGAAGTACCTGTTGCTTACAGCGGGGGAGCCGACTCGACCGCCCTTTTATCCCTCGCCGTCGAGGCTCTTGGAAGAGAGAGAGTTATCGCTGTGTACACAGATACGGGCATGGAGTTCCCGGAGACAATTGCTTACGCTGAATCGGTAGCGGCCAGGCTCGGGGTAAGGCTCGTTGTTCTCAAAAGCAACTATGACCCAATATCGGAAATCAGGAGAAGAGGCATCATGAGCGTGGAGAACAGGTGGTGCACAAGGCTCCTGAAGCTCGAGGCCCTCAAAAAGTTCTACAGAGAAGGAGGTTACAGAGTCTACCTCGATGGAGCGAGAGCGTATGAAAGCTCGCTGAGAGAGAAGACTCCCAGGCTATCAGAGAATCCGTACATAAAGGGGGTCACGAGGGCTCTCCCAATAAGGGATTGGCCCCGCCTGCTGGTTCAGCTTTACTTGATGTGGAGAGGGATCCCCCCTAACCCATTGTACGATGAGGGGTTAACAAGAATAGGCTGTATGGTTTGCCCAGCTATGATGAACTATGAGTTAAGGCTATCGTACGCTAGAAACAGGAGTTTCCATGAAGCAGTTATGAATTCAGCTGGGTTGAGCCCAGAAGAGTACCTATCAATGAGGTGGAAGGGCCGTTAACCAGACCAAAAGAACTAATATGTTCACTGACGTGTTCCCAGGAGCTCTGGCAAAGCAGACTTAGCCGTTATTCAAAACTCCCCGTTTTCTTAGCATCAGCGCATTGCTAGTTCATCCGTGTGCAATGTTTAAATAAAAGTTATTCCAGCTTTTATTCAGGTTTGCCTTCATGGAACGATCGCATCTCTACCTAATGTTTGCAGCTAAGCTGCTTGGAGAACCCGTTGAGGATGACTTGATTGATTTGACTGGCTGCGACTTATCAGCGCTGTAGGCATCGTTTCTTAGAAAGGATTACGATGAGGTCACCCGCTCTTTTCTCTCCAGGGCCATCAACGAGTTTTACGAAAACTATGGCTACGAGGCAAAGTGGGAGCCCGACCACATTGCAACTATGCTCGGCTTCATGGCGCATCTTGCCAAGGACTACTCGAAGGATAGCCTGAAGATTCAGCATAGGTTCCTGAGCGTCCATGTCCTGCCATTGCTTAGGTACGCTGAGGAGGTTTGCCCGGGACTAGAAACGCTAAGAATAATTATTATTGAGGACTTAAAAGTCGTGGAGAGGTTGCTCGGTGTCGGGTAAAACCACAATTACCGTTGACCGCGATGTTGCCCTTAGGTTCAGCAAAGCAACACGTGAGCATGGAATCTCGGCCTTGAGGCTAGCATCCGACTCGCTTGAGCTAACAATAGAGGCACTTCGCTACGGATATAACCCAAGAAGATTAATCCTCTTGCTAAAAATGGCGACGTCTCTTGAAACCGAGGATGCCTTTCCCATGCCTATACATATGCTGTCAAGCATCTTCGAGGAAATAGGTCTAGGCAGATACAAAATTCCATTCTATGAGGCAGGGAAGGCCCTTGGGACAACGTTGAGCGTATCCATAAAGTTCCACGAGCTCATCCAAGACCCATTAATGTTTAAACTAATATTACCCATTAGAAACGCGACATGTAACATCAAGTCCGGCTCCTGTGAAGTCAGCCTAGCTTTTCCGCTCTCAGCGAAGGGATTAATGGAGCTGTTCGCCAGCTACATAAGAGGTCTTCTTGATGGATACGGTATAACGAGTCACAAGGTCAATGTCAAAGAGAACATCATAGAAATATATATTGAAAACTGCTCTCAACCACAATCATGAGTCCTCCGTGGGATTATTATCATCTATTCGGCTATTGAGCTATCCATATCCATTAACAGCGTAACCAGCTATAATTCTGTCAACTAGCTATTCTTTAAGCCAGAAAATTTCTGGGGGTAAGCTTTGTCTGATGTTCTTTAAGCACAATTAAAGAACATTAAATGTAATTATTGTTAACTATTCTTCTTAACTAACTTTTTATAACACCACTACTATAGGTTTCACTTGCCTCATAATGAACAGTGAGGTGTACTATTATTACTGACAAGGATTCTCCGAAAAGCGGGGTTTATACTTCTAGGAGGGACTCCCTGAAGGCCGGCGCCGTCATAGCCTTGTCCATGGTTATACCCGCAGGGGTTAAAGCTGAGGCGGAGGCCGGAAAGAGGTGGGCAATGTACATTGATGTCTCAAAGTGCTATGGCTGCTACGCATGCGTTACTGCTTGTGCAGCTGAGAACAACGTGCCCATCGGTGTTTTCAGGACATGGGTTGAGAGGCACGTGATCGGTGAAGGCACAACTGTTTTTGTGCCAAAGCAGTGCAACCACTGTGAGAACTCCCCCTGCGTGGCTCCATGCCCAACCGGCGCCACATATAGGACCAAGGACGGGCTTGTTCTTGTGAACGATGAGCTCTGCATAGGCTGTGGAGCGTGTATACAGGCATGCCCCTACGGAGCAAGATTCTTCAACCCAGTTAAAGGCGTGGTTGATAAATGTACTTTCTGTGACCACAGGATTTACAACCGTAAGCTCCCGGCCTGCGTCGAGGCTTGTCCTACTGGAGCGAGGGTGTTCGGCGACCTGAACGACCCATCATCGCCTATAGCTAGCCTAGTGAGCAAAGGGTCTTCTCAGAGACTGAAGACCTGGACCGGAGCCGAGCCGATGATATTTTATAGAGATCTCCCCTCGGAGGCGAACAGGTGATGTATCCCTACGGGTACATGTACCCAAATGAGTATGCTGAGCCAATAGTATGGTTGCCGACGCTATTTGCCTACTCGCTACTAATATCAGGCGCTGATTTACTAATCCTCGCTCTCCTAGCATTTCTCTTCAACAAACTTAGGAAGGCCATGCCCATGTTACTAACGCTTGGGTTAGCCTTTTTCACAGTCGTGTTGCTCGGCCCACTCGCTGATTTAAGAAACCCCGATAGAGCTACCCTGCTATTCTCGAATGCACAGATCGTTCCCTCTGAGCAGCATCCGGGAACATCTATGATAGCGCTGATGGGAGGATTAATGTGGCCTCTTGGATGGGTCCTAGCGCTTGTCTTCATTCTTCTATACTTCTCGTACCCTGTGCATCTCAAGTACCTAGCTACCAGAAACCCCCTCTACAAGGTTCTATCACTTGGCGTATCTACGCCTGAGCGGTTTAGAGCTATTAAGCCCGTGATGAAGGTGGTAGCCGCGATTGCCTTGGTGCCGCTTGCCTTCTGGTCAATTTACCCGGCCACGCTTTTTGTCATGCAGACAGGGCTTTTTGCCTGGAGAAACTGGACTTTACTACCAATAATGTACTTCGCCGATGTCTTTGTGACCGCTACAGCCGTCGCAATACTAGTTGCATGGATATCTGGCCGAAGCAGGCTGCAGCAATTAGATGTTGCATCCCTGATAACGATTCATGGTGGAGGCGCCGTATCGGTTGCTGCCATACTTGTCATACAGCTATGGTACTGGAAGAACGTCTTCGGCACAACAGATTACTACGCTTCTCTAGCACCGCTAATTAGATGGAGCTACGTGGCCATAGGGCTATTTTTACTGACCTTTGCCTTATCGCTAGTATCAATGAGATATCTATCGCTATCCATAATCATTCCCTTCACGGGCTTCGCTGCAACCGTGGTTAACAAATGGAACGCGATAATAAGAGCACAGGAGATCGTGAGGTCAGGCATGACTTACTTACAACCTACTTACAACCTATCCCCCGAGCTAATGGTCATGGTTGGAATAATTTCTGCCGGAGTTTTCCTAGCCATTGTTCTCACATCTATTTTCCCTCTCGAGGTGAAGAACCATGACTACTAGGAGAACCTATCTTAAGGCCCTGGCAGCCGCGGCCGCCCTCGGCGTGGCCGCCGCCGGGTACTGGCCCGTTATAGAAAAAATAATAAGACCAAAGAGAATGCCTTACACTCCTGACCCTCAGTCCGGAGCAGATGTTCGATACGTAAGGTCGGTCTGCCTTGGATGCAACGTTAGGTGCGGCATAACCGCGCGTGTCGTTAGGCATGGTGATGTGGAGGTAATTGAGAAGATAATAGGCAATCCGTATCACCCATACAATAGGGCTGTTTCCTTTGATAAACAAATAAAAAGGTACGAACAACTAGCCTATGACACACCTGTATCAAAAACGCTTGACAGCTCCGATGGAGTCACTTTCTCAGGTACGCTGTGCCCGAAAGGCCAGTCAGGCATATACTACGTCTATGACCCCTACAGGGTGCTCAAGCCACTCAAGAGGGCGGGCCCTAGAGGAAGTGGTAAATGGAAGACGATTAGCTGGGAGGAGCTCATTAAATGCATAGTTGATGGATGCACAATCGAGGAAACAGGGGAAAAAATACCCGGGATAAGAGACCTGTTCACCTACGGCGTTCTAAAGCAAGCCGGCTTCGAAGACCCGAACTCCGTGTTAGCAGATATGAAAAAAGACGTCGATAGCTTAATGAAAATAGCCGCTGACACGAAGACCACCTACGATGACTTGGTTAATGCTATTGAGGAGTTTAAAGCGAAGTGGTCTAAAATCCTAGGCGAGAAAGGGTTAAAGCTAGAGGATGTGCTGATAGACCCCAATAGGCCTGACCTTGGCCCCAAGGCAAACATGTTAGTTTGGTACAGAGGCAGAGGGCAGGACAACGCCGACGTATTCTATAAGAGATGGGTGCAATCCCTGGGCTCTGTTAACTGGCTGCGACACACATCCGCGTGCCAGCTGGGGTACTACGCTGGGAACAGGATTTGGTGCGGAGTCACGGATTTGCAGGCCGATGCCGATGGTGCTAGGGTAATAATAGGGGCCGGTTGGTCCATGGGCAGACTTCATCCAGGAGCCACAGGACAGGGCGCGATGATAGAAAAGGCATGTGAAGGTGAGCTTAAGCTATACTACGTCAACCCAGTAGCCCCAAGGACAAACTGTCATGGAAACATCATCTGGATTCCAATAAAGCCTGGAGAAGACGCGGCACTAGCGTTCGCCGCTATCAGATGGATGCTAGAGAACAAGAGATACAACGCTGATTTCCTCGCGATACCAAGCCTAGACGCCGCAAATAAGCTAGGCTACCCAGTTCATACCAACGCGACGTGGCTAGTGATAGTGGAAGGCCCCAGAGCTGGCGAGTACCTCAAGGCAAGAGACCTAGGCTTAGCTGATACAGATGACCAAGTAGTATATGTTGGCAACGACAAGTTCGCTATTTATAAGGATGTTGAGAGAGCTGAGCTGCTGTATTCCGGTAAGATTAAACTAAAAAGCGGGGATGAAGTGCTTGTTAAAACAGCTTTCCAGATACTATATGATGAGGCCTTCAGCAAATCATTTGATGAGTGGCTAGAGCTGGCGAGCCCGTATCCAAGGGGCACCTCTGAGTTTATGGACTATGAAAAGATGGTCATACAGATGGTCAAGGACTTCGCCGACGCCGCGCCAAGAGCAGGCACAGTTATACATAGAGGAGTTGGTATGCATCCAAACGGCGAGTACGCTGTCTGGGCCTACAGAGTGCTGGACACCCTTATAGCTAACTTCCACATGAGAGGAGGCATGCTTAGTAGGCCTCTTACTACTTCCTACAACTCCTATCTATACAACGTCAGCGACTCTGGGTTCGGCGAACCAGTCAGGTGGGGACCACCGATTGATAGACACGGCGTTGATTACGCTTCAACGCTCGAGTACTGGCTGAGGGTCAAAAAAGCTATCAAAGAGGGCAAAAGCGGCGAGGAAGCGGTGAAAGCCGCCTTCCCAACAAAAAGGCCATGGTACCCATTCACGCCAGAGGAATCCTACACCGAGACATTTGCTGGGATAGCTGAAGCCTATCCATACCCAATAAGAGCACTATTCATGTACTATGCTAATCCAGTACTATCAGCGAATTATGGCGTTAAGTTCATTGAGGTACTAAAGGACACAACAAAAATACCCCTTTTCGTCGCGGTGACAACGACAATCAATGAGACGTTCCTATACGCGGATTTAATAGTCCCTGACACGACCTATCTTGAAACCGGCACGAACGGTGTTCAATTTTTATACGCGCCCGGGAGAGGAGTAGTTCGAGCTGAGGGTTGGAGAAGCCCGGTAATCATGCCTCTAACCATGATGATAGGAACATGTCCCAATGGTCACCCAAGATACGCGTCTATGTGGGAACTCTTAATTGACCTGGGCAAAGCTATGGGCATGCCTGGCTACGGCGACAAGGCTATCCCGGGCGTAAAGGGAAGAAAGTATGAAGGACAGTGGTTCTCGATGCACTGCTTCTGGGAGTACAT
>Ga0080005_136333_pt1 | contig 13223 bp, 15 predicted proteins | sample JossMetagenome_2_FD_69208 | JGI IMG/M metagenome (GOLD analysis project Ga0080005, IMG submission 69208) | Hot spring sediment microbial communities from Joseph's Coat, Yellowstone National Park, USA - JC3_ASED (SPADES assembly) (version 2) | ecosystem: Environmental > Aquatic > Thermal springs >... | reverse complement strand
TAGCTGGTCTAAACAACGAGAAGGCTAGAGAGCTCTACAAAAAGGCAGTAAGCGACTTAATCAAGGCGCTTGACCGGGCCCGCGACGAAGTACTTAAAGAAGGCGGCAAGATACTCGCCGAACTCGGCATCTCCAAGGAGGCATTAAAGATATGCAATAAAATCCTTGCCAAGCTCGGCGTTCCCGAGAAGAGACGGGGACTGGAGACGGCTCTGTTGGCCTTTATCGTCAGGAGGCTCGACGCTGTTTTCAGAGGCGACGAGAGTAAGGGTTGTTGGCAGAGGGCAACCTTCATCGCTGGACACGCGCTGGCTGGATATACCAAGTTGCCTAAGAGGGAGCGGTTGGCGAAGGACGTTGTAGAGGCTTTGGGAGACACCTTGAAGCCCTGCGCCGTGGATAAGTATTTGGTGATAGACAGCAAGATACCGTGGTTTCTGATAGCTTTAAGCTATTAGGGTTAGAGAGCGCTTATTTCGGCGGGGGCCTTAATAATTCCTTGATACGTTCAAAGGGTAGGAGGTGGGCTACATACAACAAAGCTACAGAGGCTGTAGTGGTGAATTGTCCTCGTTTTGCTGGTTGCCCCTGCTCCGCAAGTCCTGTGAGGTCCTTGAGCTGATTTAAATCGCGGCGCTTAACGGCATCTTCTATCGCGGGCCACACATCGCCGGGCGGCGTACCCGGCTTAACTGTCCAGAGACCGCGTTTAAACCCCTCTTCGCGCATCTTTTGAGACTGGTCGTAGATAAGTTTATAGAGCACATTTAACCTCTCTGGGTCTGCCAGAATATCTAAAGCGCCACGGCCATAAGTCTGTTCGAACTCGCTACGCGTCACTATATCACTGCATTGCACGAAATCGCAACCAGGTATCCAACGCCCATCAGGCTCAGACCCAATGAAATATGACCTTACAACACGTGAGGCGTATTGGGGGAAGTCCAGAGGATCGCTGAGTGCGAAAAGCGGCGAAAGATCGCAAGTTTCGGTTTCGCAGATAATGTACAGGCGGTGTGAAAAATGGGACAGAGGAGCGGCAGAAACGCTGTCCGGCACTATAGCAACGTAATATGTTCTCGTCAGCAACTTTAACGTAAACCATCGACCCTCAGAGGGCTCAGTTCCATATGTTAGACATACAGAAGTTATAGACGTAGTTAAAGTTTTTGCATGGGGACCTACATCCATAGCTCTATACATAGGCAAACTAACAGAAGGCCATAAGAGGACGCAAGTCCACGACGGCGGCACCTCGTCAATCGGCGGCGCCCTCTCCGCCTTCGGGAGTTCCGTATCGGCAGAAGGCGCAGGTGCCGAGAAACGCCAGAAAGCCCATCCTCTGGGAGTCAAGATATGGCGGAACTCCTCCTCCGCCATAAAACAGCACTTCGAGATGTTTTTGAATTTAACGCCATTCCTAATGTGGCCGTAGGTCAAGCGTCCTATTATTTTTAAAAATCAATATTTTCGCTAAAGATATGGAGAGAATCCAGCCGGAGGTTTGGAATCTTCTTTTACGTGGCTTCAAATACCTTGTCATATCTAGCGCGATATCTATATTTTGGTGGTGGTTTATCCCCCTTCTAACTCTCGGTTCTGGAATAGCGGCATTCGCAATCTCAAAATATCTCCGCGTTGCTTTAAAAGAACTTAGCAAAATAGATAACAAGTTCAAAACGTGCAATAACGGAATTACTATTCTCTTTCTAGGTTATGTAATTGCCGCAGGCATTTACACATATATGTATTCCATATTTTTGCTTCCCGTAGGCATTCTCCTAGGTCTTACCTTAACTGCATTTAGGCTATATAAGATATATAGAGATTGGCGATTCTTAGCGGCAAGTATTATATATGTCCCAGAGGCTATAGCCTCTATCTTTTTACTCGTTGGCGTGTTTTCGGTAGTGGGCCACGCGCTAACCTATAGCGCTCTAAAATCAATAACTAAAAAGCTCCCAGAAATCACCTCGTAAATTCTCAAATAGAATATTGTAAGTTCATCAATTTCTATGTCATTATATTGCTAATAACATCAGTAAGTTTTTTTGTTTGTAAGCATATTACTAGAAGAAAAATATGGTTATTAATTACTGCAACTTATAAAGACTCAAAATTTTTAAGCATAGGATGAGATTAGCTAATGTGGATTTTCGGTCCAAATATCTTCGATGCGATTGCCAACGGCGAAGTGGACAAGGTTAGAGATATCTTGGAAAGGAGTACAAGAGCGTTACAGCGGCGTAAGGACGGTTTTTCTCCTCTACACTACGCCGTGCATTACGCGGCGCAAGAGAGGGATCTGACGATGAGGCGTAGGCGTCTCGACGTCGTAAAGTTGTTGCTAGAAAAGGGGGCGGATCCCAACGACAGGGAAGAGTCGCGGGGAAGGACGCCCCTACATATAGCCTCCGACTCTGGCGACATCGAGCTCGTGGACCTCCTTATTAGATACAGAGCTGACGTAAACGCGCCAGATAGAGATGGGAACACCCCATTGCACTACGCCGTGATTAGGGGCCACAAACACGTCGCGGAGTTTCTTCTAAAAAATAGAGCCAATTCTAATGCGCAGAACAAGGATGGAAGAACCCCTCTCCACATCGCGGCGTTGAACAACAACATCGAGCTTGTGCAACTGTTGTTGCGCCACGGCGCCAACCCTCGGAGAAGAGATGCGGCGGGCAAAACCCCGATAAACCTCACAACAAATGAGGAACTTGCGAGACTTCTTGAACGGGAATACAGAGCCAGGCCACGTGGGGCTCAACGCGCCGAAGTCCGTAATATGGTTGCCGGCCGGAACATCCCCGTGCAATTACCTCCGCCCCACGATGCTCTTAGACACGGCGCACTTCGCCACCATAGCCAGCCTCGCGAGCAACTACCTCCGCTCCACGACGCCGTGATGAATCGGAATCCGGGTTTACTAAATCTGCTCTTGAGTAAAGGCGGCAACCCTAACGAAGTGGACAATCGCGGAAGAACCCCACTTCATATCGCTGCAGGTGTAGGATGTCGCGAGTGCGCCGATTTGCTCATCCAAGCAGGATCTGACGTAAATGCCAGAGACAAGAACGGTCGCACCCCGCTCCACTATGCTATGTGGTACGGCCGCCTCGCAGTGGCCGATCACCTGCTGAGAAAAGGCGCGGCGCCAAACGCAATAGATAACAAAGGAAACACGCCGTTGCACTACGCCGTCATGAGAATACGCCCAGATCTTGTGGAGCTTCTTCTACAACACGGCGCCGATCCGAACGTGAGAGGGTATAGAGGCTGGACACCGCTATATTATGCAGTGGTGATAATCGAGAATGTTAATAAGGGGAAGATAAGCGCCGATTTAAAAAACGTCCTTAGGATGATAGACCTTCTTTTAGAGAAGGGGGATCCCAACATACCTAACATCGACGGCTGGACACCGTTGCATAAAGCCGCCGCGGTGGGCGCCGTAGATGTTGTGGCAAAACTCCTAGAGCATAATGCCAACCCTAATGCAACAGATAAGAGCGGCCAGACGCCGTTACATACAGCGGCACATAAAGGCCACGGAGCAGTCGTAAAGCTTCTACTCCAGTACGGCGCGGATATCTGCACGAGAGATTATCGGCGTAGGACACCTTACGATTCTGCTAGAGGAGATGCAAAAAGAGAGTTAGAACTGATATTGAAGAAAAAGATGGGTTCTATAAACTGCTGAAATTATTTTTCTTCTACTAGGTTCCTTTTTTCTTTATAATGAGGGCTGTTATGTTGTCTTTACTGCCTTTTTCCATAGCATATGTGATCAGTTTATCAACGATCTTATTCTCATCTTCTTCCTCAGTAATTATTTGCCATATTTCGTAGTCGTTTAGGACGTCAGTTACGCCGTCTGTTGTTAGCAATAAACCGTCGCCTTCGTAGAGTCTTAACCTGAAGAGGTCGATTGGCTCCACCCTTCCGTAGTATCCCACTAGGTTTGTTATGGTATGCGCCTGGGGGTGCTCAACGATGATTTTTCTCTTATGTTCAGCGCGTTCTTTAAAGTCCATCGCCGCCAGTCTGCGCATCTCTTTCTCCAGCTCACTCCAAGCGACTGAATGATCTCGGGTTATTTGGTGGATCTCCCCATCTCCGAATAGGTAGAGGCGGGAATCCCCCACGTTCACCGCATAGGCGTCATCATCCAATATGACGACGCCTGTGAGGGTAGTACCACCGCCCATGACGTTGTCAAAGATGACGCTATTGGCGTAATTTATGGCGTCGCGGAGAATTTCGGCGATAAATACATCATCGTAAATAAGCGACGCGCCTGCAAACAAACGCTCAACAACTCTTGCAGTGAAGGTCGCGACTGCGACTCGGCTAGCTACATCACCAACATTAAGTGTACTTACTCCGTCGGCGACGGCGGCGACCAGCCCGTAGCGGCCGTTAAGCTCCGGCCTACAGATAGAATACGAATCTTCGTTAAGTGTTTTTCTACCCGCGCTACTTCTGGCGGCTACCCTATACATTGCCTAGCTTGAATTTAAGAACTATATATGGTAACCATAAAACCTCCTCAAACGCCAGCACTATCTCATCGCCGTCTAGAAGCTCTACCGGCTTGCTTGTAGTACCAGGACACGTACGTCTACAGCCCGGCGAGACGACTATGAAGCTTCCACGTCTCTTGATCGCCGTGCCGTTTACGCTACCTAGGTCTCTAATCAGCCACATATCGCTCCCCTCGTCGTATTGAATCTCAACATGCCTCTCCTCGAGATAGCCATACGGGTCGTCAAGCGATATATCTGCACGTCTCCCGATAGTTACAGCGGCTTTTTTACCTGGATCTAAGACCCATTTCTGGTCCTTATAGGAAACATAGGCGCGGCGTTCTTGAACCAGCGCATTACTAAGCTCTACGCCATCCCAGAATCTGTTGCGGTAGTCGGGATCTAGGGCCTTAGAAAGCACCAACGAGAGCTTTCTTTCGTACTTACCGCAGACAACTAGGTTGCAGGGCATATCTACGAGGCGACCATCCGTGGCAATATATCTCACGATTCGTTGTTGCGGCACTAGCCTGGCGAGTGGTGCATTGAGCGGCTTTAGAATGCTCAAGACAGTAGCACCCCACATATACACATCGGAGGATTCGTAGTACTCACCTCTTATTATCTCAGGCGGCGAGAAACCGGGCTTCGCGACTTGCGTCCCTTGCCCTCCTCCTTTCTTGGCTGTGCCGAAATCTATTAACACAACCCTGTAGTTATTGTGGGGCTGGATTATGATGTTATCAGGTGCGAAGTCTCTATGAAGTCTCCCAATTCTATGAAGGAAGGCCAGCGCGTCTGCGAGCTGAACCGCGACGTTGTACCCCACATCAGGATCGAGTCCGCCAGTCTTTACAACGTAGTCAGCTAAATTCTCGCCCTCGACGTATTCCTCAACTAGGACGGGCGTAGCGCCTATGTGACCAAAATCGACGAACTTAACTATGTTGGGATGACCGCCGTATTTGTTCCATATATCTCTCAGAAATTCCGCCTCCTTCTCAAGCTTCTCTACGATGAGGTCTATTGGGGCGTTGCCGCCGGGATTCGGCTGTTTTATTACCACTTTCCTGCCGCCGCGGTCCTCCGCAAGATAGGCGATGCCCATCCCCCCGCAACCTAACACGTCTCTAATTACGTACCTGCCTAGTACTACGTCCCCTACCTGTAGCGGGGCTTGGCAGGAGCTCACCCGCCTACGTTGGAGAGCCTGTCGATCCTAGTCTTACCGTCCAAGTTTTGCGTACCTGACACCCTCTGCGCAAGCGCTGCGAAGTATATATCCCTAGCCATGAGGCTTCTGGCAACCGGCTCAGCGAGTAGCTTGTTCAGCTCGGCGAATTCAGCATCTGCGTTTAGGTCTTGCTTCGTTTTTTCTAGTATCTTCGCGGCGACGCGGGCGACCTCGTGGTACAGTCTTGTCTCTGGACTTTGCTCGTCTGTGCTGTTGGCCGTCACGAATTCCACCTCTACGGGTTTTGTGACGGCGCCAAACGATACGGTAGCAATTTTCCGCCTCCCTACATCTCTAGAGTATGTAGTAACCCTAAAGCTGGCCATTATTATATCACGGGCAGAGACGGCGCCTACGTCCCACGCGGCGGCGCGGGGGTCCAAGGCTCTGAGGGTTGGATATATGAGAAAGGCCTCCTCTACCTTGGTGCCGACCTCGGTCTCAACCTTGAGGATAGGCTTCTCAATTACGATGTTCTTTATAACTGAGACTATCGCCTGCGTAAGCCCCTCGATCTCCTTGGCACCTTTTACATGCCTCATGCGGCCGCCGCCTATCTTGGCCATCTCTTCACAGAGGGCTGGGTCGTAGTCGTCTCCGATGCCGTACACAAAGGTTATTATGTTGTGTTTTTCTCTCGCCAGCTTTATCAGTTCCAGCACGTGGTTCGGGTCGGCAACGTCCGTCGGCCTTCCGTCGGTGGCGACGATCATAACTCTCGTATAGCCCGGTTGGGTCTTAGAGAGAACGTCTACAGCCGTGGTCAACGCTTGGTATAGAGACGTGGAGCCGCCGCAAGGGAGCGACCTAATTACCGACTCGACCTCGGCTGCGGCATATTTCTTTGTTGCAGAATTTATAGCAACTAATGCAGAAGTGGAGAAAATGATTAAAGACAGAATATCGTCGTCTTGCAAGTCGTTTCGAAACCTCCTTAATATGGCCTCCTTTGCCGCCTCGATCTTTTCCCCACACATCGAGCCGCTTACGTCTAGCACAAATGCCATGTGTACCTTTCGGGGGTTCTGAGAAACGAACTCCCTCAGCTCCTTCGAGGGGACTATCTTCGCCAGTATATACACATCGCCCTCTTGGCCCACTGTGAGCGTTTGTCGGTTTTGGTATATCTCCACTTGAAGAGGACTTGCCATGTTAAACCCGGCTTAAAAGTATTTAAATTTTAGTAGCCTTTTTCCTCATGCCCAAAGTAAGATGTTTTAACTGCGGGGCAGAATTCGAATACGACCCCAACAACCCGTACTGTCCTGTATGTGGAGCGGCGATTCCGCCGGCGCTCGCTCAGCCTCAGCAAACTGTAGAATCCCCACCTCCAACTCCTGCTCCGCACAGACCCCAGCGGTTCGTAATCTACGCAGTAAGAAAAGACGGCACGCGGGAAAAGGTGGCCGAGGTTGTGGAATCCGGACCTGAAGTTGTTCTGGGGCGGAGGGAGCTGGCGGCCTATGCGTGGAGAGATCCCGACACTATTTCGCGCGTCCACGTCAAGTTTAGGGCGTCCAACGACAAGCTGTACGTAAGAGACGACGGGTCTACCAACGGAACTTATGTTGACGGGGAAGACATCAGAGGCAGAGGAGATGTGGAGATAGACCAGAAGAAAGAAATTTTGTTGTGCAACCCCGCAGACCCAGTGGTGAAGCTGGTGGTAGAGCGTCTTTAAGGCACTAGACAGCGCCTATCCTGATGAACAGTAGGCACATAGAACAGCACCAGCGATACTAAAAGGACATACAGCCATCTGCCCGCGAGCGTTGCGATGGTCTCTGAGAAAACTATTTGCCTAAAGTTATTGATTGCCGTCATATACGGCCCCGCATGAGACCACGTCATAACGACGAGAATTGGTAGCGCTATGCTGAATGTCAGTAATTTAATTAACGCGTTGCGCCATCCAAATCTGAGACCTTCACACATAACCACATGAAATACATACGTAAGCGCAATGGCCAAGAACAATCCAGCTATTGTATCAATAGCTACAAATGCAAGCGCGAGGAGGAATATTCCCACTAGTTTCGCCACTTCGCCACATCCGCTCCCCTCCCCGCTGGGAGACAGAGAATAGGATTCGCGCATATTGGCGACTTGTAAGCTGGCCAATGCCCATCCGGTGCCTAACTTCTGCAGAGTAGCAGTACCGTTATGGAAGATTCCAAGACTCTCGACTTTGATCGTCAAGTTAAACTTCTTACGGTCTGCTCTATCCTCTACAAGGCGCGCAACTAACTCGACCCTATGGGGAGGTATCTCAAAAGATGTAGCGTCTTCAGATTTTCCGCGGTGTACCAACCTGCACAAGAGCTCCGATATCTTCTTCCGTAGTAGTTCTTTTTCAGAGAATAATCGAGAGTTACCTTCAGCCTTTTTTAGGTTTATCCGCGGGAAACTTGAATAAGTAGCATGTAAAGTGTGAACGATTCTAGAAGCTGGCAGAAGAAGCAATGTTAATTCAAGGGCTAGTATACGGTCGCTTGCGCTCAGCAGTACAGTTATGAGTAGGGTTATAACAAATATAGACACATAAAGTATATTTAATATGATTTCGCCAGTACTAAAACGCATAGCTGAGTAAAGATATCTTAAGATTAACGCTACATATATAGAAAGAATCAACACAGGCGTCCATGCTATATAATAAGAAATAGGCATTCCGGTGTATATAGACACAGACAATATAAATATTAAAATCACAAATATGTATAATATTTGTTTATCATATGTATTTATAGATATAAAAAGATAAACTGCAATTAATAAAAGCAAATAGACAATTGAATATAAATTATAGAAGATTAATGGTATGAGGTTGACTATAATTAAAAGTGGTACAAATTTATATGTAATGTTATGCATACTTTCTTTAGTAAACAGAAGCAATATGTAGCCAATAAGAAAGATGAGTATAGACGCTTCAATTGATAGGTAAAGCGCAACGTCCGCAGTTAATCGATAGCTTCTATTTTCTTCAAAAATGCTTAGTACTGTTTTCAGCAAGTAGCTTATTGGGCTTGTTGGATACATCTCTAGTGTACCTGCGAAGGCAGTCACTGTAGCCTTATAGCTGTACTCCGGCAACACTATGGTGAGCGAAAAATTAGGCGGCGCCTCAATTACGTAGTCCTTAACAGGTCTTAGGTAGAGGTCGTGCACCACTATTTCCATCCTTGTGGTGAGCAACGTGTAGTTGCCGTCGGTTTCTACTGTGTAAGTCACGTTGGTTATGGGGTACTGCATGCGGTAAGTGTATCTGGCTTTGGTGGCGCCGGGAATACAAAAAGCCTCCACCTGCCCTCTACCAGAGACGACCGGCTTACCGTTGAAGAGGACCTCCACATCTAGGGGCTCGCCGGTGGAGGTCCGCCCTACGAAGAGACAACGCCTCCCCTCCACAACCACCGTGGCGTTGGGTCTGAGCGCTATCCGCCTCCCGCCGTATGTGAGGTAGCTTGTGCCGAAGAAGGATACTACGCCGTCTCTTTCTACAACCACGCCCGGCTCGGCCATGAGACGGAGAAACTGGGCGGGGACGGGCAAGCCGTCTCTTCCAACTACAAAGGCTCTGTCGGGGCCTTTAGGCGCGGTCAAGACGACGTAGGCCACCTTTATCGCAGACTCGGGCGTGTCGCTCCAATACAGCTTAACCGCGCTCCCGTTCCCCGACACCACCGAGTAGTACCAGCCGGTGGAGACTGCGGCCGACCTCCACGAGCCGTTGTAGAAGACTTCTCCCCTCGCCGCGTATTTGCCCACAGTACACACCAATATGTTGCCGCTAGCTCCCAGTGGCACCTCCCACGGCTTGGTCTCGCGTCGCCCCGCGAAGTAGGGCAAGGTCAATACGTCTACATACATTGGCTTCCCCACCCCGAAGTTCACCAAGAGGTATGCCTCAACGCTAAGGTTCGTCTTTACCCTCACAAGTCCAGACACATTTCCCCAAAACTCCGCGACCCACAGGTTGGGCTGGTAGGCGTCGTCCACGCGGTAGAGCGTGTAGTTAACAGGTACTTCGGTGTTTCCTATGTAGACACGAATTGGCGGCTTCTCCGTGGTGTTATATACAGCCATCATGAAGCCGTAGCAGCTTCCTTTACATGTGCCGAAGTCACTAACATAAGCTCCACATCGGTAATAAATATCAACAAGACCGCTGTACTTGATTGTGGCGGCATGGATTAAGGCGGCTGAGAGGAAGAAGACAAAAACTAAGCTCAACAACACCCTCCGCATATTTTTGTCCTATATAGCTGTTTTTAAGCATTCTGAAGTATCAGTTAAAAGTTTTTCTCCAGATTAACTACAAATACGCGCCCATAGTAACACAGCATGTTGCCAAGTTCTCTAGGCAATGCTCGCCGACAGATAGCGAACGGCTATAGGGTATTCAGGAGCTGTCGGCGGATACAGGTACAAGGAGACTACGCACCTCTCTCTCGCTTCTAAGGTTTGAATTTCACTCAATGTTAAGGAAAGTGAGGCGATGGCTCGAGGCCCGCCTCTTGTCATTAGTAAAAGCTGGATTTGCAAGTTGCAGGACATATCTCGCATTGTTACTACTCATAACCGTAGTGCACCGCATATAGTCGCTTGCCACAAGATCCCCCAAGCCGACGTCGCCTTGACGGAATAGGCTAATTCAGACAATAGGTACCTGCTCCTCGCTAGATACTGATGCCGTGTGCCGCTTCGGTGCAACCCGGCGGTGCGTTAATCACAACATTTATAAATACAGGCAAAAAATATCATGGTGGAGGAGGTTAGGTCTGCGGGTAATCTCGGGTACATCGGTGTTATTATAGAACTTGCGGGGCTTATAACGGGCGGCATAGCGACGCTGGTAGGCTACATAATGGAGCTCGTAGCCCTAAAGAGACTAGCCGAAGCTCTCAACAGGCATGCCATCTGGGACAACGCCCTAAGGCAGTGGTTGTTGCCGTTGTAGGGACCATAACGTTGATAGTCTTATCCTTAGCCATCCTCTTTACGGCTACGTGCTATGAACCCCTCTGCGAATTCAGGTCGCGGCACTTCTTCGAAGTCTTGGCGGGTTTCTTCGTTCACGCCTACGTGTTCGTACTACTCACAGGAAGATATTATAGAGACGCCTATAATGAACTTGCCGTCGTCACCGGCGTTAAGGACTTCAACGAGGCCGCCAAATGGACTTGGCTGAGCGCTCTCCTCTTCATTATTCTCATCGGCGCTCTGCTGTCGTTCGTGGGCAGGGTATATGCCTTAATGGGCTACAACGCATTAAAGAGCTGGAAACAAGCACAACAATAACTACAGCCATTTTCAGTATTATTTTTATTTACTCAAAATCTGTCAGATGCAGTTATCTTTATTATAACATAGATTTTATTTGATAGCTTAAGGCTCACTCGTGATGAAGTAGGCCATCCAATGGTAAGGTATGGCTGAAGCAGTGGAAAGACGGCATGGACCTCGCGGGTAAGCTTGGAGGTCTATTCCGTTACTGAGATGGTGACCGGTGTTCCGTTTTCCAGGCAGAACTTGACTGACAGACACCTCTATACGTATGCTTTGGTCCTGAGCGGGAGGTGACCTTCGGATACAGCGGCCTAGCTGGGCCCTTCGGCCTACGCAAGTATACCGTTATTATATTGCCCATCTGGGCGTCTCCCGACGCCCTCAAGTGCATCTCCGTGGCCTCACTGCCGACCGGTTCGCTAGCTTGGCATTCTCGCCTAAGGCGTCGCTCTCAGCATCATGTCGGTGTCGCCCTCTACTCGCAAGACCCCGCCAGTCAGCCAGATCTCTTCTCTATCGGCGTGTCTACGCCACCGCCGACGTCTTGGCCAAGCTGTCCGAGAGGCGCAAGGGAATTGTCAGAGGGGGTGTGTTCTCAAACAGGGCGATGATAGGAGAGCCAGACGCTGGCTGGAGAGTAGAGCGGCTACGTGAGAGGGAGTGGCTAGAGGTGTTGAGTCTATCTCCTGACCCAAGTGTAAGGCTGTAGAGGCGGTAGAGCTTAGCCATCATGCCGCTCCAGTTAAACCTCCTCCCTCTGTAGTCCACAAACCTCCTCACAATTTCTCTTTTCTCTCTTGACATATCTCACGCACCGCGTGCATCCAAACCAGACGTGACCAGATGTGGGAGGGGCCCTCCACGAGCTCTAAGGCGCCTCCGCAGAAGGGGCATTTGAGCACAAGCGTGACCGCCTCCATGTCCGCCTCAGCGTAGGCCGATATGTGGAATTGTTAGAGCGCCGTCCCTGCCAGCAGGTCGACGACCCGCGGCTCCGGCGCGTGCACCGCGCTGCCCGTCATCCTCAGCGCCTCCAGCGCCACGGCCGCGGCGATTTTGGGGGTTTTCTATCACAAGCTTGGGGGAGACCACCGGCGCCAGCATCTTCAAGTCCTACCCCATCCAGGTCTCCACCGCCGTTCTGATCTCGTCGAGGGTGAGGAGGCGGTAGCCTATCCGCCGCCCCGCCTCCTTCAGCGCTACGCCGTCGAGCGGCGCCGTGACGCGCACCATGTCGAACGCCGGCTCGGGGGGCCTGTCCGTCGTACTCCACCATCTTGCAACCGTCTCTCGCCGCGGCAAGGATCACGGCGACATCCAGCGCGGGCCAGCCAGGCGCCGTGCACGGCTCCTCCGGCTCCCACAGCGCCGGCGGCCAGAGGCGCGGGTGGAGGCCCAGCGCCAGCGCGGCGACTGGCGGCACGTCTAGATACCGTGCCGCCCACAGGTGGCCGCCAGATCCACCCCGTACCTCTCCCTAGAGATCGGCGACAGAAGCAGGAGCAGGTGCATAGACGCAAGGAGGCACAAAACGTAATTGAATTGCAAACCTGCAGGCACTCACTCACAGGGATTTCCTTACAGTGTAGAATTATCCTTCTCGTTCTGTCCCAGTAAAGAAATCCCTGCGATGTGTTGGTTCAACGTTGCTGTGCCCGCCGTAAGGCATATGGGAAAGTCCTCCAAGTGCATCCCCGCCGAGGCCCCCGTAGGGGGCGGTGCAGGGTCTTCAGAAGCGTACCTGCAAAAAGTATGTCGTTCTTCAGGTTCTGGAACTCCGACCCCGACGTGTTTGCAGAATTGGTCAGCCCCTTGTCTACCTACCGCAGACCGCCGCTCAAGTTGCCGAGGATATACGTGTCGAGAAGCGGGCGAATCTACCTAGACAACATGCGGGATACAAAGACTTTCTTCCACAAAGCGTCTCACCATGTTATTACTTTGTATATGCCATCGCTATACAAAACCGCCCGGGGCCGCGCAGTGGAGGAGACGGTGGCAGACATCGCCGCCATTGCAACAAAAAGTGGTCAGTGTCCAGAGACGTTGGGTGGCTACTTATCGAAATGGGACTACGCCTAAAGCCATGCAGTAAGTTGCGCTTTGACGGAGACGGCGATCCGCATCTATCAAGCAGGTGCGTCTTGACCGCGCTCAAGGCAAAG
>Ga0080005_130422_pt1 | contig 13230 bp, 13 predicted proteins | sample JossMetagenome_2_FD_69208 | JGI IMG/M metagenome (GOLD analysis project Ga0080005, IMG submission 69208) | Hot spring sediment microbial communities from Joseph's Coat, Yellowstone National Park, USA - JC3_ASED (SPADES assembly) (version 2) | ecosystem: Environmental > Aquatic > Thermal springs >... | reverse complement strand
GGCGGCTGGTCTACCCAGAATATCTGCTCCCTCTCGTATATGTTGTATACGATAAGGTTCCTCTCCACCAGTTGCCTGATCAGCTCCTCGGGGGCGTCCGGGCTCCACAGGGCCTCGGGATCCTCAACAGCCCTCTCAAGCCAGCCCCTCCACCTCGCCACGAACTCCGGGGTCAGCCCCTTCTCCCTGATGAGCCATGTGACCACGGCGTCCTTATCCCAGTTTGCTGTGTAGAGCTTTGAGAGCATGTCGGGGTTTCCGCCGGTCCACCTCCACGCCTCCTCGAAGGGTGGCTTCGGCCCCGGCACCTTGTCGTAGAGCTGTCGAAAGCCCTCCCTGGGCATGTTCCACATGGGCATGGCTAAGGACCACCTATGGCGGCCGATTTCGGCTCTTGAGAGCCCCTCGCTGGTGGCGGCGACGGCGACGATCCTCTCGTAATCGCCCGGCGGGTACTCGATTAGAGATAGGAGACTTTTGACGTACAGGCCGGCCCTTTCGACGCCTATCGCCTGGAAGGCCTCGTCGACGAGCACCGCGACCCTCTTCTTCCCCCGCTTGACTAATTCCTTGATTATGTCTATTGCCAGGTTTGCGAGCTTAATTTGGGCGATGCCGGACGTCTCGGAGGCGGCTTCGACGAGCTTTCTGGCGACTTCGGCGACGTCGGTGTGGGCTATGAAGTCCCTGCGGGCCGCGTCGACGTAGACCACGTCGTAGTCAAGCTCCCTAAGCACCTCGGCGGCCTGCCTGAGCAGTGCCGACTTGCCGCATCCCTCCGGGCCGAAGATGACCACCGGATACCTCGTGCTCCTCTCACCCCAATCAACCACCTGCCCGATGGCCGCATCCCTATCCACGAACTCGACCGGGAGCCCTGGCAGGAAGGGAAGCCTAACCCTCCTCACCTCACTTCGCCGAGCGCCCTCCTGACGGCCTCCCTATGTATCGGCGTCTGCCAGGCTAGGTATTTCCCGATGCCGAGTTCTGGATCCCTCTCGGGGGGCGGCTGGTCCATCCAGAGGTGCTCCTGCCTGAGGTATACGTCCATGATCAGGTTCTGCTCGACCAGCCTGTGCATCAGCGGTAGCCTCTCCCTGACGAACAGCGTGTCCGGGTCCTCGACCGCCTCGGCTAGCCACTCCCTCTCCTCCTTGCTCAGCGACCTCGCGAATTCCAGCGAGCCCTTGGCCCTCATGATCCCCCCGACGGCCTTATCCACGTCCCAATCGAGCCGGTATAGCTGCCTAAGCATGCCGGGGTTCCCGCCCGTGAGCCTCCACGCGTCCTCGAACGGCGGTTTGGCAGGTATCTTCCCGTACAGCTCCTCGAATCCGCCCTTCGGCATGTTCCACATCGTCGTTAGGTCTGCCCACCTGTGCCTCCCTATCTCCCTCTTGGACAGGCCCTCGCTCGTGGCCACGAGCACAACGACGTTTTCGTAGCTGCGGGGCGGGTACTCTATCAGGTTCAGTAGGCCCTTGACGTAGGCCGCCGCCTGTTGCAGCCCTATCGCTTGAAACGCGTCGTCGACGATCACAGCGATCTTGGCCCTCCCGGCCTTCAACGCCTTGTGTACGAAGTCGATCGCTCCCCAGGCTATCCTGCCGACCGCGTTCTCGGCGAGCGCCCTCTCCACGAACTGCATAAACGCGTCTTTGATGTCTGGCGTCGTCACGTCTGCGTGGTACGCCCTATCCAGCGGGTTCAGGTAGAAGACCTCATAGCCGAGCTCCCTAAGCATGGCGGCGGCCTGCCTGAGCAGTGCCGACTTGCCGCATCCCTCCGGGCCGAAGATGACCACCGGGAGCGCCGTACCCCTAGCCGCCAGCTCCTCGACCTGCCTAATCGCTCTGTCTCTATCCGTGAACTCGACCTCTAGGCCGGGTAGGAGCGGCAACTTAACTCTCTCCACCCTCACCCGACCTCCTCAAGCGCCCTCCTGACGGCCTCCCTATGTAGGGGAGTCTGCCATGCCACGTACCTCCCAACGCCCAGCTCGGGATCCCTCTCCGGCGGCGGCTGGTCGACCCACAGGTATTCGTACCTGCCCATGACCTCGATCGCCATGTTCATCTCCACTAGTTTGCTCAGCAGGTCCATCCTCTCCCTGACGAACAACGTGTCGGGGTCGCCCACCGCCTCTTCGAGCCAAGCCCTCTCCGTAGGCGTTAACGACCTTATGGCGAACGCAACCCCCCTTTGCTCGAGGAACGCCCTCACGGCGTCGTCCCATCTCCACCTATTCTCGTAGAGAACGGCCAAGGCGCTTGGGTTCCCGCCGGTCAGCCTCCAGACGTCCTCGAAGGGCGGCTTTGCTCCGGGTATCGCCTCGTACAACTGCCCAAAGCCCTCCTTGGCCATGTTCCACATCATCATCAGGCGGCCCCACCTGTGCCTGCCGACTTCCCTCCTCGACAAGCCCTCGCTGGTGGCGGCGACGGCGACGATCCTCTCGTAATCGCCCGGCGGGTACTCGATTAGAGATAGGAGACTTTTGACGTATAGGCCGGCCTTTTCGACGCCTATTGCCTGGAATGCCTCGTCGACGAGCACCGCGACCCTCCTCCTGCCCCACCTATCGAGCAGCTCCCTAACTACGTCTATGGCTAGGTTAGCCAGCTTCAATTGAGCCACGCCTGAAGTCTCTGCCGCAGCGTCGATAAGTCTCTTGGCGACGTCCGCTACGTCCGTATGGGCCACGAAGTCCACGCGCGCGACGTCGACGTAAATGGCGTCGTAGCCAAGGTCCCTAAGCATGGTTGCCGCCTGCCTAAGAAACGCGGTCTTGCCGCAGCCCTCCGGGCCGTAGATGACAACCGGGAATCTGGTGCCTCTATCGGCCCAGTCCGCCACCTGCCTGAGGGCGGCGTCCCTATCCACGAACTCCACGTCGAGGCCCGGCACGAGGGGTAGCTTGACCTTCCTCATCCCAGCTCGGCGGGGGCTTTTCCGACGGCCCGCTCCCCTACGCCCAGATGGGGGCCTCTCTGGGGGGCGCCTAGCCGGCCTCTCGCCTGCTGGAGGGCCGGTCCCGCGTCTCCGCGTCGGGCGGCTTGCGGAGGCTTGCGGCGGGCTTCCGTCGGCTCTGCGGCCATCGACGTCCTGCCGGAACGCCGTCCGCGTCAGCGCTCTTCTAGGGGGCTACGCCTATCCAGCGCGGCGGGTCGGCCCATCTCTTCGCCTGTGAACGGCATTGCGGCGCCTCCGTGGGGAGGAGTTCGCCTACCTCGCCGCCTTGGGGGCTCCCCGAATCTGAGGAATGGGGGGTCGTGGGTAGGTCTCGACGGCTGCGTCGGGCAGTATTGCTGTCTTCCCGCGGATGGGCGCCAGCGGCTGTCCGAGGTCGATTTCTGTGGGGGTCTCAAAGCCATAGCCTATTAGGCCGTAGCCGCCTCGCGGCCCCCGCCTCAGCGGGTCTCCGGCGCGCGGCTGGGGCGCCTCACGGCGTTGCGACGTCTCTTCTCCACTTTTTTGGCGTGTTTAGCCACTGCAGGCCGAGGGCCACCGCCTTCTCCTCGTCCACCTCCACGCCGAGGCGCCTCGCCATGGCGTACCCCACGGCCCTGGCCAGCACGCGCAACGGCGCGGCCAGGCGGAGCACCTCCTCCGCCGCGCGTTTAAGGGCCTCGACGAGGGCCGGCGACCTTATGCGGCCGCCCCTCCTGAGGTATAGGATTGCCGCGTCTATGAGCGCCCTGGCGGCGGGGCGCGCCCTAAGCCAAACCCCCCTACGCAAGGCGCGGCTCTTAAGCCCCCGAAGCGACACAAGCGAAGGCACAAACCCCGCCGCCAAGAGCATAGCGACGAACAGCCACAGATATATAAGCATTACAACTTAAAAGCCGCACAAAACGCGGACACATGAATAGGGATAGGGCAATTGGCGTTGGCCTTGTGGCCGTGGGCGCGATCGGGATTTTGCTGTACGGCTGGCTGGTGTTTTTCTCGCCGTGGCGGATCTTCATACTCCAGCTGACGGCGTTTATGGCCGTGGCCGCCGTCCTCGGCATACTGGCTTGGGTAGGATACGCCCTAGCCACCACACCCCCGCCGAAACCCATAGAGGAAATAGAAAAAGAAGTCCAGAAAGCCCTAGAAGAAATCGAAAAGACCACCGATGCACAACACAACCCCTAGCCGCCGGCACTATCAAGTATTACCAGAACCAATAGGTCCTAAAGGCGCTAGTCCGTAGCCGCCAGGCATAATGAGAGCTATCGCCAAACCCAACGACGTTACACAAGCCTCTGGAGCATTGGAAGAAGACTTGGCAGAACGTTGCCTCCAAGACAGAAGACGTCCACAGACGTTGCCGCGGCTGAACAGGTAAAACAGCTAGGACCGAGAGCGCTAACAGATAGACATAGCTTAACCTAGAGAGGACATCACGTATGCATGTAATGCAATGGATGTACTATCTGAGTTCCTAAACTTAAGCGATTAGGCAAGATAAGTCACGAAATGCTGAACAGCGAGACAATGAATTTACCATTTCCTAGTGCAGTGCATGATTCCAAGGTCTTCATTGCCACGTATATCGCATTTGTAGTCCTTGCCCAGCACCTTCAGCAAGTCATTTAACGACTTATTGACAAACCTTGGATGGTACTCGAAGACCAACTCTCTGAACAACCTAACGTGCTCATAATCATTGAGGATTACGTCGAATTCACAGCCCTCGCAATCCATCTTGAGCACGGCATCGTTAGGATCAACACCAAACCTATCCATCAACTCGCCAAGCGTCATCGCTGGGACAGCATTGATACACTCACCAGGCCTATGGTAGTACCGCCGGTATGACTGGTATCAACATTCTCAACACACATACTACCAGGCCTACTGGCTAAGCCGGCGTTGATTGGGATAATCGCTTTCTCCATGTTGTTTAGCTTAATGTTATCAAGCATCTCGGCATAGGCGTCAGGGTGAGGCTCAACAGCAACAACCCTCCTAGAACCCCTCAGGGCGAAGTAGATAGCTGAGTCGCCAACGAAGGCGCCGATGTCGACAACAACCCTATCCTTAACATTCGATGGTTCGTACTCGCCGCAGTCAAAAATCTCGTATATTGTCCAGTGTATTTGTTTGAATCTCGCGTTATTCCTAACATAGCAATTGCAGGAGTTATCATACACCCACGTGCCATGATACTCACCATACCTTCCACCGTTTATGTACAACTCACCATCGATACAGCTAAGTTTAACTAGCTTGCGCGAAGCCCTATTTGTAAGGCATGCGAAAACCTCAGGGCTTAGCTCGAAGGTACAATCACCAACCCTAGCCATGAGCCTGACATCGAAACCAAGCCTAAACAAGACATACTTAATTAACAGTGAAAACCAATTGTCAAACAGGCGACGACTATACAAAGCCTTCTTAACCCTGATGGCCCACGACATCGTTAGAATTAAATCATTTAATACAATTAATAAGTATTTTCGCGAATATTGATCGATCCTTATATATCCGTGCCCTTAAAGCCCTATGAGCCATTATGTATCTAAGGTTCTTAACCAAGAAATAATATGCACGAAATAACAGAAGCAAATCATTATTTACTATTGCCTTTACGACATCACGAAAGATCCTAACTAGGAAACCCTTACTAAGAATAGGTCCGTTGATAAGCATAGCCATCAACGGACCTAGGTACTCAGTGTACCTCCTATGTAACGGTTTCCACCTCGATGTGTTACCGAGGTGTATATAATTTATTCCTCGATAACTAACTGTCACATAACCCATAAACCAGAGCTTAAGCACGAATTCCATATCCTCCCAGTGAAAATACATAAACGGTGAGTACGTACCAATACCCAATGAAAGCAACTCCCTCAAAACATCAGCCCTAACTATATAAACACCGCTTCCACCACTCAACCCAACATACAGCCTTCTATCGGTCACTATGCTAGTAACCACAAAATCAGCACAAAGCCTACTGCCGGGCTCGAGAGATATCGCCGCAACCCTACCCGGTAATTTATCAAAAATTTCAATAAGCCTGTTCAACCATCCACGATCATTGATTACCACATCATCCTCCATATACACTATATAACGAGTATTGGGGAAACCTGCTAGAACGAACCTAAGCGTTAAGTCCCTCTGCTTTCCTAAACCCATTTTCGGTAATGGTAGATAGATAATATCAAAGGCATTGCCTATCGCCTCCTTCAAAGAATTAACAATGCTAGGCGCATTAGATGGTGGATTACTCCAAGACAATACGATGCGTATTGATTCATGGGTAATTCCAATATTCCTAAGGCTCTCTACCACATGGCTCAAATCAACATTGTTAAAGGCATTAATTATAACAACTACATCCATAATTCGCTAACTGTAATAAACCTAGGTCTCATAATCTTTAACGCTTTTAATAACAGATTGAGCTTTGTAATGCTTGGTAGATGTGTATACAAAACCACAGTGTCTAAGTTCTTGAGTTTAAGCACCTCGTATATGTTTGAAAGGCGTAAGTTAAAGGCTATCACACAACCATGTTCATCAAGTAGTTTGTAATTCCTGGCTGGGCCCACGTACGTAGTCCTAACCACCCTATACACTTGCCTAGCCAACCTAGCTGCAACCTCACTATGTGGCCCATATGGGTACGCAAATGAGGTCACCTCATCACTCAACAACTCACTTAGGTACCTCTTACTCTTCACGAGCTCCCTATACATAACGTCCTCAGGCACCCTAGTCATGTCTATGTGGGTTACGGTGTGGCTACCAATTTCGTGACCCATAGATGCTATTTCTCTAATCTCCTCTGGCTTCAACAGCTCTTTGCCCATATACTCCCTAAGACCGGTAATCACGAAGAACGTAGCCTTAATACCACGCCTAGCCAGATAACGCGCAATCGCCAAGTGCTCCCTGTAACCGTCATCAAACGTAAGCGCTATAATCATTAAAACTACAGATTATCACTCTTAAAAGCTACTAATTACCGCTGGAGTTAAGGCTTTTCATCATTCTTCAAGTTATTAACAATCTCATTTAAAGCCAACACCAACAGGACCTCAACCAAATGGCCATTAATGAAACCGACACCATTTAGTATTTTCTATCAGTTCCATGATGTCCCTGAATTTTAGGTAGAGAGTATGCGCGTTGAATTTCTCATACGCATACCTACGCACATTATTGCGTAATCGGTTATTATTTGCTACCTTGACGACATTCTCAAGAGTTTCCTTAAGGCTGTTTATATCGGGAATCCTAATTCTATATGGTGGATTTCCCATGATTACTTCTTTCTTCACCTTTACTAAGAAACCAACATCATCATTCACGATTTCATTCCATGGGGGGGCATTTAATGCGATGACCGGTGTTCCTACGGCCATAGCCTCAATTATAGGTAGCCCAAACGCGTCGCTGAGTGATACATGTACATAAAAATCAGTAGAGCTAATAAGTCCATATAGTTCATGTTTACTCAAATATGTATCTATAATTTTAAAGTTATCAAAAGATAAACCAAATTCATTAATAACGCTTTTGAACACGCCGCCTTTATTTTTTGGAACCTTAAATAGGAACGATGCATTTTCCCTGAGGACTGAGCTTTCCTTAATTGCCTTGAGCAGAAACTTTACGCCTAGTAATTTATAAATCTCCATACCAGATAGTACTACGGAAAACAGCGTTTTTCCAAGCCCATCACCTATTCTGGGCAATGTTTCTGGTATATCGCAGGGGTCAAAACCATGAGGGATTACATAATGCGTTTTTATCCCAAGCCTTGATAACTCATCATTTGCATATTTGCTAGGCGTTATGATTAGCGGGCATTTCAAGCGTATAATTGCCTTTGAAGCATAGCTATGCATCGGCCCCTCAATTCCTAAATACGCAATTACCCTATTTGCCAATAAAATATGGGGTGATGCTAGACTATATATAGAACCAACATTAATAAAATTTATACCTATTATTTTTATAGGATTATATGAAAGGGGTATTTTTAAAACATGTGATAAAGTACGAGCAACTTCATAGAATCCGCCAGCAGAAGATCTACTAATTATTACCCATGTCATATTAACATCTTACTTAGTCTGTGCGCGACTGGACGGTGGGCTAAGTTTTTAGTGGCGAATTCTCTAACCTTAATGCTCAACTTGTCTAGTTCTGTCCTCATATCTATAGTTTGCTTTACTAAACTTAAATAATCATTATCCTTAACCCTAATATACAATCCCGTATAGTCATCCATCGTGGGGCTGGGGCCGCCGATAACTGGCGTCCCCGAGGCAAGCGCCTCAACTAGGGTGGCTGGCGGCTCGGTGGGGTAGGGGCCGGAGAAGGGTAGCAATAATACGTCTACTGCGTTGTAAATATACCAAATAGGTGTAAGTCCTTTAATCACTATAGCGTTTTTACTCAGCGCCTTTTTTAGGTGGAGCAGAACCTCTTTTGGTAAGTTCTCGATTCTTAGCGATGTGATGAGGAACTTAACTCTGTCTCCGCCTAGCTCGGCGGCTAGCCTAGCCACGACGTCAAAGCCTCTGTTTACGTCGAGATCCCCGACGTAACTTACAATGAATTTGTCTACAGGGAGTCCTAGTAGACGTCTGACGTATAGCTTGTCTCTGGGTTTAAACAGATCGGCGTCGACGGGTGGATATGTAAATACGCCGTTGTTAAAGAGTTGCGCTGTCCTTCTTGAGGTCCCTACCACAAGCGTGGAGCCCCGCTCTATCAATGCCCTCTTGACCTTCCAGTTGCCGTGAATCTCTGGGAGGTAGGAGAATTGAAATGACAAGACCCTGTGTCTGCGTAGATTTAGGGCTGTTATAAGTAACTTATTTACATTGAGCAGAATCACGACATCGCATCTCGCAGACAATATCTTCGTGGCCTCGCATAGTAGAAACATATTTTTAATATTTTTACTGGGGACTGCACAGTTGGCCGTGTCTATGACGATTAGCTCATCGCCGTATATCATACGGAGAACCTTTAGGAACTCCCGCGCAAAGGCCGTCTGTCCTTCCCTGAGTGCAGGGTGTCTTATAGCCGCACAAACTTTTCGACGCATGCGTAAAACATCTTCGCCGTGCGCTTCCAAGAAAACTCGCGGGCCCTCCTTACCCCTCTCACGCTCAAGTCCTTAAGCAGTTCTTCGTTATTTAGGGCCCAGTCCACCACCTCGGCCGCCTCCGTGATGGAGGTTGGTTTTACAAACAAGCCAGCGTCCCCTAGGACTTCCATCACCGCCAGCTCGCTGAACGCTATTACCGGAAGCCCACACGCCGCCGCTTCTAGAGACACTAGGCCGAAGCCTTCATGTAGAGAGGGGTAAAACAATACGTCTGCCGACGCGTAGAGCCTCGGCAAGGCCTCCTCAGGCAACTTGGGGAGACAAATCACGTCATTTAGACCGGCTGGGCAGGGCCCTCTGATGAATAACTTGGCTCTCGTTTTGAGCCTTCGAAAGACGGCAACGGCGGTTTTAGTTATGTGCGGTTTTGTGGCTACTACGAGGATGGCCTTGAACCCTCTTACTTTCGTGATCGGTATGGGTCTATATATGTTGTGGTCGACTCCGAGGTAGACGACGCAGGGCTCGACGCCCGTGTATTCACGTATCGTGGCGGCGATGGCCCTTGTGGGGGAGAGAACGCCGTCGAGAAGCGGCTTCACTAAGCTGAGAGAAAACATCCGCCGTAGCCTCTGTTCAAGCGGACTCCTCCCAGCGTCTAGAGCCGCAAGATAAGTATGGCTTATAGACCTTATGTCATACATAAACGTTATTGTTGCGACATTCTTTAGTTTTGCCCCAATATAATATGGTAGATATTGCAAAGTAGAGTCAATGCCGACTAAAATGTCTGCATCGCAGAAATATGACCTGCAGATTTTAGCATTAGTTATCATTGTTATATTTTTAAGTATTTTTTGGTGGCTCTCGTTTTCTGTTGTAGCAACTATGCCTATATACATGATTTTATAAAAGCCTCTATGTCGTTAAGAACAGACTTAAAGGAAAGGGTCTCCCTAACCGCCTCTCGGCTCCTCCCTGAGAGTTCTCGGAGGAGGGGCGGATCTTCGAGCAACGTTTTTAGAGCGTCTGCAAGACTTTCGGACATCGGCTCTCTTATTAGGGATTGATCCACCTCCTTTACTACCTCTGCGGCGCCCACATATTTAGCTACGACGGGCACCACGCCGAGGGCCATCGCCTCCACTACAGAAATCGAGAAGGCGTCGAAAAGCGACGGCTGTAGATAGACAGAGCATTTACGCAGTAGGTTGAACAGTTCCGCTCGGGGCAAGGGCTTCACGATTTTTATGTACTCCCTTACGCCGAACGTTTCGGCTTTCCGCAGGATTAAACGCGTTAGGCGACCCTCCTCCGTGCCGCCTATCAACATGAAGATGGCACGGACGCCCTCCCCCCTAAGTCTATGTGCTACATCCGGCACTAGGTGGAGCCCTTTGATAGGTATGAAGGCGCCTACGAAGCACACCCAGGGTCTCTTCTCGACTAACTTGGCTTCTAGCAACTTATCGATCTCAGGCGGCACCGGATGTATGATGAATACGTCGTTGTCTATCAGCTTGGCGACTAGCTCCGACACGCCCAGCACCTTGTCTGGCAACTTGTAAAGCAGGTTCACGGCCGGCTTCAGTATTGATGGGGAGTTCGCCACAGCTGTCCAGCACCTGAAAGACAGTCTTTGCGTGATGCCGAAAGCCGTAGGTCTTACGCCTTCTGTGATCAATATATCGCCGTGGTTTATAAGCATCCCAGGTCTTTGCAGGCTGGCGAGCTTAACCTCGTGGCCCAAGGCCCTCATTGCCCTCAGCCAGGCTATATGACCTATGTGGGGCCTCTCTTTGAATACTACATATATTATTTTAGCCATATGGTCCAGAGATTATTCTTGTAAATAATGCCGTAGTTGCTATTTAGTGTCGTAGTTACATTCATTAATTGATTTTCTGTAATGCCAATTCTATAAATATTGAATGCCCTGTAGAAAACGGCGATGTAGTTACACTGGTTTAATTGGCTCGGCGTGGCTATGGGTGTTGGATCTATGTAGCTAATCGGTGCGCTCACGTTGTAGAGCCAATAATAAAACCAAAGCAGCTCATGTGCACCGGATGCGCATATCGCTGTTTGCGGAGCAAGGTATGTGGTTATGAACTTCGCCTCGGTAAGGTCCATGGCCGTTGGGTAGGCTATTGCCGAGAAACCCCACTTGACTACTGGAGATAAAACGATGAGTACTACGGCGATGATAGACGCGAGGTATTTGAACCATCTATGGCCTAGGCCTATTAGTGCTAGGACTGGCAATGCGGTGAACACGTAGATTGAATAGGGTACCATACCCCATCTGTTCATTGAAAGAGTTATTGCTTGCAATACAATCAATATGAAATATAAGACAACCCAAATTAAATGGTTTTTACAAAATTTATTTCTGAAAAATTGTCTTAAAATAATTATCGATATAAATAAGCCTATTAAGAACGCTAGAAACACAGTTAATTCCCTGATATAGTCATAGAGCTTCATTACGGGATTAACGGCAGGTAATACCAAGGAGGGCACGGGGTTCGTGGGTCCTTCGATAAATGCCATTAATTGCACTATTAGTGAGTATAGGCTTCCACTTAGGTAGAAGACTAGGTTTACTGCGAACCACATTACGGAAGTTAGCAGAGCAAGCGATACGAACCTCCTATCGAAAGCCGCCACGACGAGCAGCATGATCGGTATTATCAGCGACGTGGGATCCGAAATTATATATGCCATATAAATCAACAAAATAAATATTATGATAACTATTGAAAAATCTCTATTTTCATATAAAATTTCTGTATATCTATTGTATAAATAGACGGTGAATAATATCAGATATGAGAAGGCATACGGCGTCCTGCCATACAGTATGGGGTTGAGCATACCCGCGAGCACGATCAATACCACAAAAACTATATTGTTAAATATTTTATGTCTAATAGCAACTAATAGCAATATATTGATGATAGGTAATATTAGCTGGACGATAATAATACCTAGCAGAGGGTTAAGGCCGTTGATTAATGTGAATACGGCAGTGAAATAGGCATGGCCGAGAGACGACGGCTCGCCCTGTAGCGGCTCGACATAGCCTGACAATATACCGCTGAGGGCTTCCGCCGCGAAGCCCAGTTGGTCATTATATATGGGCAGTGATTTAGCATATACCATGTACGGCGCCACTAAGATTAGTGCCCAGAGGATGAGTAATGGGATTACGGTATGGTGATCACCACGTATATGCATTAGGAGGAGAATCGCTGTTAGGGTTGTTACTATTGAAATAATGTAAACCTTATTGTTATATAAGAAGAAGGGGGATTGCGTAATCACATTGACGTGCATCGACTCGAGGGAAGCTATGGAGAATAGTGAGAGGACCGCTGTAACGCCTATGAGTATCCAGGCGATTATTAGCGTGAACTTATCACTAAGGAAGGAAGCCCTCATTCGCCGACCACCTCCGTGTAAACATTGAGGTACTTCTTAGCCACGTCCTTCCAATCAAAATTCCTAGCGTACTCAATACCCCTCAATGAGTACATGTCCCAATTACTCAGCACATTATCAACAGCTCTCAGGAGCGATTTGGCATTGTTGAATAGTAATCCACCGCCTGAGCTTAGAATGTGCTCGCGCCTGGCGTCGTCCCTATCGTAGGCAATTACTGGAGTACCTGTGGCGAATGATTCTATAATTGGTAAACCAAAGCTTTCATGCTTTGATGTCAATAAGTAAAAGTCAGCACTACAGTACAGCTTAGGTACTTCATTATACGGTACATAATTTAGGTTTATTACGTCGTTAAAGTCGTTGCCTATACCTACGGCCATTAGAACGGCGTTACTGTATTTACGCTTAATGATCTTAAAGCTCTTAATTAATATGTCCCTACCTTTAAGGTTATTATATGCTGTTAGATTCAAAACCACTGGGTAACCATTAAATTCCTTCCTACGCGACTCTCTGGGACATGGTTTAAATAATTCAAGGTCAATGCCGTTGGGAATAACCTTACCTGACACGCTGAATAATTTGATTAATTGCTTATTTGCGTAGTTTGAAATCGTGGTTATGTGGCGTATCTTGGGTAGTAGGTTCTTATACACGTACTTGAGGCCTACGTTTATGACCTTGTTTTTTATGCCGGGTACGTAGATAGTTGGTGT
>Ga0080005_118261_pt1 | contig 13237 bp, 23 predicted proteins | sample JossMetagenome_2_FD_69208 | JGI IMG/M metagenome (GOLD analysis project Ga0080005, IMG submission 69208) | Hot spring sediment microbial communities from Joseph's Coat, Yellowstone National Park, USA - JC3_ASED (SPADES assembly) (version 2) | ecosystem: Environmental > Aquatic > Thermal springs >... | reverse complement strand
CGGCAGACAAGCTGGCTGAAGACGCCAATGTCGTCGTCAACATCTTAAACAGCTTAATCAACGAGGGCAGGGTCAACGTGGTTATCTTCGCCAAAAGCCCCCTTGTGCCGGGGGTGCCGCGGATGGTGATGGGCGCCCCGCGTAGCGTCTACGCGGTAAACGGCGTGAGGCGGCACGGCTACTCCATGCCACTTGCCAATTTCCTCCGCATATTCCTAGACTCGGAGCCGCCGGTTGAAGAAGATTCTGCGACGTAGGCGGCGTTTCTACGCCGTGACACAATTGCTTCAGTCAGGTTGAAAAAAGATAGCTTAATTAACTGAAAAATTCGAGTTTTTACCCGCCGCACTATTCACGGGGTTTCACGGGGGCACACCCTCCCCTCCCTGTCTACCTTCACCACCTTCTTCTGCCTATAGAGCCTGTGCGTGACGAAGGTCTTGCTGACGTTGCACAGCTCCACAACCTCGTCGATAGATACGCAACCGCGCTTACCCACCAGCTCTAAGACACAGCTCTCCTTCACCTTCTCCTCGTCTTCTTCATGCTCCGCGGCGGCGGCCGTGGCGGCGGACTGCGCATATATGTAGTACGCCATGTAGTAGATGTTGCGGAGGTGCTCCTCAATTCTAGATATTTGGCGCACCACGCGCCCCACCTCGAGCCACAACGCAACAACCAGCGCCGCCATTACCACCTGGAATATATAATCCATCATTTCAGCACCATTATGGGCTGGGCGCAGTCTACATACAGCATATTTACCGAGATGCTGAATTTACATACAGAGATGTCGCCTAGGAGCGTAAACTGTGTGGCGTTGGTGGCGTATATCCAGCCATGTCTAATGAATATGTATTGGTCGGTGACCATCTCGACGCCACATATTATTATGCCCGTCCGCGTCCTATACGCCTCGCCACGGCACATAAACAGCCCTATGGCCTGTAGTGGCTGTTGCGCTGGTGGCGGCTGGACCTGCGCGGTGGCGTTGACTTTTACGACGCGTGGCGTCGTCGTAGTTTGCGGCGGATACGTCGGTGGCATGTTAGAAAGCCACATCCACACCGCCGCCGCCACTACAACAGCTATTAATATCCACGTCTTGCCTGCGGTGATTGACAGCCCCGACTGAGGCGCCATGTGTGCGCATCTTCTCATGTATATAAACTTAACCGCCAGCTGAGGTAAGATTTATATACGTGGCGGTGTAGATGTGCTTATGTGCGTCACAAACCCCGACGTAGACCCGGGGAAGGTGGAAATGCTGACCAACATGTTGCTCAAGGCGAAGTCCGACGCCGACATCGACACTGCGCTTGAATACTTCAGATCTGCCCTCAGGAGCGAATACCTCACGGAGCTTAAGACGCTGTTAAAAGGCGACCAGCGCCTAGACGTCGTATACCCCGCGGCGAAGGGGTACCTATACCTGGCATACGTGGCGTCGCTTGTAGAAAGCGCCGTAGCGGGCATCACCGCGTCTACATACGCGGGGGGGCACTACTACCCGCCCGTTTCATGTTGCGTAGCGCTAGACGCCGTAAAGATGGCGTGGCTCCACTTCACAGCATCGTTCCCGCTACCCATGGCCGAGCTAGCCCGTAGCTGGGCCGCCGCGATAAAGTACGAACACCCCTGCCGCGTCCCTGGCGCAACTATACATGTCTTACGCATGTTGAAGCAGTACATAAACAACCTCGTCTTCACGTTAACAATATGAGCGCATGTGCGCAGTGCTTCATAGTCGTGTCGAAGGACTGCCCGCACTGCAGGGAGTTGCTCCGCAGGGCTAAAGACGCCGTGGAGTTGCTCCTGCGCCGCGGAGTCGCCGTAATAAACGTGGAGGACTTCCCCGATCTCTCAATGCTTGAAGACATAAGGGTGGGCGAGGCCGGCATCAGCTACGGGATACCCACGCCTCAGTTTATCTGCGTGGTGAGAGACGGCGAGACGTGGCGCCGCGTCTACCGCGCCATAATTACGTCCCCGGAGCAGTTCCACGAAGACCGCCGCTTCCTCGAGGCCAAGGTGGCGTGGCTTAAGAACATGTACGGCCACATCTGCTTCGAGCGGAGGGGCAGAAAGGCTAAGGAGGAAGCTGGACATAAGGAGAAGAAGCGTAGGCGTGTGGTTGAGGAGGTGGCATGAGCACATGTTACAGGCTTGGGGGGAGGCTGTGGCGCACCGCGCGGGGCTACTACGTGCTGTATCTCCACGTCCGCGACGCGCCACCTGAGCTCCGCGACTTGCTTGAAAGCCTCGTGAAGAAAGACGTGGAGATAGCGATTATATGTCCGTAGTGGCTGGCGCGTCGTATAAGGCATACGACGCGTCGCTGGATAAGCTGGTCACAATATCTATAGACAAGATGCGGAGGGAGATATGCGTCTCTAAGGACCTGGGGGCGTGGGGCATCGGGGGCAAAGAATGCTACCCATACCCCCACGGGGCCTTGGCTACGTTTGAGATGTTGTTGCGGGAGAGACGTGTGCCGTATGTGGTCACGGCGCCCGACTTTGCCGCGCTCCACATGTATACTGTGGTGGTGTGGGAGCCGGCGGGGGTTAAGGCGGTGGAAATATACTACGACAACAAGGGGTTCCTCAGGGATCCGAAAGGCAGGATAGTCGAGATAGCCGGCGCAGACGTTGCGGCCAGGTTCAAGACGGCGCCAGCCGACATCCATATGTGCCTGGGGCACGTGGCGGAGAGGGCTGACTCCGTCAAGATAGAGTGCATCGCGCCGCCGTATGAGGCGGCGCAGGCCATGTGGGCCCTCGAGCGCGCCAAGCTCTGCGTTGCCGAGAGACAAGACCTCGACGTGTTGAGAGACGTAATACGCAGATACGAGGCTGAGATAAACACCTGCCGCTCAGAGCTGGAAGAGCTGAAAAAGAGGAAGTAAAAAAAGGGGGGTTTTAATCGAGCGTCTTAAATATCCCCACAACCCACCCTTCCTTCACCCTAACGGTGTAGTTCCCCGGCAGGTATGCGACGTAGTACTCGCCGACTTGTCGGATACATTCGTTGGATACAAAGGGGCCGGCCTGCACCACGGGGCATGTGCCGTTTACGATCTCGATGTGCTTCGCCACGATCATGGTGTTCCACAGCAACTTCACTGTGGCGTCATGTATGTAACCGTGGTTTAAGGCTGCGACAGTGACCATAACGGCGGCGGTCAGCGCGGCCGCCACTAGTCTCGCATACATCATCATTTCGAACGTGTACGTATATAAATATACGCTAGAAGCGCCATCGTGACGAGCGTAAGTGCGGGGAAGAATATCAGCGCATCTATCCAGAATATCATGCCGTTGTAGACGGCGTGGCCCGCTATGGCGCCGACGAGGCCGTGCCTGCGGTAGATGTCTGTTATCCACCGCGTCGCCATGCTGATAACCGCCAAGACGGCGGGCGTCAGGAACATTACGTCGAAGAGCCTCGAGGGTATGTGGAACACGACAAACATGTAGTTGGCGATTGGGCCCACTGCTGGCAACATGAACCTCGACGTGAGCTCCTCCCAGCCGGTTATTCCGGGCCAAAACAGCACCTCGACGCCTGAGTATTGAAGCGCCAGCGCTGTCTGGGAGGCGTGCGTCGCGGCGCAGATGGGATATATAGTGAAGCCGAGTATAAGCGACGCCACCACCGACGCGGCGGCGAGCCTCGCGCCGTGGCTGTACATTCTGTATACCTCATATGCAGCTACCGCGGCCCATCCCATGGGGATGCCGATCACCAGCGCCAGCGGTAGCGTCCTCACGCCGCCCTTCAGATCCTCTATTGGGTTTCCGCTGGTGATATACAGCGGCGCGCCGCGCAGTATATACAGCATAAGCGCGGCGCTTGCTATGAACGCTCCCCACACCGCCAAGCTCACCGCGCCGGCCCTAGTCAGCGCGATGGACATAAGAGATGTGTACATCATGGCGTAGGCGAATACATACAGCACCATGAGCCCCGCACCTTGTGGCGCGAAGTCGCCCCACTCCCGCAACGCATACGTCATGTAGCCCCAGGCGAACGCCGTCGCAAGTGCGCCGCTCAGCAGTAGAGCCGCCGCCACGTCGACAAACCGCTTATACATCCCCCACGGCGCATAAAACAGACTTAGATATAGTAGCGCCAGCGCGACCACCATGGCAAGTGTGTAGTACGAAATTATTCTCGCGGCCATGTCAGTGTTTAAACATGAGGTAAATAACTGTTATAAGCGCAGGTGGCAGGCCGAAGCTGAGGAACGCCCTCTTGTCGAGTAGCGTAAATTTAAGCACCGACACCCAGATGTTAAGCCAGTGCGGAAAGACGCCGACCGCCGCTGGGGCTGTGAGCATAATCAGCGCGGGGACTGATATCTGGTCGTGGATGGCTGCGGCGAACATCGTCCTTATGGCGTCTTCCGCGGCGGCGAACTCCTCTATCACCCTAGCCAGCGTCGCCCTTATGACGAGGGCGGTGAGGAGGTCGGGCAACGTGGCCACGACAGCAGCTACTGTCCCCAGTTGCGTCTCAGACATGTGCCACGTCACAAGCGCCCGCCCCAGGTCCCACGAGACGTATACTATCAGCACGGTGTTTACCGCCAGGTCCACGGCGGTGCGGGCGTTGAACCTCACCGCGGCTGGCAGGCCGCGGCTGAACAGGAAGGGCAAACCTAAGGCGCCTACGGCGAACCACAGCCAGTAGTACGGCTCATGCGGGATGGGCAGGCGCAGGGGCGCCTCCACCAGCGCCCCAAACGCCAGGGTGGTGGCAACCCACAGCGCAATAAGTTGCCAGTCCCTCTTTACCGCGTCTAAGTACTGCAACCTCACGATGGCGGTGACCAGGAAGGCGTCTACAAGCGTCGAGACCATGGAGTCGAGGAAGGCGGCGGTGTATTTCCCCGCCATGGCGAAGTATATAGCCACTATAGTCTGTGGAATTGCAGCCACCCAAGACACTATCATTATGTTGTAGATGCCGTGGATGCCCAGCTCACCGGTTGCGCGTTCAATGTCGTCGCTGAGGGCGTAGAGGAAGCCGACGAGAAACGCCACGTCGGTCACAGCCACCGCGGCGGTGGCGCCCTCGTACTCAAGATACAGCCTAACGGCGGCATACGCCACGGGAACCGCAACATAAAGAAGCCGCCTCATTGCACGTCGAAAGGTGACTTCTTTTTCTTGTCCTTATACCGCTCCTCAAGCGCCTTAAGCACCTTCTCTAGACATTCACACATAGGGTGAGAAGGGTGAGAAGAAAAAAAGGTTTTTACCGGGCGCGGGTGGCAGAGGCCTTGGCCCAGGCCGCGATGCCAGTGGGGTATCCAGTCTTCCACTTGTCGAAGGCGATGTCGGCGCCCGCCGAGAGCTGGTAGACGCACTCCTCATAGCTCCCAAACGTTACTTTGAACTGGTCGGGGAAGGCGGTCTTTAGAAAGTCGCAGGTCTGCATGGCGTACTTGATCTTGTACTGTTCCTCAGCCGCCTCCACCGCCTCGGTGCCGTGGACTGTGTCTGGCACGTTGGCAATTTTCAACTCGCCGAGACTTACTGACATGTCTCTATGAAACGCAATGGTTTATATATCTTTGCATATAAAAGACGGGGTAGAAAAAGTGGGTTTTTTTATTACACCGGCCGCGTCCAGGGGGTCGGCGCGCCCAACAAGATGGTCCACGCACGTGGCACGAGGCCGATGAGGAAGTAGAACGCATATGCCATCAGCGCCACGGCTATCCACGTGTACGCCTCGTGCCCCCTCCTGCGCGACGGCAGTAGCGCCATCGCCAGCGTCAATATGCCTGCGGGGCTTAGGAACCCCGCCGCATACGCCACCGTTGCGCCAAACATCACGCTGGGCGACACGATTGTGCCCTCGAGCCGGTGCCAAGCCCGCGCCATCAGCGTCCCGACGATGTACGCACCCACGTCGCCAGCTACCTTCGCCGCACCGATTGCGCCGAGCCCTGGAAAGAAGAATATAGGTGTCAACCCCAGCAATACCGCTATCATCAGCGATGCCGTGAAGAAGCCGAGGGCGAAGTTCGCCACGAGGAACACGAGACTGAAGGCCACGAACACCTCGGCGGCGGCGAAAAACGTAGACACGGGCAACGCCGCCAGCGCCATGACGCCGGGCGGGAGGTTGTGCAGTACCCTGTGGATTATCTGGCGCGACGTAGACGTGACGAAGGATACATACATCGAGAAGCCGTTTAGCAACATCCCCCCGAGGAACCCGGCTACGAAGCCGAGCAGTATGCTTATGAAGAAGTACACCCCCGACGTAAAGCCGGCCCAAAACGCGTAGAACGCCCAAGCGTTGAGGAAGTTCCCCGCTATGTCGAAAAACATGATGATTGCGTACCAGAAGACGAATATTGCGCTTGCCAGAATCTCAGCCAGCGTGTAGCCAGCGACCGGCGCCCCCACGAGGCCCAAGAGGCTACCGGCGACTGCGGAGACCAAGCCGCCCCAGCCGTCGCGGCGGTACGCTGTCCAGTATATATACGCCAGCCCTATCGGCGTAAATACGTAGTCTGCGCCCACCGGCTTGTAGTATATGAAGAGCGACGTAGACAGGAGGCCGAACACCGCCCAGCTCAGCCCAGGCAAGAGCGCCACTGGAAACAAGGTCAGGTACCTCAGGATGAGGTACAGGAGTATGCTTATCATTGCGTGAAGGCCAGCGCCGCGGCTAGGGCGATAGAAGTCACCCCGAGGCGCTTCTGCCAGCCACTGAGGGCTGTGTCTAAGATGACGATGGCCGCCACCATCGGCACAAGGGCGTGCCACAGGTCGGGGAAAGCCGCCGAAAGAAACGGCACGCCGACGGCGGCGTCTACGGCGGCCTCGGCCTCGCCCTTGAGCGCTTCATACAGCCTATATATCGACACGAAGGCCACCGCCATGGCCATCCCCGCGAAGGCTATCTGCGCAACGTCGCTGTACCGCGCCGCCGCCTCGCCGACTGCCCTCACCACGGCGGCTATCATGACCCAGCCCATCACCACGAGCGAAATTATGGCAAATGGGGCGTCCTCAGCGCGCTCAAGCCGGCGCGAGAGGTACGTCCACGCCAGCGCCGGGCCCACCGCCGCGCCGAAGGTGCTCGCCAAGCCCAGCGCCTCGCCAAGCGCTTGAAACACCCTAAGCATAACTAGCGCAAGCGAAGCGGCTAGGGTCATCAACGCCTGCGAAATCACCGTGTTGTCAGAGGCCCATACCAGCACCCCAGCCAGCGCCGACGTAAACATCTCTACGACGCTGGGCCTCTCGGAGGTGGCGACTCTAAGCGTAACCGCCAGAATCCACGCGGGGACAAACAGCCAGTAGTAATCCGGCGCCGCCTTTGCGACGGCGGAGCTGACAAACGCCGCCGCGAGCAGGTGCCAGAACTGCCGCCGCGACGCTATTAAGAGCGCAATCAACGTCCCCAGGGCAAGCGGGATGAACATGAAAGAAAGAAAACAGTATAAAAAATATGTTTTGGTTTAAGTAGTGCGCACAACTCTAACCGTGGCGTTGACAGGCCCCCACGCCGAGATAACACGGTAATCACCGAAGAGACTTTCGCCGTAGTCGCAGTACTCCACAAAAGGCGTCGCCTTGCCGTTTTCGTCCTCCAGGAAGGCATTAGTCACATATACCGTTACGCAGTATTTCATAGATGCGTTGCCTATTAAATATATTTTGTTAGGCACGAAATTAAGGTAGTACATCCTGGCTTCGTTTAGGTTGAGGTCTGTCGCGTTGATTGTGTAGTAGGTATCGTGGTAGTCCACGTTAAGAACTACAGTGCCTGCGGCGACTATTACAAGCGCCGCCAGGATTACAGGTACGGGGATCCGCATCATCACCCTACAACTCTGTAGTTTATATTAATTTTGCCCGGACCCAAGACGTTTACATACGCCGCCACCGTGTGGTTGCCCTTGTCGAGCACAGCCAAGGCGGGGTTGCCGTAGAAGTTGTTATCGACGGCGAACCATATCTCGTAGTCGCCACTTCCCCTCAGCTCCACAACTACAGGCGCGTCCGTATAGATCCACCCCAACTTCACGTAGTGCAACCCGCTGACGTTTACAACCACCTTGTCTATAAGCGACACTGTGACGTTGGGTGGTGGCGGAGAAGCCACCACCGTGGTGGTGACCGTCGTGGTGTTGCTACTTTTTGTGTTAGACGCCTTGGGTATCGACGCCACGGCGTAGGCCGCCACTATCAGCGCTATAACCGCCACGGCAAGCGTTACGAGATTTACTCTAGAGCTCATAGGCACGATACAGCACACCAATATATATTTTTCTTCTCATTTCGCCACCTCGGCGTGTAGATACGTGTCGTAGCTCCGCGTCACCTTAGGCACGTAGTACACCGCATAGACGGGCCAGTAGACGTAGACCTCATCCGCCCGCTCGAGGCCGGCGGCGGTGTAGCTGGTCTCGCCGTCTAGCCGCATAAGCGAGCTGAATGAGTAGACGAACCAGTTGCCCTTAGTCCACCAGTTGTACCCGTCGAACCAGTCGGTGTAGATGTAGACCTGGCGGGCGTCGAAGGTGAAGTAGTCCCGCCTCGGCACGAAGAGGTAGATGTAGTACGACTCTATCGACGCAATGGAGTCCCTCAGCGCGCCGTCGGGCACCACGGGGTACCATATGTAGAACCTCTTAACCTGTATTATCTGCGCCGCCCAGACATACGCCGCACCGCCGCGGAGCCGCGCCACCGCGCCGTGTGTGTTGTTGAAGTTATACAGCCTAAGCGTAGTGCCGTCTCCCAGCGCCGCCTCTATGTACCAGCCCTTCGACGGTAGCCTGCCCGTAGCGGCTACAGGCGCTGCGTTTCCATACTTCGCAGTGAATGCGTACCAACCTGTGGTGTTTGTGCTAAGCGTCACGTTGCCAAACGCCGCGATTGTGATGTACCGCGCCGAGCCGTTAACCACAACATAAAGCGGCGCAGTGGCCTCGGTGGCGTTGCCCAACTCGCCAAGAGGGAACAGAAGCGCCGCCGGTGGCGACGTGGCGCCCAGCAACACCAGAAACACAACCACGGCAACTAACACCAACACCACCGCCGCCACCACCAGCAACAACACGAGTCTTCTCATGTGAGAAGGTATGAGAAAAAATAAAAACTTTAGCTGGCCCGGACGCGCAGGTACGTATTGACGTCGCCCCCCGTGGCGTTGCCCCAGTAGGCGGCGACTACGGGCCAGTATATCCAGACATCTACGCCACCCACCCACTCCAAGCCGTCCACGGCGTAATCCACGCCGGGGCTGAGCGGATTAAAATCTTTTATGTCAAGGAGGAGGCACGTATTTTTTTCATGCCACACGCCGTCGTAGTAGTCCACATAGATACAGATGTTGTTATTATTATAAACGATGTAGTCGCGGCTCGGCATAAACAAGTAGACGTATCTGCCTGTCCCCGCGATGAAGCTCCTAAGCCCGGCATATGGGTCGCCACGCGCCGCTATGGGGTACCACACGTAGTAGTCGCCCAGATCCAGTATCTTCGCCGCCCACGCAAACCTCCCGCCCCCCTTCAGCATCTCCACCACGCCGTATTCGTCGTCGTAGTTATAAATCTCAATAACTGCGCCGCCAGCCGACTGCACGGTTATGTACCTCCCAGCCTTGGGGAGCCTCCTCGCCGCCACCACCGGCGGCACCGGAAACTTCCCGTAAAACACGTACCACCCCGAGGTGTTTGTAGAAAGCGCCACCCTGCCAAACGCCGCAACTGTGGCGTATCTAACGAAGCCGTACCCCGAGACGTATAACGTCTTGTTTTTATCAAACAGCCCCCCGGGGGCGTCGCCGAGGGGGAACAGAAGTGCATGTATAGACACCTCGGGCGGTTGCACCACAACCACCCGCAGGTGGAGCGTAGCCGTGGCAACTATGAGCGCGGCTACCGCCAAGACTATCGGCACCCTCATCGCCACCCCTCGGCGCGTAGGTATGTGGACTCGTTGCTCCAGTAGGCAACAACTACGGGCCAGTACAGCCAGATATTTACATCGCCGACCCACTCAAGCCCGCTGGCGTAGAACTGGGTCGTGGCGTTGAGCTCCATCTGGCGCGTGATACCTGCGTACCCGGTCCTCGTGTCTGTATAGACGTATATGAGGCGGCCGTCGAAGTCCATGTAGCTGGGGTGTGGCACGAACAAGGCGACGCGGCGGCCGGTCTTAGACGCTATGAGCTCTTTCATAGCGGCGTCAGGCACTGTGGGGTACCACACGTAGTAGCCCCTCATCTCAACTATCTTCGCCGCCCAGGCGGACCACACCCCCGACGTGCCCCTTAAAACGGCGCCGTGTGTGCCGTTGAGGTTGTAGACCTCGAGGATAGAGCCGTCCCGCAACGTTGTCGATATGGAGCTCCCCTCAACGGGGAGCTCAGCCGCCACCACCGCGGGGGGTAGCACGTCTTTGACCAGCGCCACGTACCACCCCGAGGTGTTTGTAGAAAGCACCGCCCTGCCAAACGCCGCAACTGTGGCGTACTTCACGCTACCGCCCGCCGCCGCGATATGCAACGTCTTGACTTGGTCGAACGGGCCGCCCGGGGCGTCGCCAGCGGGGAACAGCAACGCCTGCACGGTCGCGTTGGGCGGCGGCACCACGTTTATACGTATGTGGAGCGTTGCGGCGACGGCGAGCAAGACGGCGCCGAGGACAGCCGCAGGTATGCGTATCATGTCTCACAGATAGCCCCAGCTATATATGTTTGCGTTTATTAACCTCGGCGCGCCCCGCAACCACACGGCCCTCCGTTGCGGCCTTGGCGGTAGCCGCCTCAGCAACTACGGCGTAGACCGCCCGCCTGTAGTATATCACCGCCTCGGCTTGTTTTGAAAAAATTGCGTTTAGCAACAACACGGAGCCGAAGAATATGAAGGTGGCTACGCCCGTAAACACGGCCCCCCAAACCGTGGCGTACTCTAAGTAGCCCTCAAGGGGCGTAAAGGGCAGTATAAGCCTCATCCCCATCAGCTCCCTCACCGCCCACAGCCCGTTCACCACAAACCACACCAGTACACCCGCAAGCCCCCACCTGATCAGAAAATCGCCGAGCCACGTGGCGAGGGGCCGCCTGGGCGGCATGGAGGCTATAAACGCGATTATAAACGCGGTAGCCATAAACCACAGCCACGCCCTGACTATTTCGTTATCTAAATCCATCGTCTCCACTCCGCGGCTTTTTTATAAATTTTACCACACGCGGCGGAAGCGGTAGTAGAGCTTGTAGCGCAGGGCAAATATCATGAGCGGTATGAAGACCCACGCCGGTATGATAAACGCCACCTTGTAGGCGGGCGCGTAGGGGCAAGCCCTGACGTAGGTCGGCCACGGCGGCAGTAGCGCCTCCAGCTGTCTCAGCAGGTTGCTCAAAACGTCGCCACCCAGCCACAGCGCGGCCTTGGCGTTGTATATCACCTCGGTGCATGTGGAGGATACGTAGAAGTAGTGCACAATCGGTATCTTTACGGCGACGCCGAAGAACTGAGCGTCTTGGAGCGCCACAGCCCAGCCAGCACCCCCAGGCGGTTCAGGCAGGATGAACACTATGCTCAACGGCGGCGCGTAGGGCATGGCCGACGCCGTGAGGACTACGCCGACTGGCGAATAATAGCCGAAGATGAGCCCCAGCTGGAATATCGACAGTTGCACCAGGAAGGCGTAGGAAAAAACTAAGATGTTTCTCAAGACGGCCACGGCAACTTAAGACCCAGCGCGTTTATGATCAACGTCGCTAGCGCAGTCGCAATAATCAAGATACCAGCAGCCTCAAGCGCCTTGGCCAGCTTGCCTAATATGAATAGAAAGCCGCCTATTATGACGCCAGATACGGGGTTGCTAAACGCCGTTTTGAATGCCGTTTCGGCTACTTGAAACAGCATCTTCAAAAACTCGATAACTGTATTTACATCGATTTGCATGTCACTTCAGCCTGACCCGAAACAACTTTTCAAGCTCCTGGGCCGAGTCGCAGACCGTGTACGTCCTGCCGTCTTTGTGGATCTCCACCACACAGCCACCCTTCGTACCCTTCACAAAGTTTGCAAGCTTCTCCGCGTCCTTGTCGCACAGCACCCTGCCGTAGCCCCCAGCGTCCACCACAAACACGCAGTACTGAAGCTCCTTCTTGTCTGAACCCTTGAATATCTCAAACATGACACCCTAAGAAACCGCACATATAAACATAACACCGGTATTGACCGGCGTATTCACACCCGTCTTGAGACGCAACACGCCGTATTCACCACGATGAGTAGGTGACGATGGTGAACGCGACAACACGCTTTAAATACATACAAACAACCCCGCCGACACATATATACACACATCTATAAAGAGTGAATAATAAGTAAAGCGTGTGGCGGGTCACAACATCATCCCCATCACAACCCGAATTTTATGAATATCAAATTTTTTTGAAGGGGTGTGGTATGTGCACGGGTGGGTGGGGGGATGCCGAGGGTGTGTGTGGGCAACTAGGGGAGTATATGCACCAGTATTAGGGCGGGTGGCAGGCTCCACAGGAGGTTGTACATCCAATCCACCGCCAGTCTGCCAGGCGAGGCCCAGTCGAGTAAGATATGTATTACCCCCAGAACCAGAAGCGCGGCGTTATGTAAATACGCCGAAATAACCACGGCGGCTACTATAGATATGACGTCGTGGTATTTACTCCGCCTAAGGCCTTGGTGGCCCAATACGTCCGTAACCGCTGTGTGTAGCGACGCCGCAACCACCGCCGTAGATACGTCAACCCCCAACGCCACTAGGGGCGCCACCCCCCAGAGGATGTGTGTAAACCACTTCAAGATTTAGGCGGCGGCTAGTGGAAGCAGGGCGAATATCGTCGCCACTACCGCCGCGGCTGTAGACAGCACCTCGTCGCCACCCTCCTCTGCGTCCTGCGCCACGTCTAGCGTCAGCAACGCCACCGCCACCTCAAACCCCTTCACGACGTCAAAAGCCACCCTCCCCGCCACGACTAATATGAAGAACATCAACACAACCACCACCGTGAGGACGCCTGCCACGGTGACTATCTTCATTGCCACCACACAACGCCGTATTTATATATTTTATACTTCCGCAGAAATTCCGCGCCTTGGCCACATCCACGATAAAATACACATACCCCTTCTTCCTTTTCTTCCCAACCGAGACGCCAAACGCCTCAAACAGTTGCACAGCCGCAGCCAGCACCGACGGCG
>Ga0080005_115420_pt1 | contig 13274 bp, 14 predicted proteins | sample JossMetagenome_2_FD_69208 | JGI IMG/M metagenome (GOLD analysis project Ga0080005, IMG submission 69208) | Hot spring sediment microbial communities from Joseph's Coat, Yellowstone National Park, USA - JC3_ASED (SPADES assembly) (version 2) | ecosystem: Environmental > Aquatic > Thermal springs >... | reverse complement strand
GGAGGTTTGATGCCGCGGTGGCTGTCTTCACACTCCATCATTGGGGTGACCATGACCTATCCATGAGTAATGTCGTGAAATCCCTAAGGCCCAATGCTTCATTTATCGTTGTGGAGGTCGATGGGGATGGTTGAATGCCCACGGCCACTCATGTACGAGTAAGTGCCTAACTGATGTGTTAACGCCGTACTTCAATGATGTGGTTTTGAGGCGTAAATTCCCGCTGATAATTGCGATTGCCAAATCACCTAAAGCACCCACGCCTTAGATACCTCATAACAACGCCTACGGATAAACCCTCAATACCCGCCACAGCCGAGACAATCAATATGTTTACTGGTGTTGGTGGGTCTATGATTGTGGAGAATAACGTAAGTGCTGCCGCTAAACCCAATTGCGCTAGGGCTAAGGTTTTAAGTAATGGCTTATTCACGGCACACCTCTCCTCCCTAATCGTAGTTACTAACTTCACAAAACCAATACTGCCAACCTGACTTTTAAGTGTTTTATTTGTTGATGGTACGGGAATGCTTATTAGGTTTAGTGCGCGTTTCACATAATGAGTGTACTTGAAGTTCTTAATAATGCCATTAACGGCGTTAAGGGTCTCGTCGATGAGTGCATAATCATAGCTAGGAACGTTAGGTGGTCAATGATTAGGTTCGCAAACAACGAACCAACGATAATAAACAATTGGCTGACACAGGAGGTGAGCCTGTACGTCGCTAAGTCCAGGAGGTACATAACGGCATCGCTCACATCAATAAACGCCAGGGACATAAGTAGTGAGCTGCAGAGGATGGTTAAGAGGCTCGAAAACCTGCCCGAGGACGAACTCTACACAGGACTAACGCATGTCGGCAAACCCAGCCAGTTACCTGGGTCCTACGATAAGAACGTTGAGGTTGACGTTGGCAGGATCGTTGATAAGCTTAACAACGCGATAAATGCATCCCTGTCCGAGGGCTCGAGTAGGAATGCAGGGGCCCTAACGTTTGGCATTGAGGAGAGGTATTACGTGGATACCACAGGGCTTGAGCTCGAGGATAAATCATCATTCGTAACACTGACGATAAGGGCCTTCTTGGATGATGTCTCGGCAACCTCCGTATCCGTATCGAGAACGTTAAGCGAATTCAAACCCGAGAATGCAGGTAGGGAGGCTGGATCATTGGTCGCGCTGGCGAAGGGATTGCCTGAGGAGAGGATAGATAATGGGCGTTATGATGTACTGCTCGGACCGTTGGTCGCGGGTCACCTGTATGGATTGCTAGCATCCACCTGGTTCAACGCATACTCAATAATTACCGAAATGTCTGGTGTGACTAGGGATGACGTCGGTAAGCAGGTGGCCAGTGAGAAATTAACCCTCGAGGACTTATCGGGTGAGGGTTCCGTGGTTGGTTCGGAGGCCTTTGATTACGAGGGTAATGCCACGACAAACCTCACAATCCTAAATGGGGGTGTCTTAACGAGCATTCTTCACAATAACAGGACAGCCGCGCGATTCGGTGTAACCAGTACAGGTCATGCTGTGAATAATTGGGTTAGGCCAAGCCCAAGGCATGTGAGGATTGGTGCGGGTAGCTTATCGAGTGATGTTGATACTGTGATGAGGGAATTAGGTAGTGGATTGTTGATAACTAATAATTGGTATACTAGGTTCCAAAATATTAAGGAGGGTTTGTTCTCGACAGTTGTTAGGGATGTTGCATTGCTTATTAGGGATGGAAAACCTGCTGCCAGGTTACGTGGATTAAGGATTGCGGATTCCTTCAAGACGTTGCTTAGGAACTTCACGGACTCTAGTAAAGATACGAGGCAGGTCTATTGGTGGGACATGCCTATACCGGCTTCATCACCATCCTACGTTTTGATCAGGGGACTCAACATAACGAAGGGTTAGGTTGGTGATTTCAAAACCCTAACCCCACTAACCCTGAAGGTCACGCCACCCAGGAAGACAGGCACTCCCTGCTCAGGGTTTCCCTTACCGCAAGTCCCTGGGAAGAGGCGTAGGTCATTAGCCACAGCGTCCACATTGCTCCATAGGGTCTTGGTGTCAACCTCAATGAATGGGTCCCTAACCATGTACTTGAGATCCCCATTCTCGATGTAATAGGCCTCGAAACCACCATACCTACCGAACCAACGCCTATCATCGATGTTCCACTCGGTGTATGAGGCAATGAATAAGCCCTTCCTCGTCTCTCTAACAATCTCCTCGGGCTTCCAATCACCAGGTGCCAGGTAGGTATTTGCCATCCTAGGTATCGGTTCCTTATCAAACTCACTAGCCCTAGCCGCCGCATTGCTCGTTAGCCCTATGTAGCTGGCGTACTCCCTATTCATGAGGAACTCATTGACATAACCATTCCTAATCAAGTACCTAGGCCTAGCAGGCACGCCCTCCTCATCCACGAGGTAATAACCGTAACTATTGGGTATTGTTGGGTCATCGATTATCGTGACCAGGTCACTACCCAGCTTGTAACTACCCAGGTAATCAACCCTCATGTAGGACTCACCCGCCTCAGCACCCTCCCTACCCATTATCCTATCCAACTCTGACGGGTGCCCAACACTCTCATGAACAAATATGCCGGCCAACTCAGGACTAAATACAACATCCATCACGTCATCGTGCGGAAGCGGTTTCGCCTTATCAAGGACATCCCTGATCGCGCTAACTTCCCTATCCAACTCCTGCTCCACATTGCCCAGTATCTCAAAACCGCCCGAACCGCCGAACTCCACATTCCTCTGGGCACTACCCTTCTGTGGGTCATAGGCTATTAATGAACCGAATAAGTAAATCCTCGGTACCCTACTCCTCACGTAAGCTCCATCACTGGTTATCAATACCTTGTCCGTAATTTTAACGTTAAGGAATAGGTTCCTAACCCTAACCCTAGGCTCGACCTTAATGCGCGAATCAAGCCCCGTTAGGTACTTCACCAAGTAATCATCACTCAAATCCTCAACCTTAACCCCCTCATTAACGCTGTAGGAAACCCTAGCCAACCTCTCATGACCAAGCCTTATCTTCCTCCTCCTAATCCTAGCTACAGCCCTGGCGTAAGTTACGGCTCTACTTACGGCATCCTTAATTGAGTCCCAGGAGGTGTCGCTAGTTGCTGCGAAACCCCACATACCATCAACAAGAACCCTAACTGAAACACCGCCATAGGAGTAATTACCAATTGATTGGAGGGCACCATTCCTAACATGTATAAAGCGGACAGAATCAACCTGAAATCTTGCCTCGGCGTAGGAGGAACCCATGCCAAGGGCTAAGTCCACGGCCTTAAGTATGACATCCTCGGAAACCTCCATTAACAAATCAATGCAAATCACCTAATTAAAAATTATGAGGACGAAAAGACCTAATCCTTCAATGAAGGGACTTAAGGTCTAATGGCTTAATGAACGACAAGCCCGCCCTTTAGGGCGAGGAGGTGAGCTCCTCCATATCGTTAGCGTCCAGGTACATTAAGTACCTACGCCGTAGGTAATCAAGGGCTTCATCACCACCCCATAAAACCCTACCCTCATCAATAACGGTCTTAACAAGACTAAGTGGTGCGCTTTCGAGGTCAACAAGATCTATCAAATCCTCATGAACACCCAATGCCTCGGCCAAGTCAACAATTAGTGAACCCAGCTCGATAGCATTATCAAGCCTCCTCTCGAAGACCACTGCTATGTCATAATCCCTACCAGTACCAACCCTAGCCCTGGAACCGAATAAGAAGGCATACTTAACTCCGTGCTTCATGAAAACATCACGCAAGGCATTAATGTTTAAGTTAGGGCTTGGATCATTACCAACCACATCCCTCAACCTATTGAGTATGGGTGGTAACTTATTGACCATCTCCCTAAACGTCGCCATTCCCGTCGATACATCAATCTCCGCATAACCGTGGATTAAGACGCTTCTGAAACCGGCTAAGCTCACGAGAAACCTACCAAACTCCTCACCCAGGTTAAGCTTCCTGGAGAGCCAAAGGGCTAATTCACGGTAAGTCTCAGGCTTCCTACCAACCTCGTTGACAGCAAGCATCGCCGCTAAGTCCAGCAACGACTGAATAACCAATTGTCCCAATCTCTCGAGCGAGAACTTGTCACTATCACCCAAAACCCTATTTTGAAACTCCCTAAAGTAATACTCAACAAACCCATACTGCCTCCTCAACCTCACAATCAAACACCTATTACTCAAAACAATAAACAGGCACTAAATAATTTTCACCTACGCACCCCTAGCATGCTCCCCACAAACCACGCTGTAATAATAATGCATAAACCTAAATAATCTCCACCGCACCCCTTTCTTTGAGTGATGAGTAGGTTGGTACGGAACGATGATCGTAACACCTTGCCCCCCACTGATCATAACCGTAATACCTACCACATCATTATTCCACGATAAGATAGCATTTACATTAAACCACACGTCAAACAACCTAGTAAGAACATAAGGTTACCACGTAAATGACCCATCACCACTAACTTAAACCTCCATCGAAATTTGCACGCATGAACATACGCAAGCACATTCACGGAATATAAAAACAGCGTCTTGGTGGGCCCGGTGGGATTTGAACCCACGACCTACGGGTCTGGAGCCCGCTTTAGTCTACTCGTTGTATGTACGGGGCGGTATGCTTAAATACCCACCCGTGCATAATAACCTTGATGTGTAAACCTGCCAATCAAGGATGGGGTGATGTGTATGGACCCGTCAATGATTAGGGTTGAGGCTATTCCGCAGGATGTTAGGAGGAAAGTCCTCGACTACGTGACCCAGGTCAAGGGTGTTAAGCCGAGTGAGTTGGGTTATGACAAGACCTACATGTACAGGGTTAGGCATGGGTTGGTGCCGATAAGTGATGACTTGTTCAGGGCACTCCTCAAATTCATCGATGTTGAGGAGTACGCGAGGCTTGTTGGTAGTGCGCCGCCGTTGGTGGATGCAACGCCTGATGATGTTATTAGGGTTGTTAAGAAGGCGCTTATGGATAGGTCCTTCAGGGATTTCCTATTCGACATGTTGCGCCAAGCCTTTGGTGAGGAGTTCCGTGAGTACAAGACATCGTGGGTGGTTACCGAGAAGGACATTGAGGAGTTCATAAGGGCTAAGAAGCTCAAGGGCCTTAGCGAGAAGACTATCCGTGACGAAGTCCACTACATACGCGAGGCGCTGGCTGAGTTGAACTGGAACCTGACTCCCGATGGTATTCGTGAGTACCTGGCTGAATTAGCCGAGGACGGCGAGACCTACGTCCTCAAGCACACCACATACAGCCTAAAGTCGTTCCTAAAGACCGTCCTCAAGCCCAGGGACCCAGCACTCTTTAGGGCTTTGTATGACGTGTTCACTGTGTATAAACCGAAGAACAACAACCACACCAGGTTACCCACACTTGAGCAACTAAGGCAGATATGGCAACAACTGCCGACCATCGAGTCCAGGTTCTACTTTGTGTTGCTCGCCGAGACTGGGTTGAGACCAGGTGAGCCATTCCTGCTAAGCATTGAAGACCTAGACCTTGAGCACGGCATGCTGAGGGTTGGTAAGGTAACGCCCACTAAGAGGACGTTCATTGCATTCCTACGCCCAGAGTTTCTCGAGTGGGTTAGGGGCAACTACCTCCCGCATAGGGAGTCCTGGATAGAGAGGATGGGTAGGGCTTGGGAGTCGAGCAACCTGTTCAGCCAGGACGTGGTTGAGAACGCAAAACGCAAACTCATACCATTCGACCAATCAAGGCTCAGGAGGGAGATTAAAGAGACGGCGAGGCAGGTGCTTGGGCGTGAGTTCGAGTTGTATGAGTTGCGTAAGTTCTTCGCAACGCACATGATTAGCCAGGGAGTGCCTGAGTCCATAGTGAACACCCTGCAGGGTAGGGCGCCACCTTCTGAGTTCAGGGTGCTCATTGAGCACTACTGGAGCCCGAGGCATGAGGAGCTTAGGAGTTGGTACATCAAGCACGCGCCCAGGGTTTGTTGTTGATTATTTGCCTAGGGGATCGTAGTACTAGAAACGAGGGCAATGCTTAAATCTACAATGGTTACTTATTTTCAATGTTGCTTTTTGGATTGTTTTGCCCTGGGTGTTGGTTCATTAATTGCTTGCATGGGGTGTTTGCCCAATGAGTGCTGGTCGTGATTCTGGTGGTTGCTTCTTCGATGGATTGATGGAGTTGATGGACTTTGCCGCTAGGTATCGTAGGTTGGGTAGGCTTGGTTTTGATGATTGGCAGATCGTGAGCGAGGTTACCAGTGCTGTTTCGAAGATGCTTAGGGAGGGTAGGGTGAGGGGTTGCCCAAACCTTGAGGATGCCATTGTGGACGTTGTCGTGAGGGCACTTGATGATTTGGGTATTGATAGGTACTCAATAATGAGGGGTTACTTACAGGGTACTACAGAGGATGTTAGGAGGATACTAAGGAGGATATTCCCAAACGTTGAGCAAATAATCAGACCGCCACCCCACGTTGTTCATGCGCAACCAAGGGTTGTTAGTAGGGGTAGTGAGGTACCCATATACGTAGTTCCGTTAAACTATGGGTATGGTGGTGGAGGTAAGGGCAGGCCTAGGAGGCGTAGGCGTGGTAGGGCCATTGCCGGTTTCATAATCGGCTTGGTACTACTACTCATGGTCATTGGTGCTGCATGGTTCCTAAGGCACCCACCACAGACTCAACAAACAAGCACACAGCCGAGTCCAGCAGTCACGTACACGCAATCCACAATAGACCCAGCCTGGGTCTCCCAATTCATTAGCATTGTGAATCAGTACAGGCAGTCGAGTGGTGCCCCACCACTGCAGTATTGCCAGTGGTTGAGCAACTTCGCCTATGTTAGGTTTGGGACAATGATTCAGAACCCGGCAATAAGCCACTACGGCTTTAACCAAGACTTCAGCAAATACCTAAGCCAATACCGAAGCTTCCTCATTACTGGTGAGGAAGGTCTGTACCCAAGTGGCTACACACCGAGTGAGTACGTACAGAACCTACAATCACAAGCACCACTCCATTGGAAGGGATTGATGAATAGTAATTACACGTACTACGGATACTACATTGGTCATTGGCTGGACTATGTGATTGTTGGTTCATGCCCAGTGACCGAGATACCGGGCCCAAACATAAACGTCCCACAGTACTTCCAATCCTACGGATGCTCGGTAGAGCTTAAGAACACCACGTGGTTGGTTATCGAGCTAAGTAATTGGTGCAGTGGCCTAGTGACGTTCCCTGTGTCCGTAATTAATGAGGGCCTATCACCGCAGTACTACGTATACTTACCAATACAGTACAACCTACCAACAAGCGATAAGTACGTCGAGTTAGGTGTAGACCTAAGCTCAACAAGCCCCGTTAGGTTGTTCGTGTTCACGCCAGACCAGTTCAATTACTTCAAGAGCCTCTATAGGCAGGAGGTTTGGTCCTTCACGGGCCCAGCTTATTACTACGGTGGCGAGTCGACAACATTCAACACGGTGATTATGCTGAGCACAGCACAGCTAACCAGTGGTGGTTACTACCTAGTCATTAGCAATGTACTACCAAGCGCCCAGTACGCCTACATCGTTGGTAACGTGACAATAACATACACACCAGCAACACCGAACATACCGGCGCCCGGCACGCCAGTTATTACCGGGTCACAGACCTAGTTACTGAATATTCAGTTACAGTTAAATATGCTGGGTCTCATCAATACGTTTCTTGGTATGTTTTCCAGGCTTGGTTTTCGTTGTCTACGCATTTTGGTTCTGCCTTGCCGAATACGTTGTCGAACCTGACCACGCAGTACTTAACCACGTTGCCGCTTAAATCGCTGATCCTAACTAGAACCCTCACACCATTAAGCACCCCATCATACCTAAGAACCTCCATCCTAAGCACCCTATCACCAAGCCCAAGATACCGAGCCAAAAACTCCATAACCCGCCTATAAAACGAGAAATCAACAACCACGAAACAACACATAGCCAAACTAATTAATCAGTGTTTCCTCTACCCATAAATACTAAGCACCAACCACGGCACCTGGAACTGCCCGTTTACTGGGTCGAGCCTCGGTTGCACCTGGAACCCAATTCCATTGATTCACTACAATGGGAACGTTTTATTTACCTGCCCCACCTGGAATTAATTCCCGATGCAGGCGCAGTTAGCCGTGGGTTACGCCAGGGTTAGCACCGAGGGCGAGGACATAAACAACCAGGTCCACGCAATCGAGGACTACGCCAAAACCAACAACCTGACACTCGTGGGCGTCTTCAAGGACGTCGGCGTCAGCGGTGCAAAGCCCGCGCTCGAGAGGGAGGGCTTTAGGCAGTTGCTGACTGCCCTCGAGTCAATGCCCGCCATCAAGACAATCATTGTCTTCGACATCACGAGACTCGGCAGGGACATGCTCGACGTAATGGACACCTACAAATACCTCACCGAGAAGGGTTACAACATACTGTTCGTCAAGCACCCAGAGCTTAATGTTATCCAGTCCACGCCCCTGGGCGAGGCTATTCGCAAGGCAACCCTGGCAATGCTCAGCGTGACCGCCGAGATAGAGCGTGCCTTGATTAGCGAGAGGACCAGGTCGGCCTTGGCCAGGGCAAAGGCAATGGGCAAGCACATCGGGCGTAAGGGCACCCAAATACCCATTGACGTGGTTAGGCAGTACCTAAGCATGGGACTAACCAAAAAAGCCATCTACAGGTTGTTGGTCCAGCAGGGATTGCTGAGGTACCAGGAGAGGGGCGTGGTTAAGGTGTTGAGCTACAACCAGTTTTTAGTGAGGCTCAAGGCCCTGGGACTGTGACTGAACCTGTTTTCCGCTGAACCGTGATGAAAACCCATATCGCTGATGGGTGCCATGTCGGTAGTCACTCGGTAAACACAGTACGTTCCACGTGCACTTAAATAATAATAATAAAAATAGTCTAGGTTGAGAACCACAACGTTGGGCGTGGTTTCATCACCCTGGCTTGTGTGGGTGCCTTATCGGTAGTTAATCGGTAAACTCTACTGGTGGTGCGTGCCCCTAATAATAAAAATAAAAATAGTCTAGTTGCCAAGCACGAGCTAAACAGCCATGCGTCACAGGCGGTACCCGTACTGCCTCGCGAGTATTTCCTTCGCCGTGTTGTATGCGGAGAGGCCCGTGGTGTTTTCGTAGAGCCTAACCACGACCTTCAGGGCAAACGCATAATCACCCTTGTTTATGACGTCGAGGACTGCGTCTAGGAACCTACCTGGCGATAGGGCGTGCCTCAGGTGGGTCCTGCACTCCTCAGTACTGCACAGGTCCTTAACAAGCCTCTCCCTGAGGGCATCGAGCTTTTTCAAGGCGTCCCTCGGCACCTTAACTGTGGTCCACCTGCCCTTGAGCTCCTCCGCTAACTCCCTCAACTTTTTGATATCCTCAAGCTCCTTATCCTCTGGCCCTGTGCCTGGGTTTTGCATCATTAATCATGGGAATGCCTCGTGTGCTATATAAACCTTCCCTGTAGTGCCAAGCCCTGGCACCAGGTAAGCACCAGGCAAGCACCCGAGGAGAAGAGTGTTCAGTTGCTAATCAAAGAGGGACTGAACAAGGCACGGCAGGCGAGCACGCGTTATTTTATCTAAATGACAAACATACTATATTAAGATGTTAATGTTGCTCTTTGTTCACGCACGTGGTTTATCCACCATCCATTACCTACGCCTTCACCACCCACAACTGGGTGGGAGTGCACGTGCTTTACCCAACCCATGATATACTCTTCTTCATCATGTGCAGTTTGGCAGGGATTGCGTACCTGCGCACTAGGCATTTGGCAAAGACCGTGTTTTAGCTCCCGTCTAGTATATTCGTCATCTTCTTGCTCAATTTGACGGGAACCGCATACACCCGAGAACCCTAAAGTAGTAGGTAGATAGACACACTAGGCCTGCTTACTGCCCAGGTTAACCACGCCCAGGTCCTCTATGTACTCAACCAAGTCTGCCTTCGCCAACGCCCTAACCACGCCCCTCACTGCCGTATAGAGCCTGCTGAACAACGGGTTGTTTATGTTCACCTCAACGCCGAGGGTTGAGTCGATGCCCAACGCCCTCCTGAACCTCACAACACGAGCATCACCACTCCTCAACACATCAATCACAAGCCTAACCAACCCAACACTCGGGTACCTAACCAGGTAGTCACTGAGCAACCAACCCACGAAGCCCTCGACCACGCCGTCACCAACACCCAACTCCCTACCCAACTCCTCGATTACCTCACCCGGCACCCTCACCACAGGAACCACCTGCAAATGGTTATTGAGAGCCAGGTCAAGCGGTGGCTTGACTCAATACTCACGGAAAAGCACGTGCCGTACCTACGGCACGAAAGGAACAACGAGGAGTAGAACACATGTTTCAATCGCCCAGTGCCAAACACGGTGCACTTGATGTTGCACCAACACGTGAAAACTAAAGCTTTAGTTTTTTCGTGTTTGTGCAACGTGTTGTGCAACGTAGTCGGCACAATGACGTGCCCCTTTCTCTTTAGCAATTGGTGCTTATTCTGCATTGGCGTCGTCACCACCTAGTGGTGGTGCCATGCACAGTGCCCAGAGTGTCCTGCCCTGTGGTGTCCTTATTCTGTGCTTGATGGGTGTTAGCCCCATCAGTGCCTTGATCGCCTTGGCGATGTTGTCCTGGCTATTGATTATGGGTTCTAGGTTCTTGGTGTCTATTGTCTTGAGTGCATTGGTTAGTTTCTGTATCGTGAGTTCGGCCTGGCTTTCCTGCAAATCCAAGTCGAGTAGCCCTAGAGCCGTCTTGAACTCCTGTGTCTTTATTGCCTCCGTGAGCTCCTGGTGTGAAATGCTCATCGTCTCTAACTCCTCGACATTTATGCTCATGCCCTTCAGGGTCTCTATTGGTATGCAGAGCAGGTTGTCTGTGGTTACCCTCGCGCCATATGCGACCCTCTGTATCGCCTCAAGCACCGATGGGTTCTCGGCGATGATGCCATACAACGCCTCTGGGTGGCTTGGTACCTTCTCTACCGAAGGCTTAAGTTTTGAGTAGGTTAATTGGGCGACTGCCAATATCTTATTAATTAATTTGTTGAATTTATCCATCGCTGTGGTTCGCTCTGCCTGTCTTGTTCCGTGCTTGTCGAGCCAGGTGTATATTGCGTGCATCAATGCGTTCCTGGCGATGTGGCTGTTGAGGACGGGTACCTGCCTCTTAACGCACTCATACACGTCGTCAAGGTCGCCCTCACAGGTTAGCTCCTTGGGTGGCACGGTAGCCCTTAGTTTCACGACATATCTAACACCGTCGACATCATCGATTAATTTCACGTCCTCAATAACGATTGGTATTACTATCTTATCACCTCGATAAATACCATCATCCTTCAGTTCAAAGTTTTGGGCGCTCGACTGCCTAACCATCTCCTTGAGGAACTCCCTCGCCAGGTCCGTGCCCTGCCCCGAGGTCGAGTTTATAAAGTCCTGGTTGGATTCATTACTGTCCGGCATGGGCGCCCTCTCCCGTGGGCGTGGGGCTCACCCACGCCCATCGGGGGCGATTTTAAAGCGAGGCGTGTTGTTCACGTGCTATGCGGAGGCCATGGTTCTTGAGCCTTTCAACCTCTCGTAATCCTCCCAGTGAACCCAAATCGTTGCGTTCCTCGCCTTTGTAACCTGCCATGTAGGTATTTCGATGAACCAATCGTTGCCGTCCTTAACGAGCAACTTCAGTTTCAGTAACTCATTGAGCATCTCCTCAATTCCTTGGTTGCCCACGACATTGAGGACGTAGTCGTCATCATTTATCGACACGCTCAACCTCAGGACAACACGCCCATCGCCTGTTTGCCCTGGCCTTAGCATGCTCCTTACCTTAGCCCTGGTTGTTAGGTTAAACGGCAGTGCCATGACTATCACCCTGGCACCTCAATTATCACGTTGACCTCGACCTTTTTCTCATGGAGTTCCTTCCATATGTCGTTGAGGTCGATTGGCAGGTAAACAAAATACCTGTTCCCTGCCCTGCTGAGCTTCCTTTTTGTTATTGGTATAGTCCTTACTTGCTTGAGTAACGTGTTTGCCATACAGGTCGTAATCGTGTAAGTGAGGATGTTCTTAAACGTTGCTGTAAGGGTTCGTTATAGTCTTCATGGGGTTTATTGTAAGTTTCCGTGTATGGTGGATATACGAGGCATTGTAACGAAAGGCTTAAAGATTGACATGCGTATTAATCAACTGTGAATAGTAAGCATGCTAATCAAAGTAAGGGCAGTAATCAAGGTAGGGAGGAGAAGTCGTGTGCCAATTACGTAAAGTCCTATGTCAGAGGATTCATTACAGTGTACATGGCCTGGTTCCTGGGTGTGGACGTTGAGGATGGATTTTGGAGCACATATTTCAAGCCCCTAGAGAGGCTTTGGACGGAGAACAGGGCTCGGAAGGACGTGAGCCTGATGCGGGATAAGGGCTTGGTCATGGAGGGCAGGCTTAGATTTACGAAGATGGGTTGGCAGTGCATGGAGAAGGCAATCGCCAGGTTCCTAAAGGGTGAGTTCGGCGAATATCAAGACATAAACATCATTAAGGAGTACCCAGTGACTACCCTGGTCGCGCCCGGCTTCGCCTACGAGCACGGCATAGACTTATTGGATATTGCCAACACAATCGTTAGGACAGTGAAAGAGAGTTATGCAAAGCTTAATCTCCATCCTAATGATGTATGGCCCTCCCTTGTCCTTCACTTTATTGATAGCGTGCTTGGGGTGCCTGAGGTGGAGGATTACAAAGACCCAAGCATCATTAAGGCGCGCGTAAGTACTGGCAATATCGTGAGGGCACACATCAAGGGTGCCCAGGACTACATAGAGCCAGAAATAAAGGCAAAACCGAGTAGGTGGTTGATGCCAGTAATACCTTATTTAATTAATCTAGGCTATGAATTACACGACCTTGGCGTGAACGATGTAGAAAAACGAGCAGTTCTCGTTTTTTGTCTCCGTGACCCTCCATACTGTGAGCGGGAAATAATCCTTAGGTTCATGCTACAATAGGTTTGATTAGCAGGTTTGGTATGCATGGGTGCACATGGAGGTATGCATGGTGCGGTGCAATTGAATGTAGAACTGGTGGGCCCGGTGGGATTTGAACCCACGACCTACGGGTCTGGAGCCCGCCGCTCTGGACCTTGCTGAGCTACGGGCCCATAATTATTATTTTAACGGGTCTTTTAAGCTTTGCTTC
>Ga0080005_157072_pt1 | contig 13321 bp, 14 predicted proteins | sample JossMetagenome_2_FD_69208 | JGI IMG/M metagenome (GOLD analysis project Ga0080005, IMG submission 69208) | Hot spring sediment microbial communities from Joseph's Coat, Yellowstone National Park, USA - JC3_ASED (SPADES assembly) (version 2) | ecosystem: Environmental > Aquatic > Thermal springs >... | reverse complement strand
CCCAAACGACCACTTTAACTAAAATAAGACATATCAACCATTTTGTCAATAGGGCACCCCTTTCAAATGAAGTTAATTTTCCGAAATCCGAGATCATGCAAAGTTGAGTCTATTGTTGTCAAATTTAGATCCTTGCCTTCCAACGCCTTTCACCACCGACCATAATTACGGAATTACGGCATTACATAATTACGACTTTACGGTGAGACTGCTTCCCGAAAAGCCTGAAAATCAAAGCTTTCTCCCTCTCAAAATTGAAACAGCCCACCCGGAGGGCACACTAACCCATATTCAGTTGCCAAGTTGACAAGGGTCCCAGTGGGACCCTCAAAACAAAACCTTCTTCTATTATAAACCAGTTTTTGGCTGTTCGGTGGTATAAACTTTCTGTATGGACGCCTTTATCCCATTCGGTGGACAAGGAGAGTGGAGGACTTTTACCCCTTGACGTTTGATAAAAGCATACTAAATTTTTTTCATAGAAACCCTATAAAGGAGGTGATAGCCATGAGGAGAGGACTTATAGTGTGGCGTCCTTTTGAGGAGCTTGAAAGGATAAGGAGAGATTTTGACAGGCTCATTGAAGAGTTCTTTGCCAAGGAAGAGCCTGCGGAAAGGGTTTTTGCCCCCGCGTTGGATGTGTATGAGACGGACAGCGAGGTAGTGGTAAAGGCAGAACTGCCCGGTGTGAAAAAGGAAGATGTGGAAGTGCTGGTGAGGGACAACAGCCTCATCATAAGAGGAGAGAAGAAGGAGGAAAAGGAAGAGAAGACGGAAACCTACCATAGGGTAGAAAGGGTCTATGGAAAGTTTGAGAGGGTGGTAGCACTGCCAGCGGATGTGAAGCTTGAGGGTATAAAGGCAGAATTCAAGGATGGTGTTCTGGAAATAAGGCTTCCTAAGGAAAAGACCTCCAAAGAGGTAAAGATAGAAATTCAATAAGCTCCACTCCCCGCGTCCGCGGGGGCTTATAATTTTCCTTTATGCTAATAATTGCCGGTCCCTGTGTTATAGAAAACGAGGATGTAGTTTTTAGGGTAGCAGAAGAACTCAGCAGGCTCTCCTTGGAGTTTCCTGAGTTTGACTTTTACTTCAAATCCTCCTTTGATAAAGCCAACAGGTCTTCCATAAGGTCCTTCAGAGGTCCCGGTTTGGAGGAGGGGCTTAAGGTCCTTGAGAAAGTAAAAAAACAGTTTGGGTTAAAGGTTACCACCGATGTACACGAAACTTGGCAGGTGGAGCCTACCGCCCAAGTGGTGGATATGTTGCAGGTTCCTGCCTTTTTGAGTAGGCAGACGGATTTGGTTTTAGCCTGTGCTAAGAGTGGAAAGCCTGTGAATGTGAAAAAGGGACAGTTTATGGCACCTTGGGATGCAAAGAATGTGGTGGAAAAGTTGAAGGCGGGTGGTGCGGTGGATTATTACATCACAGAGCGTGGCGTATCCTTTGGATACAACAACTTGGTGGTGGATTTCAGGAGTTTGGTGATCATGTCCCAATTCACCAAGGTGATCTTTGATGCCACCCACAGCGTGCAACTGCCGGGTGGTGCTGGCGATAGGTCTGCGGGTCAGAGGGAGTTTGTTTTGCCTCTGATAAGGGCGGCGGTGGCGGTGGGATGCGATGGTATCTTTATGGAGGTGCATCCAGACCCAGACCGAGCCCTTTCGGACGGACCAAACATGCTTCCCTTAAAGGACCTGAGAAAAGCCCTTGAGACCATTAGGGTCATAAAGGACGCGGTATCTACCTTATCCTCTGAACATCCTCCTTTACCTCCAAAGGATACTGCCCACTAAAACAGGCGGTGCAAAAGTCCTCTGGGTCTTCCACACAACTTTTTAGTCCCTCCAAAGATAGATACTTAAGGGAGTCTGCACCTATAAACTCTGCGATCTCTTGGACGCTGAACTTTGTAGCTATGAGTTCTTCCTTTGTGGGTGTGTCTATGCCGTAATAACAGGGACCGATAACCGGCGGAGACGCAATACGCATATGCACCTCTTTTGCTCCCGCCTTTTTTAACATGCTCACGATCTTTTTAGAGGTGGTTCCTCTGACGAGGGAGTCATCTATTACCACCACCCTTTTTCCTTTTAGGACCGCCGGGTTTGGGTTTAACTTCATGAGCACTTTTATGTCCCTTAACTCTTGGGTGGGTTCAATAAAGCTCCTTCCCACGTAGTGGTTTCTGATCAGTCCAAGCTCTAAAGGAATACCCTTTCTCTGAGAGTAGCCCAGGGCTGGCACTACGCCCGAATCTGGCACAGGCACCACCACATCCGCAATCAGCTCATCCTCCTGTGCCAACACCTCGCCCATTTTCTTTCTTACTTTATAAACCCACTCGTTGAATATGTAGCTTTCTGGCTTTGAAAAATAAACAAACTCAAAGATGCACATAGCCCTCTTTGAGGAACTGAAGGGAAAGTAGCTCCTTATACCGCTTTTGCTTACTACCACCACCTCCCCTGGCTTTACCTCCCTCCAAAATTCCCCAGAGAGAATATCAAAGGCACAGCTCTCAGAGGCAAAGAGTATGGCATCCTTTAACCTTCCCATAAGCAAAGGTCTAAAGCCGTATGGGTCCCTTATGGCTATGAGTCGGTCCTTTAGAAGGAAAAGCACGCTGTAGGCACCCTGTACCCTTTTTAAAACATAAAAAAAGTATGGTAAAAGCTGTTCATCCTCGGGATGTAGCTTTAAGCCCTCGGGTGTGTATGTCCCCTTGCCAAAGAGGGAAAGGAAAAGCTCTGTGTCGGAATCGTACTCAAAAGACTCTCCTTCTCGCAAAAGCTCGTCCTTTAGCTCTTTGAAATTTATCAGATTGCCGTTGTGGGCTACTGCCACTTCACCTATGGGTGTTTTTTTTAAAAAAGGTTGGGCGTTGAAGGCTCCAGACCTGCCTGCGGTTGCATACCTAACGTGGGCTATGGCAAGGTAGCCCTTAGCCTGTTCTAAGTCCTCCTTCTTTATGGCAGATAGCACCAAGCCTTCCTTTTTTACTACCTTTATGTTTTCAAAGTCAGAAACCGCAATGCCTACGCTTTCCTGCCCCCTATGTTGGAGGGCGTATATACCGAAAAAGGCGTACTTTTCGGCGTTCTCCACTCCAAAAATTCCAAAAACACCGCACATGGGGATTAGTTTAACTCAAAGGTTCAGTTTATCCCAAATAGCATCTATGCGTTTTTTCACTTCCTCCGACATCTCAATAACCTTGGGCCACTGCCTTGTGTAGCCTTCCTCCTTCCACTTGGTTGTTGCGTCTATTATCATCTTTCCACCAAAGCCCACCTCGTTGGTGCTGTGGTCCAAAACGTCTATGGGACCCTTCAGAATTTGCACATCCCTTGAGGGGTCTACGTTGTTGCCCCAAGCCCAAAGCACCTCTCCAAAGTCATGGACGTTTATATCCTCATCAAAGACCACCACATGCTTTGTTAGGGACATGAGACCCAAACCAAGCAAGGCATAAGCTACCTTAAAGGCATGCCCCGGATATCTTTTCTTTATGGACACAAAGCAGAAGTTGTGAAAACATCCTTCCGCTGGCAGGTGATAATCCACCACCTCTGGCAGGTTGAACTTGATAAGGGGTAAAAATATCCTCTCCGTTGCCCAGCCGATGTATTTGTCCTCTTGAGGTGGCTTTCCCACTATGGTAGCCACGTATATGGGGTCCCTCCGGTGGAGTATGGCGGTGATGTGCATCTTGGGGTATTTATCCACCGGGGTGTAAAAGCCCGTGTGGTCTCCAAAAGGTCCCTCATCCACTAAGGGCTCCTCTGGGTCCACGTAGCCTTCTATAACGACCTCCGCATGGGCTGGATACTCCAAATCCACCGTTACGCCCTTTATGAGCTCCACGCCCTCTTCTCTTATTAAACCCGCAAATAGGTATTCATCCACCTCCGGTGGAAGTGGTGCGGAAGCCACATAAGAGAGCACCGGGTCTCCACCGATGGCTATGGCTACCTCTAACTTCTTTTTTAGCCTCTTTGCCTTCCAGTAATGATGGTTTCCGTCCTTATGGATCTGCCAATGCAAGGCAAGCTCGGTGGGAGAGAGCACCTGAACCCTGTAAAGCCCCACGTTTCTTATTCCGCTCTCTGGGTCCTTGGTGATCACCTGCCCAAAGGTTATGTACCTTCCGCCGTCCTCAGGCCAGCATTGCAAGATGGGAAGCCCAAGGACATCTATATTTTCCCTTTTTATTACCTCCCGAATGGGACCATCCTTTACCACCTTTGGGAGGGAATCGTTTAGCTTTTTTAGCTCGGGTAATTTCTTTAGCTTATCCAAAAAGGTGTGTGGAATCTCCGGTCTCAAAAGCTTGTATAGCTTCCAGCCTATGTCCTCAAGGTTCTCGTAACCGAGGGCTAACTTTACTCTTTTTTCGGAGCCCAGCATGTTGGTTAAAACTGGGATGGAATAGCCCTTTACCCTTTCAAAGAGCAGAGCCTTTCCGCCCTTGGGCATCTTGGAAACTCGGTCTGTGATCTCGGTGATCTCAAGGATGGGAGAAACTTCCTCCCTGATCCTTGCCAGCTCTCCCTCTTTTTCAATCCTTCTTAAAAATTCCCTTAGGTCCTTGTAGGGCATGTTTTACTCCAAGGTGCATAGGTCCTTTCTACACCTAACCTGCGGTGCGGAGCTCAGCTTTTTGGAAATATCAAACAAGAGCATCTTTATAAAATTTCTGATGGATTGTCTAACTTCGTATAGCTCCTTTACCTTTTCGGACAACTCCTTTGCCTTTTCCATATCTCCGCCTTGCAGATGGCATTCAAGCCTTCTTATAAACTTTTCCACCGTCTCATCACAATGTACCAACGCCATGGCAAGATGCTTTAGGGAACACCAAAGGCTCTCAAGCTTTGTGCGGAATTCTTCCTTTTCCTTTTCTCCTTCTATCCTCAGCACTGAAAAGAGCACATCTCCCACCATCTTCCTTTTGTTCCTTAGCCCGTCTATTATGGGCATTAGGTCCTCCAACTTCGTCTCACCCTCTATCTCCATAAGATGCTGTTCTGATTGGGCGAGGTGGGCTATCAAATAGATAGCTTCTTCCACTAAGGCTTCTTCCCAGACGCCAGCCATGTTTTAATTATAAAGAATTGAAAAAACGGCAGGCAGGCTAAGAGCCAAAAACAGACTTAGATAACCCGCCTACTTTTTACTCTAAAATCTCACTCCCACCAATGCGTATAAACCTTTTACTTTCAAGTCCGCTTTTACACTTTTTTCATCTAACTTCAGTTTTTCATGTCTATAGCCCACTTCCACAAAGGGCTTTAATTTGGTCTGCACCAACCCATGGGAGTTTAGTCTTAAACCCACTGCGTAGTCGTAATAGGTATTTTTACTGTAGCTAATGTAATTAAGCTCCCCCACCAATGACACCTGAGTAATAGGTCTTATCTCCGTTGCAAGATGACCCATTGGTATGGGCAATGTTATAGATTTACTCTCTGAGATGCTTTGATTTGTATTTTTTTCTGTACCGTTCAATTTACCATCAAACATAATTGTTCTTACGTTCAATCCAAGCTCAACATCCAACTTTCCGTTTGTGGCGGTCTTTACAAAGGGTAGGTTGTAGTATAAAGTGGTATCAACTCTGTCAAGCTTCACCGATAAGTTGAAATCTGCGTTTGCTTGATATGTCCGCCCACCCCAGTTTATTTCTCTCGTTAATACTCCGCTTCCGTCAAATTTCATTGGCATGTAGGCTAATTTAATATTGGGCAATACGGGAATTGAATGTTCCAGCTTAAGTCTTACCCATGGCTTTGTTTTGTCCCCAAGGTGGGCATCGTTTTTAACATCAATTTTGTCAGCATCCCCAATTGGTTTATAAGACACGTAACCCCTCGGTTTTTGTTGGATTACGCCGATTGACAATTCAAAATCAGTTAAAAACTCAGCCTTTGAACTGCCTGCAAGCAAAAAGATAGAACCAAGCCCTAAGAGGGTAAGTTTTTTCATAGCCCTCACCTCCTGTAAAAGTTTGATGCTTTTTATTATATCAAATACCTTAAGGTTTGGTATGGAAAACTACCTTGGCTTGAATAAGGTATATTGTTTAGGTGCGGTTTATAATTTTAAACACCATGCATATAAGGATGGCAGAATCTCCCACAGAGGGACATCCGGACAAGGTAGCAGACCTTATAGCAGATGCCCTTTTGGATGAGTTCTTAAGGAAGGACCCTTACAGCAGGGTTTCTTTGGAGGTAATGGTAATATCGGGCATGACCTTTGTGGCGGGGCATGTGTCCACCGAAGGCTACGTGGATATTCCGGGAGTTGTTAGGAGCACCATGAAGGAGGTAGGCTACAACAGGCCGGAGCTTGGTTTTGATGCGGATGCGTCCGCTGTGATCATATCTATAGAGGAACAAAGTCCGGAAATAGTGCTTGGGCTCTCCCAAGAGGGTGCGGGAGACACTGCGGTGGTGGTAGGTTATGCTTGCAACGAAACGGAAAGCTACATGCCACTTCCGATAAGCTTGGCACACTCTCTTTCTAAAAGGTTGGCAGACCTTCGCAAAACGGGAAGGGCACCCTTTTTAAGACCGGACGGAAAAGCCCTTGTCACAGTTGCCTATGAAGGCACAAAGCCACTTTTTGTGAAAGACATCATACTCTTTGCCCAGCATGACCCGGATGTGTCTTTGGAAAAGCTAAAGGATTACTTGGTGGAGGAGGCGGTAAAGAAGGTGGTGCCCAGCAGGTATATAAGCAAGGAAACCAGAATTCTCGTCAATCCCTCCGGCAGGTTTGTGCTTGGCGGTCCTGTGGCTGACGTGGGGCAGACAGGGAGGAAGATCGTCTCCGACGCATACGGAGACACTGCCTACTCGGGAGGAAGCGCCTTTTCGGGCAAGGACCCTACAAAGACCGACAGGAGCGCATCCTACCTGGCAAGGATGATGGCGAAGCATGTGGTGGCTGGAGGCTTTGCGGAGCGTTGCCTTGTTCAGTTGGCTTATGCCTTTGGCGTCAGCGAGCCCATTGCCTTTGATATAGAAACTTACGGCACCGAAAAGGTGGAAAAGGAGAGAATAAAGGAAGCCCTGCGGGAGATCTTCCCACTGAACCCAAGGAGGATGATAGAGTTTTTGGACCTGAGAAAGCCCATCTACAAAAAGACCGCCTGCTACGGACACTTTGGCAAAGAGGAGCTCCCTTGGGAAAAGCTAACTAAGCTGGAGGAACTAAAGGAAAGGCTCGGAGGAGGTATTCAATGAAAACGGGCATAGTCTACGACAACATATATCTGGAGCACAACGAAAAGGGGCATCCCGAAAACAAAGACAGGCTCATAAGCATAATACAAGAGATAGAAAACAGAGGGCTTTTTAAGCATCTACAGAAGATCAAACCAAGAAGGGCAACAGTGGAGGAGGTGAGCTTAAACCACGACATAAATTACATCCAAGAGATCCACGATTTTTGCGCCTCCGGAGGAGGATATCTGGACCCAGACACCTATACCAACAGTATGTCTTATGAAACTGCCCTCTATGCAGTAGGAGGAGTGCTTGAGGGTATTGACCGGCTTTTGTCTGGTGAGGTCTCTGCAGTCTTTTGTGCCATAAGACCACCGGGGCATCACGCAGAAAGGTCAAGGGCTATGGGTTTTTGTCTTTTTAACAACATAGCCATCGGCGCCCACTACCTACTAAAAAAGGGCTTTGATAGGGTTTTCATAATAGACTTTGATGCCCATCACGGCAACGGCACCCAAAGGAGCTTCTACGAAGAGGACAGAGTCTTTTACTTCTCCACACACGAATATCCCTTTTATCCCGGCACAGGCTCTGCAGAGGAAAAGGGTGTAGGAAAAGGCTATGGCTACACCTACAACGTGCCCTTGAGTGCGGGAACGGGGGACGCAGAGTATGAAGACATATACACCAACTTGGTGCCCAAGCTCATTCATGAGTACTCCCCTCAATTTCTTTTGGTCTCTGCGGGCTACGATATTCACAAAGATGACCCGCTAACCCTTTTGAACGTTAGCACACAGGGCGTGGCAAGGATCGTGGAGAGCATTCTAAAGACCGCCAAGAGAATGGACCTGCCCGTGCTTTTTGCCCTTGAGGGAGGCTACAATCTAAAAGCCTTAGGAGAATGCGTTGCAATAACCATTGAAAAAATGCTGGAGGTTTGAATGCTAAAAAGGGTTAAACATTACTTTTTTCAATTTTTATCTTTTGTGTTGGTAGCCTACGGCTTTTATCTGTTCTTTCTTCTACTCCTTGACACATTCTTAAGGATAAACAGAACCTTGGCATTTCCCATTTCCGCTTTGATAACTTTAGTTTCAATTGCCCTTACAGTCCTCTATTACATAAAGCACAAGAGGTTGCCCTTATAAGAACATTCAAAAATACTTATATAAGACCTTGTTATCCACACTTAAGAAAAAATTAAGATAAGACTGCTGACCAACGTGTATATTTTTCCTTATGAGGAAAAATCTCATTAATGGTCTTTTCTTGGTGCTTTTTGCGTGGGTGAGCTTTGCCCTTGCAAACCCAGTAGAGCAGGCTATTCAAAGGGCGGTAGCCGAAAACAAGCTAATAGCCTTCTACTTCAAAAGTCAGTTTTGCCCATACTGTTCTCAGGTAGAGGAGTTTGTCTTCTCCGATGAGGAGGTATCGAAAAAGCTAAGGAACTTTCTCTTTGTGGAACTAGATATTAGGTCCGAGGAAGGGAGCAAGTTGGCAAGAAGGTTTGGCGTGCCCGGAACTCCCACCCTCGTCATATACGACCCAAAGCAAGATAAGGTAGTAAGCTTTATCTTTGGTAGCAGACCTAAAGGAGACTACCTAAACGCCATAAACAGGGCTTGCAAACTTTACAGCATAAAAACCTGTTAGGAGGTATAGACATGGACAGAAGGAGGTTTTTACTGCTTGGTGCAGTGGCGGTAGCGGGGCTTACCTTTGCCCCAGCCATCAAGCCCGCCTTTGCGGTTTCCAAGCTTGAAGAGGAAATCAAAAAGAGGCTTGGAGTGGAACTTAATGCGATTAAGGAAACCGCAGAGATCAAGCTAACCGTTCCCACCATTGCAGAATCTGGTGCCAATGTGCCTATCACCGTGGAGGCGGACATACCAGTGGAAAAAGTGGAAAGGCTCTGGATCTTTGTGGATAAAAACCCTACCCCTTGGATAGCGGATGTGAAATTCACACCCCAAAATGGACAGGTGTTCCTGTCCACAAGGATCAAAATGGGAGAGACCTCCAATGTTAGGGCTATCTTGCAACTAAAGGACGGCACCTTTGTAATGGCAACCAAAGAAGTTAAGGTAACCGTCGGTGGTTGCGGATAACATAAGCTAACAAACTAAAAATCCTATAAAGGAGGTGTCCGAATGGCTACAGGAACAGCTATAGTCCGTGTACCAAAGGAGGCACAAAAAGGACAAGTTATTAGGGTGCAAATGGTCATCACCCATCCTATGACACCCACAAGGAGAGACCCTCAAACTGGTCAGGAGATCCCGGGACATTTCCTAACCAAGCTCCAGCTCTTCTACAACGACCAGCTTGTAAGCGAGATGAACATGGGAGGAGGTGTTAGCGCCAACCCGTTCATAGCTTTACCTTTAAAGGTGGAGAGCTCTGGAGTGATAAAGATCGTTTATGAAGACAACAAGGGTGGAAAGTGGGAAAAGACTGCAGAGATAACTGTTAAGTAAAGAGGGAGCACCCATGAGGAAAATACTTTTGACCTCTGCGGTTTTTGGGCTCGCTTGTGCGGGCTTTTTGGGCTACCAAACCGTTAAAGCCCAAGACCAAGAACTTTCTCCCGAAGAGGAGATAAGGCTCGTGCAAGAGTTCAACAGGATGATGGCGGAGGGAATAAACCCCGGTGAGCTATGGGCGGAGATGGGTAAGGAAGCCTTCAAGAAATACAACCTTGATAAGTGCGATTTTGGGCTTGGACCGGGTAAGATAGAGGGTGCGTTGGCACAGCTACCGAGGTATTTCCCTGACGCCAAAAGGGTGATGGACCTTGAGACTAGGATAGGTTGGTGTCTCCAAAAGTACGCGGGCATGACGCCAGAGCAGGTTAAAAAATTTGCCACACAGTGTTGGGGTAAGAGCCAATGCATGGGCGAATACGACGCCATAGTTATGTATGTGTCTATGGCTTCTAACGGTCAAAAGATCAACGTTAATCTCAAGGACCCACAAGTTAAGCGTATGTATGAAATAGGTAAGCAGATCTACTACACAAGGCTTGGACCTTGGGATTTCAACTGTGCCACCTGCCATGCGGGGCAACGGGAAGCTAGAATAAGGGCAACAAAGCTTTGGAGTATAGACAGACCCGGCGAGGCAGGACAGGCGGTATCCATATTCCCAAAGTATTTGGTACGGTGGTCTCAGCCTATGACCATGCACTACAGGTATGCGGAGTGTATGAGACAGATGAGGTGGCCCACCTTTGAACCCCACTCAGACTTGGCGGTTGCACTGTCTGCCTTTTTGTATGGCACCGCCAACGGCACCGAGATAAAAGTTCCGGGCATAGGGAGGTAAAAAAATGAGGAAGGCACTGTTTTTGGGACTTTTAGCCATTGGTTTGGTTGGTATTTCTCCCGCTCAACAGAAAAAGCATACCACCAAAAAGGAGGCTGGAGTGAGACCCGAAGAGGTTAGGCAGGTAATCCTTTCTGGCTTTGAACAGGACCCAAGGTTCCTGTGGAAGTTAGAGCAGGACGAATCCCAAAGGATATGCTCCCAGTATCCCTCAAGGGAAGCCATGCCCGCCCAAGCAATACAAAAGGTTATAGAGCTTGAGAACAAGCATATAACCTATCCTCAGTGGGGCATCTTCTGGGGAGATTGGAAAGAAGGTAAAAAGCTGGCAGAGAGCCCAAGGGGTGGAAGGTATGCAAGCTATGGTTTTTCCGATAAGCCCACCGACAAGGGTGGGAACTGCTACGCTTGCCACCTTATAGAGAAGGGCGTCCCCGGTGGAACCATGGGACCACAGCTTACGGGTTATGGAAAAAGGTACGGCATAACCAAGGAGAACATGAACACTCCCGAAGGCTTGGAAAAGCTAAAAACGGTTTATAAGATCGTTTATAACTCTTGGCATGCTTTTCCCTGTTCCGCTATGCCTCGCTTTGGCTATCATGGAGCACTGTCTCCTGAGGATGTTATAAACATAGCCACATACCTTTTGCATCCTGAATCGCCCGTTAATAAGTAAAAGCTTGGGGGGCTTTGCCCCTTTTATTTTTTTATAGGAGGAAGTAAAATGCTATCAAGAAGGGAACTGCTCGGATACTCAGCGGTAATGGCTCTTGGCTTTAGTGGGCTGTCTTTTGGCAAAAAGCCAAGCTTTGAAAAGCTTTTGGATATCAAGCCTTACGGTAATGTGTCTTTGGTCTTTACTTCAGACATCCACGGGCACCTAAAGCCCGTCTATTACCCCGAGCCAATGAACATTATAGCCCCAGAGGACCTAAAGGGAACACCCGGCTTTTTGGCAGGTATGGACTTTCTCAGGTATTACAACCTAAAGCCCAACACCGTGGAAGCGTACACCATGACCTGCGTAGGCTTTTTGAGGCTCGCCAAGGAGTATGGAAAAACGGGCGGTGCCCCTCAGATGGCAACGGTTATAAAAACATTGGTCAATCAGAGGGGAAGGGACAGATGTATTATACTTGACGGTGGAGACACTTGGGTGACCTCTGGCATAGCCCTAAAAACCGACGGGATGGCAATAGTGGATTGGTTAAACTATGTGGGCTACGACTACATTGTTGCCCACTGGGATGTGACAGTAGGAAAGGAAAAGTTTTTGGAGATCGTCAATAAACACTTAAAGGCTAAGTTTATCTCTTACAACATAACCGACGATACCTTTGGAGACCTCATATTCCCACCCTACGACATAAGAGAAGTTAATGGTGTAAAAGTAGGCATCATAGGAAGCTCCTTCCCATTTACTCCCATAGCAAACCCTAGGGTCTTTACGGAGGGCTGGCGTTTTGGTGTAAGACCGGAGGAACTACAGAACTATGTGAACGAACTCAGGGAAAAGCACAAGGTGGATTTGGTGGTGCTACTTTCCCACGACGGCTTACCCTTGGATATAGTCCTTATGAAGATGGTGAAGGGTATAGATGTGGTGATCTCTGGGCATACCCACGATGTAACGCCCACTCCCGTAAAGGTAGGAGATACGCTCATTGTTTCTCCCGGAAGCCACGGAAAGTTCGTGGGAGTGATGGACCTGGAGGTCAGAAACAAAAGGGTGGTGGGCTATAAGTTCAAGCTTATTCCCATTCTCGCGGATGTTATACCCGAAGACAAGGGTGCTAAGGAGCTTGTGCAAAAATGGTATAAACCTTACGAGAAGGAGTTCAACGAAGTTATAGCCACTACAAGGACGTTCCTCTACAAGAGGGATACCTTATACAGCACCTGGGACAGGCTCATAGGCGAAGCCTTGGCGGACTACTTCCACGGTGTGGATGCGGTAATGAGCTTGGATGTGGCGACTTCCCCCGGCTACAGGTGGGGACCGGCAGTTCTACCAAACAGTCCCGTAAGTGTTGAGGATGTTTATAATGTGCTCGGAATTACCTATCCTCAGGTTTTCTTGCTCAAGAGAAAGGGCAGAGAACTTTTGGCGCTCTGGGAGGATGTGGCGGACAACGTGTTTAATCCCAATCCTCTATACCAACAAGGCGGAGATATGTCAAGGATATACGGCGTGGAGTATGAGCTGAAGGTAAATGCCAAACAGGGAGAGCGTATCAGGAATGTAAGGATCAAGGGCAAACCTTTGGAGGAAAACAAAGAATACCTGGTGGCGGTTTATGGAGGACAACCCCCACCCGAAGTGCCACCAGAGAAAGCGGATATAAAGGAGATCGTGATAAACTACATTAAAAAGAAGAAGGAGTTGGTGGTAGAAAGAAAGCCCAACGTGAAGGTTTTAGACCACCCTTACAACACAGACTGCTTCTGGAGGTAAAAAAATGGCAAAGTTTATTGTTCTTCTCCTCTCCTTCTTTTTCTTTTCCTTTGGGATGGACCCAGTAAAGGTGATGTATCTTACCTACCCTCTAAAGGAAAGGGACTTCAAGAAGGCGGTGGATGATGTAAAAAAAGGAATGGAGGAAAAGGGAATAAAGGTTATAAGGGTCCTTACCATCTCTGACGCCATAAGGGCAAGGGGCTCTGCAGACTTTCCTAACTACTACGTGATCTTTGGCTGTGAAATGCCAGAGATGAAAAGCATCCTCCTTAAGGCTCCTGCCCTCAGCAATGTG
>Ga0080005_143192_pt1 | contig 13339 bp, 20 predicted proteins | sample JossMetagenome_2_FD_69208 | JGI IMG/M metagenome (GOLD analysis project Ga0080005, IMG submission 69208) | Hot spring sediment microbial communities from Joseph's Coat, Yellowstone National Park, USA - JC3_ASED (SPADES assembly) (version 2) | ecosystem: Environmental > Aquatic > Thermal springs >... | reverse complement strand
CCCTAGTGGTTAGTTGCAGAGCCTCGCTAATCCTCCGGCCGGTGGCGCCCAGCACGTACGTCAATATATATTTCCGCCGCGGTGCCTGCCAGCACAGTTTATACAGCCGCTCCATTGCGGCGCGGTAGTGATCGATGTTTATGTACACGTCGCGCGGGTTCACGCGATTGCACACTTCTTAAGAATAAATCTTTTTCTGCGAAACCGCACCCGGTTCGGCGCAGGCGGGCTCGATTGCACAGAACAGCCCAAAATGCGAAATCTATTTAAACTCCCGCATATCTGGTATCATGCGAAGCGCGGAGGTACTCCTGGCGTCTTACGGACTACTCGATGGGGTGCTTCCGCCGACGTTAATAGAGTCGCTATGGCGCGGCGGCTTCTCCGCGTCGCGGAACCCGTTCGCGATGTGTTACCGCTCTTACTACCCCTCCCTAGGGGTTTCGGAGGAGCAACGCCAGAGGGCGTGCGAGTACCTCAGGCGGTTCGGACGCACCAGGGAGGAGCAGGTGCGCTCTTTTTACTTATGGGCGCAGACCGTGCCTAAGCCCTTGTGGAGGTACTTCGCGCATCTACCGCTCACGTACCTCACGGAGGTGGTAGCGGACATGGTACCGCCTCTAGCCATGGCGCAACTCCTGGTTAGACTAGACCTGTATCATCACTTCCGCGGTGCCGACGTGGTTGATTTGTTCTCTGGCGTATGCGGGTGGCTCATGGCGTTTATGTACCTACCGTCTCACTACCAGCCCAGGCAATGGGTTGCCGTAGATATAGACCCGCGGCGTCTACAGATATGTAGGTTAATCGCAAACGACATAGGCGTAGACGTGGTGACTATCAGGCGCGACCTATCCACCCCATATGTGCGCAACACCGATGTCGTGGTCGGAAGCCCGCCATGCCACGAGTTCTCCTCCGCCATGATAGCAAGACAGCGGCGTGTAGAGGAAGGACTCGCCCTTGTGCGTAGCTACCTCGAGTCTGTCAGGATGATTAATCCACGTCTCGCCGCTATGGAGGAGGCGGCAACGGCGGGTGAGACGCCCAAACTACTGACTGACATGGTCACGCAGTACGGCTTCTCATATGGCTTCTTCGACCTCCGCGACTTCGGTGCGATCCAATACAGACGCCGTAGACTAGTGGCGTGGAATACTAAAACATGAAGAAGGTGTCTATCCACTAGACTAGTGGGGGCGCGGCATTATCCCGGTTCCTCTTAACCTTTTGATAGGGTAGTGAAATATCAACATGTAATAGATGTCAACCCTAACGTATATACATATTTATTTAAGTTTGTTAACACAGTTAGGCGGGGTCTTTGACCATATTTATCAAGAAAGACGGCGATACACCGCAAAGTTCTTAAATAGGGGGTTGAAATATATATATATAAATTTTTTGAGGTGAGAAAGACGTAAACCATTAGCCCACATAACTAATTCCGCCAGGGGGCGCGTATCGCATATGCAACTGGCCAAGGAACCGCCTAGGGGGCGCGGATGCCGACTCTGGTGAGCACCCCCGGGTAGGGGGGGTGGGTGGGGGCGTGCGCCGCGTGGGGCACCTTTCGGCGTTAAAGTTTAAATATAAGTGTTTATATACCCGCATGCCTACGTTGGAAGAACTCAGACAGGAGTTGATTAGGCGGTGCGGCCGGTCTATATCGTGCATCCGTGCCGTGGAGTACTACATGCAGATGGTGCAGAACCCGTGCTACCCCCCTGACGTGCGCCTCACATACGACGTGCGCAAGCATTTAATTCTGCTCCTACAGCAGTATAAGCCCCCCCGTTGCGACATAAAGAAACTGATCTATGAAAGACTCCGTGGGACATATCTAGAAGCCGCGGCGGAGGAGGCCGCGGAGGTTGCGACCAGGATCAAAAAGCGTCTCGGAGTTGCAAGCCGCACGGCAGCCGCCCTTGCTGTATATCTAGTGGCACGTCAGAAAAATATATACGTAAATTTGACATATTTATCGAAACTGTTTAACGTAAGTGCCACGACTATTAGTTCGAATTTGAAAAAAGTAAAAACCGTATTTATATAAACCAAAATTTTTTATCTTTATCCACAAAAAACGGTCCGCTTGCCATTTCGGCATGCATTTAAACACATCTAAACAAAAAGACAGACATATATGTCAACGTTTACACAAAAATACGTAGTTAACCGCATACCCCCTTAGGAAAAACATGATCATACACAATTAAACATGGGTTACCAAAAATATGGATATATCCATAAAGCTACTAGTAAAAATCGACAACTAGTCACAAAGTACTAAAAATATTCATAAACGTGCACATATATGCACAATTAACCACAATTATCCACAGAAATGCACAATTATCTAAAAACGTCTAAATATATCGATAAAAGTCCAAATTTGTGTGGAAACATGTATACTAAAACATAAAAAACTAAATTTGTACATAAAAACCCATACAAAAACGAATTCTATTTGAAAATGAATTCTATTTTGAAATGGTTTCGACTGAGAAGTTAGTTCTATTCCAAAGTTGATTCTATTTAGAACCAATTTCTAAACCGAAACAAGTTCTAAGAGAAACATGTTTCTAGAAATAGCTTCGAAAAGAAAATACGTACTAAAAATATATGAGTTCGTTTTAGAAATCGTTTCGTTTTAGAACTGTATATATGCTCAAAAATTTTTCGTTTTAGTGGTCGTTTTCAAATTGCATGTATTGTATACGTTATGTATTTTACATATTGTGCCGAAAGAATTGAAAGCCGACAGTTTTTCCTCAAATCTAACGACTTTCAATTCTCTCGACGTTAATAACGAAAAATTTAAAAATAAAACAAGGAGAAAAAAGGAGAAAAAGTTTAAATACCCGTACGTTACTGTCTCATATGCAAACCCAAACCCAAAACCCAAAACACGACGAACAAAGAGTTGAATGGATCGAATACAGTATCAGTTATGCAGACTACACATTAGAGATAACCGATAAAGAAGAATATATAGAAGTGAGATACAACGAATTCATAACAAAAGTAAACATTGGTATAGATGAGATAGAGTGGATAATCAATAAAAGATTGATAGATAGAAATTTGGGTGACTTCGTGAGAGCAAACAATGAAAAAAGGTTGTTGATAGACAGCGGAAAGCTCGCATATAAACGCGACGGAATTATAATAGACGAAGTTGCACTAAAGCGCGAAATAATGATATATCTACTACTACGCATGTATAAAGTTGCTGCAAATAGAGCATATGAAATACTACGTAGAACGCTAGATTATCATGGCGTGGTTATGGCATTGTTAATGGAAAAATGTCCACGAAGCAAATATTATATACTTAAAGTTGGCGACGAGGAATTAGTGTCCGACCAGTGTGCAGAGAAACTGAAAGCAATATATAACGTAATAATGGCAATTTATAAAGCCGAAACTGTATAATAATTTTTTAATTCATTGTTTTTGCTTACGTTTTTGTTCATTTTATCTATCGTTTTTAGTGGAAAGGAGAGAGTTGAAAGTCGATATGTATTTTACATATTGCGGTGAGAGAATTGAAAGTCGGAATTTCTAACGGCGAGACAGTTGAAAGCTTTTTGAATTGAAAAAACGGGAGAAAAAAGGGGAAAAAGTTTAAATATCCACATGTTTCTATCTCCTATGCAGAACCAAACCCAAACCCCAAAGAAAAAATGCGAGAAGATAAGGCGCGGAATAGAGGATCTAAGGCAGGATCTGTACATAGCTGTATCGATAGACGATCTGGTGAAATATGTAAACGAATCGATTAGAGCTGACGTAGAAATGCGCGGCGCCGAATCGGTCGAAATAACTAAAGAAGATGTTAAGATGTGCATCAAGTACGACGATAGTATCAAGGTAGTCGAGACGCGGAACGGCAAGGAGGTACTGTGGCTGTGGCACGGTTACAAATTCTATGAATTCATGCATGATGTGGCGGAGATAGCTTCGAAGTACTCCGATGTAACGGTGTGGTATAAAGTCGAGGAGGAAGAGGAGCAGTAATCCAAACCCTTTTTCCCTCCTTTCTATTTCCCTTTTTATGTTGGTAGAAAAAGGGGGAAAAAGTTTAAATATCTGCACGTTTATTACCCCATGCAAAACAAAACAGTAAAAGAGGTAGACGTGTTTGAACTGCCGCGGATGTTAGGCGTGGCGCAGTATGTAGAATACGACGACGACGAGTTGAGGCGATACAGCACGGCAACGGGCTTGTTAAAGGCGCAGGGATGCAGCAAAGGAGTATGTGTGAGGTATAGGGTGTGGGTGTGGACCGACAACGGAGCGCGGTGGATAGCAAAGCCGCGGTGGAGGAGGCGCAGGGATGAGGAGGCGGGTGGTTGCGTTAGGCAACAGGTTGCTGACGCATTGTGGGAGTTGGCGGAGCGCGGATATAACGTCGAGATCGACAAAGAGTGCAATATAGTTGTAAATAATGTGCCACTGGGTATAATTAGCTGTAAATCGGCTGATAAATGCGTAGAGGATATTCTGAAGTATTATGAATATGCATCTAAAGAGCCGCCTAAACCTAAAAGGGCTCCGGAGGAGGAGGAATATGAGGAGCTGTTGCGGAGATACCCCCGCCTAAGGTGGTGGAATAAATCAATAATAATTGATGTAATTAAGAAAGGCGGGGCGGCTAAGTGGGGAATGATGAATTTGCTAGACAAATTAGCTAACGTTGACGAGCGGGTATGGGCGTTCTTGGCGCGGTTTAGCTTAGACTTGACGTGTTCAATAGACGTGTTTATGAATCGAGGGGAGATATGCGTAAAATTCCACATCAATAGTTGCGAGCCGCGGATATACTGTTACAATGCGGGTGGGGGGTGGGTTTCAACAAGCGAAAATCCGAAGTTCTTGAAATTGAGGCCGCTGGAGGACGGCACCGTCGCGGAGGTCTACATAATAGCAAACAAGGAGTATATAAGGCTGGTTTAACGAATACCCCTTTTTTCTTTCTTTCTTTTTTCTATGTGGGCGGTGGCGGTATCGTTGATATGTAAAATACATACTGCGCCAAGGGAGTTGAAAGCCGGATTTTCCAACGGCAGGGGAGTTGAAAGCCGTGTGCGGTTTTGTGTCGGTGGAAAATAGGAGAAAAAGTTTAAATACTAGTACGTTCATAACCATATGCCCCACGGGGGCATAAACGTGGCCGCGGAGGCGGCCGGGGCCTCGGCGGCCGGCCCGGCAACAGAACAGGCCGCCGAAGTAGACAAGCGCGAAATAATAGCGATAGCGCGTGCGGTGGCGGCTAGAAGAAGTTACGTAGTCGAGTATGCAGACATATACGACGCGTTGCGGGACATAGTTGAAGACGACGACGAATTCGATGAACTAGAAGACAAACTGTACAACGATATAGTTGAGCAAAAGATAAAGAATGTCTACAGGTTCTGGGGCAAATGTGACAGCAGTGAGTGCGACATTATAATAGTGACGCCGGATGAGCTAAGCGAGAGACAACTTAAGATAATTAAAGAATTAGTAGAGCTGTATAGCTTCAGACAGTATGATGGCGATGAAGACGAACGCAAAGAGCTGACGCGGACGCTCAACAATCTAATAAAAATGTGGTTCAGCGACTGCAGGCATGTGTCGAGCCCCGCGGAGGCGGTCTACGAGCTTGCGAAGAATTACGACTTAGAGATCGAAGAAGAAGATTATCGCGATGAATGGTATGTGGGTGATGTGTATTACAAAATCAAAAACGTCGACGTACGCGTCGTCGAGAGCGTTGGTTACTGTAGCGAATGTAAAGACTTCGACGTGTCGTCACATGACGGCATCATTGACAAATGTAAAAGCTGGCACTTCGAAGACGACGCAAATTAATGCCCCCTTTTTTCCCTTCTTTCTTTTTTATATGAGTTATGTATAATACACATCGCGTCGTGGGAGTTGGTTGTGGTTTCTAACCGCGGTGGAAAAAGGGGGAAAAAGTTTAAATACTAGTACGTTCATAACCATATGCCCCACGGGGGCATAAACGTGGCCGCGGAGGCGGCCGGGGCCTCGGCGGGGGCCTGGCAACAGAACCCCGCCATACGGAACACGATGCGGGATGTGGTGGCTGATATAATAACCGCGTTAGAGGATGCTGGCCTCGGCGGCGTGTGGGCGCTGTTTGTAGAAAAGCCTGACGCGGTGGTGTTGCGGCGGGAGGGCGGCTATGAGGTAAAGTTGCTAGGAAAATTTGTGCGGGTAACTGTAACCACCGACGAGGAGTTCAATGTAAAACACGTGGACGTGGAGCTATGAAAGTAAAGATATCGATTAGGACTAAGTCGTATGCGGTGTATGTATACGACTACGACGACGACGAGTTTGTGGAGAGGGCGTTACGCGTATTCGTCAAGCGTCCGCTGGAATGGATTCAGGAAGTATACGACGGCAGGTATAAGAAGATAATAGTGTTGCGCCACGCGGCAGGCTATGAATAGCGCGAAATATCAATATCAAAACGTGACTGTAAAGCTCCGCGGCGACGACGCGTTGTTGCTAAAGCAGCTGGTTGCGCACGCTAACGTGAAAATTCTTGACGTTGTGAAGCTGTGGCCTCGGTGTCCTGCCTGCGGCTTTCCGCTGGCCCAGGTGGCTAGTAGAATCTTCTGTCTAAAGTGTAACAAGGAGTATAAGCTGGAGGCATGATTTGCAAAGAGCTGGTATTGATCTGCAAGTCGTGTGCTGAGAGATATGTCAACGTCGTCGAGCGCGACGGCGAGATAATAGTGTACGCTGATTTGCTAAAAGAGCTTTATGTCACAGTTATGAGGCATGTCGTGGAGATGCATGTGGCTAAATGCGCCAAGGAGCTTGCCGCGGCGGCTAACCTAAAAGCCGAGCCGCGGGGCTGGCGCGGTGTTGATAACAAAATGCGCTTCTTCTATGTGTTGAAATGAGGTTCTTGAGCGTCAAAAATGTCGTGGTTTCGGCAATAGTGGTGAACTTCTTAGACGCGTTGACAACGTACTACATACTCGTGACGCATGTTGGCGACGAAGCGAATCCCTTGCTTGTTGCGATGTATCATGAAAATCCGCTGTCTACGTTTATTGTATTTGTTATAACGTCTGTCATGTTTGTGCGGGTGGTTTCTACATATGACGTGTTGATACGCATGGTGCCGCGTGCGGCGGTTGCGCAACGCGTGTTTTTAGTTGCGTCAACCTGCGCTATCGCCTTGAAAGCCGCAGTGGTTGTAAACAACTTATATGTGATATTTGCCGGATATGCGCCGCTGGTTGAGACGCTGAGCCGTATATATAGTTCCCCCCCATATAACTATATAGATATACATAAGACTGGCTTGCTTTCAACTCTCTCCCACACACAAATTTTTTTCTTTCAAAAAAATTTGGGGGTGAAGGGGTGAAGGGGTGAATCCGATTTACGCTTTACATGCATTAACCAAGACTAGATGTATGTATAAAACTGAACCGGTTATGCGGTGTACACATGTCAAGCGTAAAGCGGATTCACCCCCTCACCCCAGTTCACCCCCGCCCGCCGTATTCAACTCCCCGGGGTGGTCTGCGGCAAATTCGGCGCATCTTCTTTACAAATTCGGTAATCACCTCCATGGTTGTATGTCTAGTTTGGCTGTTTTATGGTATTCACCTCCCTGGTTTTTTCAGCGTCACCGCCGTAGATGTTTGTGGGGTTAAAGTTATAAACCCGCACCGGACTAGGTATTGTGCTTACAACGATTGCTATCAAGCGCGATACTTACAGGCAACTTAACGAAATCAAAAAGATGTTTGGGTTTAAGAGCTACGACGACGTAGTGAAGACCCTCCTCGACTGCTATATAAAGTCGGCGGAGCCCCCCGCCTAGTTTTATATACTGCGTGCGTCATAATTTTTCTGTTTTTTCTGCGCCGTTGGGGCTTCTGCGCCGTTTTGTGTTATAAGTCGTGACTCAAAAATGAGGAAATATTTATAAACACGTGCGTTCGCAGTATTGATGGCCGCCAAACCCAAACCCACATACCATACCATGAAAATATCGGAGGAATCCCGCCGCGTAATCGACGAGGTGTCGCGCGATGGTGTCTACTCGCGTATAAATGTCAAAGATGTGATCGCGCTTGCCTGGCCGCGTTGCCCCCGTTGCGGCGGTGTGCTGGTGCAGAAGTTTGCCTCGCAGAACCTCATGTGTGTAAGATGCAGAGCTGTGTATGAGCTGAAACATGTCGGTTAAGACGATACATGAGGAGTTGTTGGAAAGGGGGTACAACGTAATCCCGGTCGACGCCAGAAAGGAGCCGCTGGTGCCGCGCTACAAGGACTGTTACGACAGGCACTGCAGAGACCTGGCGGAGCTGTTTGAGGACCGCGCGGTGAAAAAGAGGCAGGCAGGCATTGCGCTCCTGGGCCGCGTCAACCCCTACTTCCCCCTACGTATACTAGTTATAATAGATATAGATGATCCGTCGAAATTCCCGGCGGAGACGCGTGAGATTCTAAAAGGCACGTGGCATTGGTTAACTGGCCCCCGTTGCCCCAGGGATGGCGATAAGCATGACATTGTCTGCGGCCCAGTTGCATGTAGACACGGCGATCATGACTTTCAGCTAGAAGAGGCGGCGAGAGGGGAGGCTTATGCTGTGCTGGTTCCTCATGAAGCGGAGGAGCTGATAAAGACGGGGGTGGCAAAATTGGCCGGCGGCGCCGTGGAAATCCGTATACGTGGATATCAGCTCCTGCCGCCCTCCCTCCACCCGTCGGGGGTTACATATGAGTGGGTGGTCTCGCCGTGGCAGAACGACGTGTTTGAACACCCGAAGGAGCTTACGTTAGAAGAATTTAGGGCTCTCATTGAGTTGCTGGGCGGGGCGGCCCCGCAACAACCGACTAAGGAGCCGGGTGTGGAGCCGGGGAGGTGCCGCTCTCTGCGCGAGCTTTCAGACGAAGATGTGGGCAAAATAATTGAGGCGGTTAAGGACTGGTACGTCCCTGGACACCGCAACCATATCCTGGTGGCGCTACTTGGGATACTGAAACGTGCGTGTTACAGTAACGAGTCTATAGCTAAATTCTATGAGGCGCTGGAGTCGTGGGCGGCGTCGGCATATAGTGATGTAGACAGGAAAAAGGACGACTACATCTTACGCGGCGTGTTAGAGGGGCGGGATTGGCGTCTATACGGATGGCCTGGCTTGCGCGGCGAGTTGCTACGGGTGGCGCAGGAAACCGGCAGGACGGCTGAGGATGTTGAGGCGGTAATCAAGAGCCTTAAGCGTATAATAGTTAGGTCTGAGGTTAAAATGAGGCGGTGCCTGGAGCGCGAGGTGGATAAAGACGGCGCTAGATGCGTCAAATACCTGCGCGCAAAAATCACGCCTATGGGCATGCTGATAGATGTGGTGTATAAGAAGAAGAAAAAGAGGAGCATAAAAGAGGTGGCGCTCCTGCCTGCACACATAGCGGTGGTGTCGGATCCGTACTACGGCGAGGAGTACTACACAGCGTTTACAGATAACGGAAAGTTGATAGCTGTTGCGCCTGTGAGCGAGTGGGACGACTTCTTACATGCCGTGAGGCAGTTGCCGCCGTACTCCGTCGTGGGCGAGTCAAAGCTGGTTGATAAAATCAAGGAGGTGTTGCCGCGCGTCAAAGCCGTCATGTCGGCTGGACTCACCGACGACTCGATAGTTGACCCCGCCGGCGTGCTGGATAAAACAGACTACGGCATAGAGCCGCTTGTAAGCGCATACCGCTGGATAGTTAGCTACTACTCAGCGAGAAACGCAAAGCTGGCGTGGTTCAACGTGGTGGCCGTGCTGGCGAAGCTGTTTACGCCGCTTGTAAGAGTCAGGAGAAAGAACTTTGTGGACTACGTCATTTACAACGTCGGCAGGGGCGGCGAGGGCAAATCGACGCTGGCCAGGCACATATTGACGCCGCTCCTCGGCGGCGAGGAGGCGCTTGAAACTTATAATATAAGAGTAGACGGCGCCGTTAGGACGGAGCCGCAGTTGCGCAACCTCCTGGCGCTTAACCGCCTCCCGCTAATCTTAGACGAGCAGACTAAGCGCGCCCTCGTAAACAACTCAGGAATTCTGCTAAGCGCCGCCGTTGGGCTGGGCACCACCGGGGTGCAGGCCGCCAAGCACGGCCATGGAATAGCGGTCAAATTCAAAAACCTCAGGGGCATAGTGGTGTTTACAAACGTGCCGTTCTCGACGTTCATCCGCGAAGCCGCTTCTGATAGTTCGGATTACGCACTCCTGCGCAGGTTCATTGAGCTGGCGTGGGACTTCGAGCCCATAAAGCCCGGGGCGTTTGAAAGCATCCCCGAAGTTAAGCCTGTCTACGGCTACGCCGCGCGGCTGTGGAGTAAATACGGGAATGAGCTAATTCAGTCGGCGGATTTGCTCGAATTGATAGAGAAAATTGCCGATGTCGTGGTTAGGGAGCACCCAGGCGATGCGGCCGTCGCGGAGATGGCTGACTACATTAAGCAGATAGTTAGCGAAATCCGCGAGGAGAAGAAGTCGGAGCGCTTGGCGTTGCGCGACGACGACGCTATAGTGGAGCGGGCGTATAAGTTCGTGGCAGAGGAGCTGAAAGTGAGCCAGCTGTCGGCGGTCAAGGTGCTTAGGCACATCTTGGAGAACCCGGGCCGCGTAGGCATATCGTTTACCACGCCTAAGGGCGATATCCGCGCGCTGGCAGACGATGTGTACGAAGTGGTTATGGCGATAAAGAATACATACGTAACGGCGGCGACGCAGACGCAGGACCGCCTTGCCGAAGACGCCGCGGTCGTGGTAAACATATTGGACAAGCTTGTTAAGGACAGCCGCGTCGGTGTTGTGGTGTTGGCGAAGACGCCGCTGGTGCCCGGCGCCCCCCGCACGCTGGCAGGGATACAGAAAAACATCTATATGGTAAACGGAGTGAAGCGGTACGGCTATGCAATGCCGCTTGCCCGCTTCGTCAAGATGTTTCTGGACTCCGTAAGTGCCGACGAGCTTTCGGAATAAAACGCTGCTGATGAAACGCGAGAAAAAATTTTTCAGTTTTTGGGACAAACCTTACCCTCTTTGGTCACAGAAACGAGTTTTTTGAGCCGGTACAGCTTATTCAGTATAAACGACTTAGTGACGCCGCATCTCTCGACGAGCTCGGCTATGTCCACGCAACCCATGCGGCTGACAAATTCCATGACGCAACTCTCTTTTACACTGCCGGCATCCCCCACTGCGACTTCGTCCCCCACGACGACGGCCTCCACTGCGCTGGGGGCTGAGCGCTCCTCTTTTTGATAGTACATGTAGTATGCCAGGCTGTATGTATACATAGACAGCTCCTCAAGCCGCCGGAGGCGGCGGTGGAGCCTGCCCACATCTATCCACACCGCAACGACAAGGGCGGCAAGAACTATCTGGAATATGAAATCGGCAATCATCTCACCACCATGACGGGGGCCGTGCAGTTCAAATACAGCATGTTGACGCCGATGGAGAGGCGGCAGGTCGAGACGTCGCCAATGAGTGTGAATTGAGTCGAGTTAGGCGCATATATCCAGCCGCGGCGGATAAACACATACTGATCCGTCACCATCTCCACGCCGCATATGGTCATACCGCCCTTAGTGCGGTAGGCCTCTCCGTGGCACATAAACATTGACATTATTTGTTGTGCCGGCGGCTGTTGCTGTGGGGGCGGCGGCGTTGGGGTTGTGGCGTTTATCTTAATCACGCGCGGTTGCTCCTTGGGTGGCGGCGCCGGCGGCATGTTTGACAGTATGAGCCACACCACCGCGGCTGTTATTATAAGCGCCGCGGCTACGGTCTTAGCGTCGATCGATATTCCGTGTTCTGCCGTGGGAGCCATATGTGGCTAATTTATTGTGTTTATATAAATTTAACTGCCGGGGAAGGCAAAATTTTTATACAGGTGCGTTGTGGATGCATATGTGCCTGGTCAATCCGGAGCTGGATCCAGACGTGGTCGTATCTGTGATGTCGGCCGTGGCTAAGGCTAAGAACGTTGGCGATTTGGCCGCAGTTGCTGAGTACATAAAGCACACGACCAGGTCGGAGTACCTCCGCAAAATTGCCACACAGGCCATGCTTGTGAATAAAGATGCGGCCGCCACGCTTTATATGCTGGGCAAGAACTACATATATCTGTCGTACATATCGGCGATGATAACGGCGGCCGTGGAGGGGATAACGTCGTCGAGGTATTCGGCGGGGTGGTACTATCCACGTGTGGAGTGTTGCGCCGCCCTAAACGCAATTAAATCCGCGTGGTTGCACTTCTTAGCCACCACAAACGTCCCCCTGAGAGACGCCGCAAAGGCCTGGCTCTCTGCGATCACATATGAGCCCCCGTGCAGGGTGCACTACGGCACCGTCGCGGCGCTCAAAAACATGCAGAGCTACATAATGGCCATGGCGCTCGACGCGTCTCTATGAGTTGCGCGCAGTGCTTCTTGATAGTGAGCCGGGACTGCCCCCACTGCCGCACGTTGTTGGCAAAGGCAAAAGACGCTGTGGAGATGCTGACGCGCCGCGGCGTGCTTATTATAAACGTGGAGGACTTTCCAGACATGGACATGTTGTATACATACAGCGTATCCGGCGGCGACCTAAGGATGACCATACCCACGCCGCAGGTCGTATGCATAGCGAAATCAGGAGACGCGGCGGCAAAGGTGTTTCAGATGGTTATAAAATCGCCAGAGGAATTCCACGAAGTGCGCAGGTTCCTCGAAGCAAAGGCCCACTGGCTCAAGCTCGCCTACGGAAAAACATGTTTCGAGACCCGCGGCAGGAAGAAAAAAGAGGAGACTGAGGGGGGCAGAAAGAGCCGCGGCAGGAAGAAAAAAGAGGAGGTTGAGGAGGCGGCATGAGTGTCTGCTATAGATTAAGTGGAAAACTGTGGCACACGAGTCACGGCTACTACGTGCTGTATCTATATGTGAGAGATTTACCGCCAGAGTTGCGCAAGGTGCTTGAAAGCCTGGTGGGTAGGGAGGTGGAGGTGGCGGTGATATGTCCATAACATACGGCGCATCCTACAAGGCCTATGATGCCACCCTCGACAAATTAGTCACTATATCGATAGACAAAATGCGGCGCGAGATATGCGTATCAAAAGACGCCGCGTGGGGCATAGGGGGCAGGGAGTGCTACCCCTACCCCCACGGAGCGCTGTCCACATTCGAAATGTTGCTGAGGGAGAGGCGGGTGCCGTACGTAATCCGCTCCCCCGATTTTGTGGCGCTCCACTACTACACCACAGCGGTGTGGGAGCCTGCCGGGATTAAGGTGGTCGAGGTCTACTACGACAATAGGGG
>Ga0080005_115335_pt1 | contig 13373 bp, 25 predicted proteins | sample JossMetagenome_2_FD_69208 | JGI IMG/M metagenome (GOLD analysis project Ga0080005, IMG submission 69208) | Hot spring sediment microbial communities from Joseph's Coat, Yellowstone National Park, USA - JC3_ASED (SPADES assembly) (version 2) | ecosystem: Environmental > Aquatic > Thermal springs >... | reverse complement strand
GCTCCCTCGTGAGCGCCAGCTGCTCAGGCGAGGCCTGGCTGGCCTGCCTCACGAAGTCAAATATCTCGGCGGCTACCTGCTTCCTCCTCCTTATCTCCTCAATTACGTCCTCCTGCGGCTGAGTAGCCTGCTGCACAACGACCTGAGGCTGCTGGGCTGGAGGCGGAGGTGGAGGTGGGGCCTGAGCCTGGGGCTGCTCTACGGCAGCCTGCTGGGCCTCAGGCTGGGCCTCCTGGGGCTGCTCTGCCACTGCCTCCCCTCCCCCCTCCTCCGTAGGGGCCTCCTGGGCCTCTATAGCCTCCTGTTCCTCAGCCTGTGCCTCCTGAGGGGCCTGCTGTTCACTCTGCTGGGGCACAAGGCCTGCCTGGCTTAGGGCCTCGTTCACGGCCTCCTTCAGCCCCTCAGGTATTACGCCGTGGCCCTGCCCCTTCCTGTAGATAATGGGGCCGAAGGCCTTCTCAATTTCCTCCTTAAGCTCCTCCTTGCTCACGTTCTCCTCGCTCACTGCTCAACCCCCTCCCATATCCGCTGGACCTTAGAGGCCAGAATCCTATAGGTCTGCTGCGCGTCGCTAGGCAGGTACGGGACTATTTGAACTAGGAAGTACTCAAGCGTCCTCTTGCTCCTGGCGGCCAGGCTGTCGTAGAGGTCCTTGAGCTGGTTGTAGGCGTCCTGAAGCAGCCTGAGCCTATCCTCAAGCACCTTTATCTTCTCGTCCCTTGCCCTGAGCTCCTCCTCGTACTTCTGGCGGAGGGCCTCAGCGCCCTGTGCGGCCGTGCGTAACTCAACGTAGTGTTTGACCATGTTCTCGGCCGTCCTCTCAGGGTTCTCAAGGTCAATCTCGTTAATGCTGAGCCTCGCCAGCAGGTCTGGCAGTATCTTGGTGTTCACGTCCCTCATGACGTGCTGCCACCAAAGGATGTCCTCAACCCACTTCTGAAGTATGGGCGCCCTGCTGTCAATCTTCTGCCTTATGAGGCCGATAATGTAGGCGTAGTCCCCCTCAATTCCTCCCTTGCCTCCGCCCTCCGCCCCTTCCGCCCCTGCCCTCTTGGCCCTCTCGTACTTCTGCTGCGCGTAGAGCTTAGCAGCAACGTCCTCAAGGTCGTCCGATATCCGCTCCTCAGCCCCAGTCTGGGGGTCCTTGACCTTGAAGCCCCACCTGTCCCTCTTGATGTACCAGCCAGCCTGTACGCGGGCCCTCAGGTCATCCTCCTTGTCAACAACCAAGGCCCTCTGCCCACCTGGTGTAGTCCTTGGGAGGTTAAATATATACGTCCCCAAAAACAGGTTCTATGTCCCCAAAACAGGAAAGGCCTCCCCATAAAGAGGGGACAGTGGTGAGGCCTGGCCATGCTGCCGCGTCCCTGAGGCCTGTCCCTCACTGGCGCAGCTGTTAGCTGCACCATAGTGTGGCCCAGCTTGGAGCCTCACCCAGCGTACAGGGGCCAAGTGCTGCGTCCCTGGGACACATCCTGGGGACGCGCCTCCAATGCGCCCATTTGGCCCTGGGGACAATGTTCTGTGTCCCCAAAAACAGGTTCTATGTCCCCAGTACAGGAAAATAAACACTTTTCTGTGTTTTCTTTTTCAAATGTTTTTATTAACTCTTTTTGTAGCAAAACCAGTTTTCCTAATAAGAAATAAGGAAATAATACAAGGACTAATAGGGGCCTGAGGGGCCGAAGCCCTTTTTAACCCTGAAGCCCAACAGGGGACTGGGCCCCAGAGGCCCAGGTGAGAGGGCGTGAGGGGAAAGGAGGACAGGTGCGTGTGGTATATCGGAAGGTGGGGTTTTTGGCTGGTTCATGACCGTGAGGGCAAGGGCTACGTCACCGAGGACGAGGTGGTCCACATAGACGAGTACGGCTGGGACATAGACGCCTGCTGGGAAGACGAGGTGGAGGAGGAGTGAGCGAGGAGCTTAAGTGGAGGGATGCCGTGTTCCTGAGCAGGGAGCTGACTCAGGAGGAGGTCAGGGGCATAAGGGAGCTTGTTGTCAGGGAGGTCATTAAGAACATGAGCGCCGCCTACGGCGTGATGAGGACCTCAAGGGCCGTGCAGCTGGGGGAGCTGCCAGGCTCGGTCCTCACAGTGGCGGCTATTGCAATAGGCGACGACAGCGGCATCGTCAGGGTGAACCTAATGACGGAGCGCGGAGTCAGCGGCTTCACCCTTCACTACGAGCTGATAGAGGGCGCGAGGACGGCCGAGGGGCTGAGGGTAAGGGTTGGCGTGGGGCACGGGAGGAGGACGTACTTCATAGTTGAGGGGGTGGTGCCGAGTGCCAAGGGAGAGCCCTGAGGGGCCAGTTGATATTAGGGTCAGGAACCTGCCGAGCGACGTAAGGGAGGGGCTGTTAAAGCTGAAGAGGATAAACTCTATCGTTGGAGGGCCAACCGAGTACAGGGAAATAGTCATAGAGGCCTTAAGACGCTTGCTTGGCTCGCCCGACATTAAGAAGAGGCTTGAGCTGTACGACATGATAGAGGGCCAGCTACAGCAGGGGCAGGCCCAGGGCAACCAGGGGGCTGGGGCCAAGGCCTGACCTTTTTATGCGCGGTGAGGGGCTTGAGGCTCAGCTTCAAGGTCCCTAAGGCGCTTGAGGCTGACCTTGACTGGCTAAGCGTCACCCTGGGCCTGAGCAGGCCAGAGATAGTCAGGCGTGCCATAAGAGAGTACGTAAGGGAGCGCGGCGAGCTGCCGAGCACCTCCTATGACCCGTACGGGGACGGGAGCTGGGGGCTCTACCTCTTCACGGTCAGACTTGAGGACAGGCTGTACAAGGAGCTGGAGGGGGCAGCCAAAAGGCTCAACGTGCCCATGAGCGAGCTGGCCAGGAGGGCCGTCTACCATTACATAGAGCGGAAGCTGAGGCCGTACAGGGGCAAGTACATCAGGGTCTATTACGGTGGCCTCAGCTCCCTCTGATAAGCCTTTTTTCCTCCCCTTGTTCCTATCTATCAGTGGGCGGCGCGCCCCTAGCAGCCACTCTACGCCTGCCCCTTGGCACCCCCCTCACCCAGGGCGCGCCGCACCCACCTGGGCCCTGGCGCGGCCGATGACCTGAGGGACCTGGGCTATAGGTGGCCGAGACCTCCTGGGGGAGGCCTAAAACGGGTCGTATCCTACGCAGGTCCTCACCTTCAGCGTCTTCCCCTTCTTACCGTTGATGTACTCCGTTACCTCAACTATGTACGGCCTGGGACATGGTGCCTCAAGCGAGTCCTTCCCTGACCACCTGTGCCCATTTACCTCGTAGGCGTAGGCCCATATTGTCAGGAACGGGCTGCCAGTCTTGAGGAATTCCTTAAAAAACGTCAGCCAGCTATTATTGGCCATCTTAGGAGCCCCCAGCCCCACCTAGGGCTCTTCTCCTTGTGGTCCTCAGCCACGCCGCCTTCATGCGCCTCTTCACGTCATCTATTGAGCTTATGTTGCCCCTGTCAAACGCCAGCGCTACCGCTCCAGCCACAAGGGGCGTCGCCTGGCTTGTGCCCATAAGGCCCTCGTACGGGTAGCCCAGCATGAGGCTGCCCGAGTAAGTCCCGCAGAAGTAGCCCATGCAGCCGCTGTATATGAACTCCCAGGGCCTCAGCCTCTCCTCCTTACGCCCTCCCCCTGGAGCGACAACGTCAGGCTTGACTATGAGGTCGCCGTACTTGGCGTAGTCCCTCTCCCAGTCCTTCGGGTGCTCCCTGTACCACCTGGCGCTCGGCCCGTTAGAGGAGAACCAGGAGATATCGTTGTCAGTGATAACGTACGCCCCTACCGTGAGCGAGTTTGGGCAGAAGCCTGGGCTGTCAAGCGTCCACAGGCCTGGGCCTGAGTCGCCTGAGGCAATTACCGTATATACGCCAGCCTTATACAGGGTATTTATGACCTGGCAGAAGGGGTCGTCATCAACGCCTCCCTGGGGCTCACCTCCAAGGGACATGGAAATTACCTTAGCCCCCTGAAGGTACGCCCACTCCATACCCTTTATTATCCATGAGGTCTGGCCAACGCCGAGGTTGCTGAGGACCTTGGCGAATATCACCTTTCTGCCTGCAGTAGAGGCGCCCTTCACCTCCCCGTAGGTGGTACTGGCCTCCTTCCCTATCGCAGCAGTTGTGCACCAGCTACCGTGGCCGTGACCGTCAATTGGAGAGGGCTCAAAGGGGACGAAGCTCATGGCCACCTCCTCAAGCCCCTGTACCTGAGGGTGGAAGGGCCATGGGCCCCCTGTGTCAAGGACTGCAATCAGCGTGTTCCTGAGGATGTTGTCCTCGGGCAGGCCCATTACCTGCCTTGCCACTGACGTCGGTATGAACTTGTCGTTAGCGGCCAGAGGCGACAGGGAGGGAGGAGGGTTCACTGGCGCCTGGGGTAGGACGGGAAAGGGAGGGATAACGTAGGAGGCGCTCACGCTAGGTATCCTGACTGGCATGTTGTAGTTTATCTTCACGACCCCAGGAACCTGGGCAATCGCTGGCACCAGCGCCGCTGGGGCGCTGACCTCTATGAACTGGCCGAAGAAGAAGGGCTGGCCTGGGCTAAGGCCCATCCTCCTGAGCGTAGCAATGACGTCATTTGCGGCCTTAGGCTCAACTTGTATGAGGAGGTTAAGCGTGGGGCCAGAGGGGGAGCCAGGGGGGTCCTTTATGACCCCCATCTTCTTGAGCTTCTCGCAGAGCCACGGGTTCACGTTAGGCGGGCAGGTCATACGTTCACCCGCTGTATTCAAGCCAGGGGAAGTGAAAAATCTTAGGTTTCCCAGGCAAACCTCAGGCGGGGAGAAGCGAAGCACACGCTCTACCAAGAAATTATTTTAACCCTTGCTGTCCTCTCTAACCCAGAAGGTGCGGAACAATATGGTGCTAGCTAACGTTACCTCGGTTAGCCTGCTGGCTGCTATATCGCCATTCATGGAGGCTATAATACTCCTCCTTATCGGCGTTGTAGCCCCCTTCGTCGTGCTCGCCGTCATAGAGCTTCTCCACTACAGGCAGACAACGTCGGCGATTAGGGACACTACTACCGTGGGCGTCCAGAGCATACAGAGCATGGTCACCATGGCCATAACTTCCGCCCAGGGCATGGACATAACGCAGCGCGTGCTTGGTGATAAGCAGAACCAGCAGCCGCCTGTAGTGGTGGTGCCGCAGCAGAAGTAACCTAACCCTTACCTTTCTTTTTTACCCTTTCAAGCCTAGGCCCGTTGTACCTCACCGTCTTCCACATTGAGAGCACGAACTGGTCTGCCGCCTCAACCATATGGTGAGCTATGGTATCAACAACGTAGTACCTGGGGTCCTGTTCACCTAGGGGGTGAAGTACCGAGTCTATGAGCCTATTGGCTATTGGCGCGAGCCTTGGGGGCTCTGAGTCTATGAGCGGCCTCCTCACTTTCCGCCTGGCCGTTTCCCTTCCACCTCGTAGACGAGCAGGTGGGTGAAGGGGAGGTCAAAGGGCAGCAGCAGGTTGGCCCCGTACACCATGGCCGCGAAGGAGTCACCCTTCTGAATTGCCGTTATCGTCTCGGCCAGCCTGTAGAACAGGTCGCCTATAATCGGTATGTCGTCAAGGAAGTCCCTTATCATGGCCTCGCCCTCGTCTGATGGCACTGGCTTAAGCCAGTACTCAATGCTTTTTCTCCAGTCCTGCTGCTGGGACAAATACCTCCCCGCTAGAAGTACAGGGAGGGAAAGGAAAAAGCTTAAGGCCTGCCCAGGGCCCTCAGCCTGAGCTCCTCAAGGTGCTCCTTCACGTACTCGCACAGCCTAGGGGAGGGCCTGAAGAACACGAGCTGGCCCCTCCCCTCCCTTATCAGGTAGCCCTCCTGGGCCAGCCTCCTGAGGACCCTCTCGGCAGTGTGGCCTGAGACCAGCCTGTTCCTGCCAGACATTACGTTATGGCTTGCCCATGCCTCAAACCCCCTGTACCATATCACTGCCCTGCACGGGTCCCTGGGGCTCAGGCTAACGATGTACTTTGACACCTGCCAGACCCAATCTACCCCCACGGCCAGTCCCCTCACCAATAACTGTAGGGTTACGCATTTAAATATTTAAATGCCTGTGTACCCAGAGGGGCTGGGACCCGTATGGGGGAGAGGGAGCGCAAGAGCAGGGTCGTGTCTTTATCCCTGACCCCTTCAGAGTACGCGGCCCTCGTTGAGGAGGCGGCAGAGCTCTCGCTCAGGCTCAAGGAGCACATAACAGTCCAGGAGGTGATAAGGAGAATCATAAGGGAGCACCTTGAGAGGAGGAGTGGGAAGGGTGAGGTACCAGGACGAGCTGGCTGAGAGGCTCAGGAGGAGGATTGCGGAGGTGGAAGGACTGCTCAACCTCTACAGGGACATGCTGGCGCTGCTTGAGGGGGAGTCGCTGGAGAGGCAGGAGGTAGTGGTGAACGGCAGGAAGCTGGGAGTCATTGAGAGGGGCGTCAACTACCTGCTGCTGAAGCCGTATGTGCCCGTGAAGCTATCTGACGAGGCCATAGGCTACCTGCAGGAGGGGGTGAACGACATTGCCGAGAGGCAGAGGGACAGGTGGGGGATTGAGGCCGTTGACCTTATTACTAACACCAAGCCTGACGGTACCCTTGACTCAGTCCTGGTTCACGGCCTCTCAGGAATCAACGAGTTCGCGAGGGTGAGGCTGGCGCTAGAGTACGTCCTTGAGTCCTCCTTCACTGGCGAGCCTCAAGCACAGCCTGCGCAAGCCTGAGAACTGTCTCCACCCCTCCCTTTTTCTCAATCTCCCTCGCTATGTCCTGTAGGGCCTGCCTCCAGAGCCCTGCCGTGTCCTCCCTTGCCCTCCTCATGAGGTCCTCCCAGCTGTTCGCGTACTCCCTGAGCTCCCTTGATATCATGTAGGTGCCGTAGTCCCCCTCATAGAACCAGCTGAGGGAGAGCCTCAGGCCGTCATCTATACGGCACAGGGTGAGGGAGATCCAGCTCCCCTCCCCCAGGCTCCGCCAGAGCCTGAGGCACTCAGTCACCCTCCCTCACCACGCCTAGGGCGCTGTTGAGCTTCTTTAGCTCTCCAACGGCCGTCTTCACGTCGTTCCTGAGGTCGGCCAGCCAGTATATGAGTAGCTCCATGGCCTTGACTGGGTCAGCGTAGCCGTCAAGCAGCGCGTTAATGACCTCGTCGTATGACCTGGCTCCCATCTTGACCTTCAGCTCCTCAAGCCTGTCCCTCGTGCTCCGCTTTACCTTTATCATTGTGTCGTTATAACCCACTCCTGTCCCTGGTTTAACCTACGTTTAAGGGCCTCTTATATCCCTTATAACCTGGCGAGAGCTTGGTGAGCAAGGCCAGGATTTACTTCGCTGCGGCCAGGCCCTTCGCCTGGCCCTGGGTCATAGTGAACGCTGGGGTGGCGGTAGCGCTAGCCCGCGGGACGCTCTACGACTTCCTCATGGCCTCGCTCATTGTCGTTGCGATCGTTACCGTCAGCCACTACGTGAACAACTGGAGGGACTACGCGAGAGGGGTTGATAGGCCAGCGGGCGGCAGCACTGCCAAGAACTACACGGCTGCCTCACAGCTCATACCCTCAGGCCTCATGACCGTCGGTGAGAACAAGGCGCTCGCGCTCGTCTCACAGGCCATAGGCACCGCCGCGTTCCTGTTCGTGCCCCACACGCCGTGGACAATAGGCTTCTTCCTGCTGGGCACCTTCCTGGCGTGGACGTACACCGACCTCTTCAAGCCCAGGGGGATCGGAGAGGTAGCGCTCTTCCTAGGCCACGGGTTCGGCACAGCCCTGTTCGCCTACTCGCTTGTGAGGCCCCCGACCCTCACCGCCGCCTCCTTTGGGGTCCTCGTGGGCCTCTGGGCCGCCTTCATGCTGACCCTTGACCAGTACCCAGACGTTAAGGCCTCAGACCTTGAGAGGAGGGTCAAGAGCCTGGCCTCGCTGCTCGCTGGCTCACAGCTGTCTCCTGGGCAGTTCATAACTGGAGCCGCCACCATGATATACGTGGTGCAGGTCGCCACCGTCCTGCTCCACTGGCTCCCTCTCACGAGCCTGGCGACCGTGGCGCTGCTGCCGCTCATACACCTCGACAGCCTTATAATTGAGAACAACTACGGCAAGGGCATGACCCTCTTCCTTGTGACCATGCTGCTCTACCCGCTGTTGGTGATAGCATGACCTGCGTCAGGAGGCTGGGCTATAGGGAGGGCCTGTTTTTCTTTATTGACTGCGACGGGGAGCCCCTATACTTCTTCAGGCTGGGCCAGCTCCTTGAGCTCCTGAGGGTGAGGGGCTGCCGCAGGGGGCGGTGGTGTGACAGGCCAGGCGAGTACGTGGTTGAGGTTGAGGGGGTTGGGAGGGAGGAGGCGAGGAGCCTTTACGAGGCGAGGGAGTCAATGCTCAGGCCTCTCAAACATGAGGGCCTTGTTAATCCAGCCCAGTATGGCGCCAAATATGCCTGACAGCGACGCCCACAGCCAGGCGAGCCAGGGCTGGGCGTAAGGGCTTGAAAGGAGGTGCGGGTAGGCGCCCGTGAAGTAAGCGGCCAACACCAGCCCAAGGCCCTGGAAGGCAGCAAGGACGTTCTGCACAGTGAACCTGTGGACCACGGCCAGGTAGGCGATAACCGATATGAAGGTCACGTCGCCAGCCACCTCAGCCAAAAACGCGTTAACCCCGTGAAGCACCAGGAAGGTCGCAAGCGTCTGCCAGGCCGCAGCAAATATGCCTCCCCACGGGAAGGCAATCGCTATCCTCCTTATGTTGTCAGCCACTGCGCCGTACTCAAAGTACACGCCCCACATCATGAAGGATATCCAGGTGTCAAGCGAGTACTTCCCCAGGAACATCGCGAAGGGGAGGGAGATGATGACGGTCAGGACCACTGCCCAGTTGAAGGGGATCCTTGCCTTGCCCAAGCTCTCACCAGGTTAAACGTGCTTTAACCTGGTTAAAGGAGTGAGTTAAACCAAAAAGGAGAGGAGGTTAGCTAGCGTTTTCTCCTGTCCTCCTCAAATATCGGGACGTTCAGCTCCTCGCTCAGCATCACCAGCTCCTCCCCCAGGGGCTTGAGGACGCTCTGGGCCCTGACCTCCTTGGACAGCTCCCTGTACTGCTCCCTGAGCTCTCTCAGCCTCGCCCTAAGCTCGTTCGCCCTCAGCCTGGCGTCAGGGGACTGAAGGGCAGACCTTAGCTCTATGATTCCGTTAAGCACTGCAATGGCCTTGGCCCTGGCCAGCTCATCATGCACGTACCTCTCTATTGCCTCCTGCACCCTGTCCACTGGCACCCTCCTAGTTATCCCGATGTACGGGTCGCCTGGAGGGTCTGGGTCTGGGTCAGGAGGGGCTGGAGGCTGGTAGCCGAGCTCCTTGGCCTGCTGTGCCAACGTCCTTATGGCGATCCTTACCACCTCTGCCTTGCTCACGCCCCTCTCCCTTGCCAGCTCCTCAAGGAGCTCCATGTCCTTCTTGTCAAGTATGAGAGTGAAGAGCCTGGGCTCCTCAAGCTTTCTGGGCACAGAAGCCCACCGCGCACGCGTAAGTGGGAGCCTTCCTATATATATAACTTGCGCAGGCGCGCGGGAGGGGCCCCTGGGGCCTGGGGGGCAGCTCCCTGTAGGGAGCGCGTTGAAAAACGGCCTCCCTTCAATTGGTTTGTATAAAGGTGAAAGGGGGCGCAGGGGTAAGGGGGAGGGGCGCAGGGGTAGTTGAAACGCAGTTCTTATATATATAACATCAGTGGGAAGTTGGTTCGGCCGCAGCAGTGTCAAAATTTAAAAGCTCTCTTTTCTGTGCCAGTAATATGAAAATGAGTGACTGGCTGCTCACCAACGGCACCGTGCTTGACGTGCTAAGCATAGGGGAGGACGCACTTGACGAGGAGAGGCTGCTCTACCTGAGGCGCAGGGTCGCCAGGCTGCTTGGGCTGGGGAGGGACGACGAGCCCTTCCCTTACGTGACCAGGAGGGTTATGGAGGCGCTCATGGTGCCTGGCCCCCTGGCCCTCCAGAACGGCAGGTTCTACATGCTGACTGGCAAGGGGCTGAGGCTGTACGACGCCCTGATTGACGCTGTGAGGGAGGCTAAGGGAGAAAAGGTCACAAGGCGCCTAGAGGAGCTCAGGAGGGCCAGGCTTGAGCGAGCCCTATCGGCGCCTCACGCTTGAGTGGTACAGGGACGAGGACGGGACGAGGGTCGTAAGGGTCACGGTGAGCGGCCCGCTCGAGGGCGAGAGAACTATGCTCAGGGCGCTAGAGGACGTCGCAGACCTGTACAAGGAGTTGGTCGGGATGGGCGCCATCATGGCGATTGTGGAGAGGTTCAGCGAGGCTATCAGGAAGTTTGAGGAGACCAGCGACAGGGAGGTCAGGCTCAGCATGCTGAGGGAGATAGCGGAGGCTGTTGAGGAGGGCAACTTTGAGGTGCTCTCAACCATCCTCACGCTTATTGACGTGCTGGCCGAGCAGCTGGACAGGCGCCCCAGCCCTCAGGCCCAGGCTCACACGCTCAGCGACGGCGGGAGCGACGCTACCTTGACGTACCTTACGTATGTGGGGTAGTCGCAGGTGCCAGCGGGCACCGTCTCGTCCGTGCTGTCTATGATGTAGCGGTCCCTCGCGGAGTTCAGCCTGAAGTAGAGCTGTGGCCACACGACAAGCGTGAAGCTGCTCAGGTCAGTCACGACGGCCAGGTATACGTCGCTGTCCCCCTTCGGCACCCTGGCCGTGCCGCTGAAGTACTGCCTCGTGTAGCTCCCCCTGGGGCCCAGGATGAGCAGCTCGACCTCCTGCCCGTAAGGTGACTCAAGGCCTACGTCAAGGAGCATCGCGCTGTGGGGCGCAGGGGACGTCACCTTAAAGAACATGGGGCCGTAGCCTATGAAGCTAGTCTCTGTGCAGCCAGCTCCCTTTACCAGCGGGAACTGCACCTTCCTCTCAAAGGGCACGTCCGCTGGCTTAGCCCACGCGTAGATGTAGCCAACCCACGGGTGGTAGAGCTCGCCAGTGTAGGTGCCCATTATGAAGGAGTTGCCAGCGGCTGCCCATATGAGGAGGTTGTCGTCGGGCACTATCACGCCGCTCGTGTTGAACGGCACCTGGTAGGAGGCGTCAGAGCCGTTAACGTACTTCAGGAGGCTCACGTAGCTCCCCACGCCCTGGTTACAGTTGACGTTTGGGAACTGGAGGGCGTAGTTGAAGGTGCCCTGTTGGCCGCTGACCGAGACGTAGAGGGTGGACAAGGCTGTGCCGTTGAAGCCGCATGACCACCACCAGCACCACGCGAGCGGGGAGCACACCAGGCCTACGGCCGACTTAACGTCTGCAGTCCACCTGTCTGGCGCTGGGAGCGGGAGGCCTACGGCTGAGACGCCCAGCACCCTTGCCCTAAGGGTCCCGCTGGACATACCAGTCAATAAGGTAAGGAAGCTCAACGCCTAAATAGGCTTTAGGCCGCTTAGGAGGCGCCCTAGGCCACTTGCGCCTGCCGCAGCCCATTGACCAGCCCCTCCCACACCTTACGGTAGTCCCAGCGTAGGGCCCTCTCCCTGCACTGGGCAGGGTCTGGAGGCTCCTCCTTAAGGGCCTGCGCTGCCAGCCTGAAGAGCTCCTCATAGCTGTCTGCGAACTTGGCGCAGGGGGCCACCTCTGGCAGCGCCCCGTTCCTCATGGCGATAAGCTGTGTGCCCATGAGGGCTGACTCCACGCTGTACAGGCCGAACACCTCAAAGTACAGAGGCGAGAGAGGGGCCACCAGGGCCCTAGCGTGGCCAAGCAGGTCAAGCTTAACCCTGTCTGGAACCCTTCCCAGGTACTCAACGTTTGAGGGCAGGCGCTGCATTATCCAGTGGACGTAGTTCTGGTCTGCCACGAGGAAGTCCTCCCCAATCATGTAGCACCTGACCCCCAGCTCCGCGCACAGCCTCACGAAGACGTGTGCGCCCTTGTCCCTGTCTACGCGGTTCATGTACAGGAGGTAGTCCTCCTTTTCCCTCACGAGCGGGTACTCGTTAATGTCCACGGCGTTGTATATGTAGCCTACGCCGCTGTCCCCAGTCAGGCGCATTATGAGGTCAGCGTGGGCCTTGCTCACGCCGAACTGCCTGACCTTACCTGCCAGCGTGTACATGAGCGGCGACTGGGAGCCGTGCCAGACCTTAATTGACTTCTGAGGGTAGGCCTGTGCCACAGCTGCGGCCCAGCCGTCGTCGATAATGAAGTCAACGTCGTCAAGGATATCCCTGTGCCTGAGGAAGTCAGCCTCCGTGGGCTCCTCTACGAACTCTGGGACTGGGGAGCCTGGCCACCTGGCCCTGTAAGCGCCCTCGCTCCCCTGTGCAGCGAACAGGTACACCCTATGGCCCTGCTCAAGGAGGTGCCTGGCCCTTAGCGCTGCGACCTCCTCAAGGCCGCCGTAGAAGAGCGGAGGAGTTGTGAAGGGCGTGCCAGGGCCTAAGGCAGTGCTAATGACCGCAACCTTCACGTTCTCTCACCTCTCCCTGTCACAGACAAACCCCCAGCCGTCATATAAGCCGTACCACAGGCTGAACTCCATCTGGCAGCGCCTCCTTATCGCCTCTATGTCCCTCATTATCCTGTCCCTTGTCTTCCAGTGGTAGTGAGCCTTAAAGCCGACGTCTCCCTCCAAGTACGGCTCCCTGAGGCCGCCGTTCACCTCCTCCCACTTCAGCGCATCCTCAAGGCTTGGCCTCCTCTCCTTGCACTCCTCGTAGCTCTCGTTAGGGTAGGAGATTATGACCCTCCTGGCGACCCTGAGCGCCTCTCTGAGCACAGCCTCAACGTCGTCAACGTGCTCAAGCACCTCAAGCAGGAGGGCAGTGTCAAAGGAGTTATCGCGAAACGGCAGCGCCTCAGCAGCTGCCTGTACGTGCGTGTGAGGGTACATGTCTAGGTCAACGCAGGTCACATAGTCAGGAGGACGGCCTCCCCAGATGTAGAGGGCGTCGCCGCAACCTATGTCAATAACCCTGCCGTACATGAATCGCCTTGCGAGCTCAGCCCTGTCCACTTCCCTGGCCTCCCTTACAGGCCTGCCTCAGCAGCTCCCTTATCACCTCTGCCTTGCTGGCCCTGCCCTTACCTCTCTCCCTCTGCCTGCGCCTAGCCATCTCGTCAAGGCAGTCATAGAGGTCCTGGGGTAGGTCAACGTTGAGCTTGACCACTCCCTCTCACCCCTGCCTGGCCCTGGCGCAGTCTTCAACAAGGCGGTCAACGGCCCTGCCGAGCGTTAGGTGAAGCCCGACCAGCTTTCCCTCTGCGTCATCCAGCCTCCCAGCGTTAATGTCTGCGAGGGCCATGAGGAGCTCGCTCACCACGTCCATCGTTGCGGTGCTCAGCTCGGTTTTCCCCTTCGCGCTGCAGTTCACTACAGTCATGAGGACGTCCA
>Ga0080005_115938_pt1 | contig 13381 bp, 7 predicted proteins | sample JossMetagenome_2_FD_69208 | JGI IMG/M metagenome (GOLD analysis project Ga0080005, IMG submission 69208) | Hot spring sediment microbial communities from Joseph's Coat, Yellowstone National Park, USA - JC3_ASED (SPADES assembly) (version 2) | ecosystem: Environmental > Aquatic > Thermal springs >... | reverse complement strand
GGAGCCCTATATGCCCATCGCCGAGAGGTGCGGCGTGAAGGTGGTAAAACGCGACTTAGAAAGAGAGCGGCTTGACATACGCGGTGCAGACTGCGCCGTGTTTACAGAGGTGATCGAACACATCCACTACTATGTTCCCCATGTTCTCTCCGAGATAAACAAGTCCCTCAAGCCCGGCGGATACCTAATCCTAACCACGCCGAACATAGCCTCCCTCTTCCGAAGACTTAGACTCATCCTCGGCAAACAGCCAATATACCGATACCACGTGAGGGAATACACGATGCCAGAAGTTCTGGCGATGCTGGAGGGGGCACGCTTCAAGCCGGTAGAGTCCTACTACTCTGCGGTAAACGACTTGACGTACGTCGACGCGGAGCCGGAAGACTACAAGCGCCTCAGAGACTATGTTGGCCTCCTTAAACTCGCAATCAAAAAACCGACGAAGCTTAACCTGCTCCGCGCGGCGGCCTACCCGCTAGTGAAACTCGTGCCCTCGCTGAGGATGCTCATCGTGGCGGTATCACAGAAGCACAGAGAGCCAGCCCCCACGGCCATCGAAAGATGGGGATGAGATTTCAATTCCATAGAGATACCGCAACTCGCTCGACATGGGCCGTGAGAAACTCTTGGTAATCGCAGAGCGTTACTGGCCTGAGGGGGGTGGTGGGGAGCTCGCCACACATTTGACAATTGACGTGCTTAGGAAGGAGTTCGATGTGACGGTGGTGACGGGCTCCAGAGACATCGACGCATTACCTAACGTCAAATATATCCACGAGCCCCTACTTACAACCAGAAAAAAGCCTGCGCTTTGGCTCAACTCTCTGAGACTTGCGAATTCGGAGAGGTTTAGAAAATTACTAAGTGAACACAATATAGTCTATGTTCCGCGGTTCGCGTTCCCAATAATACCCGTAGCCAAGAAATTCGGCAAAAATGTCATCGTACACCTACACGACTACATCCCGATATCGTATACTGCTACGGTATTGGCGCCGTATGAAGAACACAGAAGTAGAATAACGAGGGACGACGTGATGATGGAATGCGGAAAAGGGTTGAAGTACTGTGTTGGCATTAGCGCATTTTGGTGGCTTCCTAGGCTTGCAAAAAAATGGCTTTCACAAGCAGATAAGATAATCTGCGTCTCCAAACGCCAAGCTGAAATAATTACCACCCTCATGCCCGAGCTCAGGGAAAATATCGAGATAACCTACAATCCGCCTCAACTTGAGCTCCTTATGGAAGAGCCCAAGAGAAACCCTGACGACATCCCCACTTTCCTCTACGTGGGTGGAGACAGTCACATTAAGGGGTTCTACCATGTTTTATACGCAATTAAGCGGCTAGCCAAGCAGGACATAAAGGCGAAGCTAATCCTTGCGGGCAATTACGGCTACAGAAGTCTCCAACTCATAAGAGCTCTGATCCAAAGAGACAACGGCATACAAGTAGAGGTGAAGGGCCGCATCCACCAGCGGACACTCTTCACAATAGGACAGAGGGTGTGGGCCCTCCTCTTCCCTTCAATAACAGAGGAGCCGCTGCCCTATGCGGTGGTCGAATCGCTGTTGCTAGGCAATGTGCCAATTTCGGCGGCGGTAGGGGGCGTGCCCGAGATAGTAAGCAGGACACCGGCCGAACATTTCCTCTTCAAGCCAGGAGACGCCGAGGGATTTGTAGACAAAATAAGAGAGCTTGCATCCTACACCCCCAAAGACGTTGCAACTATGGGAACCGAGCTGAGGCAACACGCCCTCAAGCTCTTCAACTTGGAGAATATAGAAAAGGCGCTACTCAAGGTCTTTACAGAGTGAGGAATGCCGACCCATGACCCCTCAAACATGTGCAACAAGGTCCAACGGCGGCATTAGGCTCTCCTGGACGTGTTAAGGGAACTAGCGATACGGCACATCTCTACATGCCAGATCTGCAATCTTTAGTGCTCTTTAACAAACTTACATATAACACGTCTGCTCTCTAAGTCTATCGCTAAATGGAATCCGAGAACTATATACAACTAAATTAGTTATATCCTTTCTAGTGGTTGTATCGGCGGCCTTACTCTGGCTTTATTCTACGAATCGTATTAGTAGTCGGGTCTCTCTTATCCCACTCTACTCGCTTTACGTCTCCTCGTTCGGCGACGACACATGGAGAGACATCTTATGGGCTGGCCAAACGCTACAGGTGGGGCACGTCACGGAGACTACGGTCAAACAATCGGCCCATCCCTTCCCGATGGTTCCGCTGGAGTATGCCCTGACGTTATTAGCGAGCGGGCTGGATCCAGTGCGGACCAGCGTAGCTGTGGGCCTTCTGTATCTGCCACAGCTTCCATTACTCACCTTTCTGGCTCCCGGAGGTTCGGCGCTTCGTTGTTATAGATGCTACTACTTGCGGCCAGCGTGCTTACGGGATGTTGTCCCTTAGTTTTAGCACCAAGTTGTAGTATTCATCCTGCTTGCGTCCTCTGTGGAGCCACCGTCCAAGTTTTTATTCTTAATTGATTGAGTAGGTATGGGTACTGAAGTAGTAGTAATCTCCACTCATTGGGAAATTGGAGCAGCTTACATGCGACAGAGCTACTTAATGAGCTACTTGAAGGCACGTGGATACAATGTCCCCTGCATTGGTTTCATAACTCTTCCTGTTAGGAGAAATGTCCATGAATGTATCAATTTGCCACTACGTATATCGACTCGTAACGAGGTTATAAATGCAATTGTAAATACTTTTATCCTCTTTCCGTCCTTGATTGTAACACTTTTACTGCTCCGTCCACGAATAATAATTGTGAGTCTACCTGACGCAGATCCTGTTATGGCAACATACTTCGCCTCAATTATTGGCAATATGAAATTAATAATTGACGTGAGGGATCCGCAGGAGGAGAACATGATACTTCTATACAATGGGTTTTCTCGATTAATGGCAAAGATGTATAGAAACTTGATGCACATCATCTACAGGAAGGCACATGCTGTGATTGTTGTTACACCATCTTTGTTGAAACATTATACAGAAAAATTAAGGAAAAAGCTTTATCTTGCACCAAACGGTGCTGATCTTAAGCTCTTTGTAAAGAAAAAAGATGATGAAGATACCATCAGGAAAAAACTTGGATTACCTCTTAATGCAATTCTTATTACGTACACCGGTGTAATTGGAAGTTCACATTACTATAACATAATTAGTTTTGTCAAAACTTTGAGAGAAATAAAAAAGGAATTACATAAAGATATTTATCTAATATTAGCTGGTCCAATAACTGATAAGTATGCATATTCAATAATTCGTAACTCAACCGATGTTATCTATCTTGGAGTGCTTAATAAGAGGGATATAGTAGATCTTCTTTCAGCAAGTGACATTGGGTTAATTCCATTTTCTACAGAAGACAAGTATAAATTGATATATAGTTATGCTATACCTGTAAAGTTTTATGAATATATCGCCACGTGTCTACCTGTGTTAGCATTAGGTAGTAATTCCAGCGAACTTGCAAGATTAATAGATAAATACCAAGTAGGATATTTATGTGAACCAAGCAGTAAAACATGCATAAAAGATGCAATACTAAATATTATTAAAACTAAGAAAAAATTGATCCACAATGCTTGTGAGAATAGAAGACTTGTTGATCGCAAAGTTGGAGCTGAAGTATTTTTACAACTTATATCAAGGTTTTTTTAGATGTATCTAAAAATTTTTATGTTTCTTTTGCTGATACTCATATTCACTATTTATCTATTTTATCTTACATTAAATTCTAGGGCTTTCATAGATCCGTGGCCTTTGGGTGGAGTTGCGATTGAGACTATTTTAGTTATTATAGCAGTTATGATAGTTGTGTTTATAATATTTAGACATCCAGTTGCTATATTATTATTTACTTTTTATTACACATTTATAGTATTGTTCTTACCCGTTTTTAAGTATACTAATGTCCTTTATATCAACGGACCATGGGATAGTGTTGCACATTACTCTTTTTCATTGTGGATATTACAATATGGCAAAATTGATTCGCATGGATATACGTATTATGCACGTGATTATGGTTTTCACCCAGGTAATGGACTTATTCCAGCTATGTTAAGTTTAGTTGTTCATATTAGACTTGACATAATTATGGATCTTCTTCTTTTTATATCTTACTTAAACTACTTAATTTTCATTTATATTTCTATTATTAATTTGCTCTATAAAAATTTAGACTCCTTTGGATTCAAAGATTATGTCGTACTAATTACTGTAATAACTACATTGATTTATGTAGACCCTTATTACAGCGGTGGTACTTTGGTGTTTGGAGTAGTAGGAGCATTATTATACATTTTCCTCACAAGTATCCTTAGACATAATGACCTATATCTAAGTACGAATAGCATAATTTTATTTTCAATACTGTATGGGGGAGTCTTACTGATACATCTTTCTACAGCAGTTATTACGTTTGCTTTTATCTTTTTTGCCGTTTTACTTAATGCTATGATAATCAGAAGTAAAAGGCAAATATATTTGCTATATTTAATAACATTAATTTTCTTAGTATATGAACTATTCGTCGATTATATTCTCTTTGGCGCTACACTTGTTCCCGCTATTTCTAGAGTTCTTCATGCATATGTTCAAGAGGTTCAATTGGCTCATTTTGCGATTTCCTATCGTCGATTGTCATTGGTAGAGTTACTGTTATTTGCGTTAAGTTATTACGGAAAAATATTATTAATTCCTATTGTTTTATTTTTAATTTTATTGTATACTCTCTATAGAGTTCTAAAGGAGAAACATAACTATCTCTTGAAATTTTTAACATCAGTATATATAGCATCATTGCTGACGTGGATTATTGGATGGGCTGGTGTTGGATCTCTATTATCAGGTAGACGTGCACTTTTTGTTATATCTTTCGTCGGTGTAGTGCTATTGGTTTATTTGATATATTCCAGTAAGAATCCATTGTTTAAACTAAGAAATATACAAATATCATTATTGTTTGTCATAGTTTTCTTGGTTACATTTTTATCTAGTTTCGGATTGCCATTAAAGCTTACTATGGTTTCTGAGGAAGGCGAATATTCATGGCCAACAATTTATCAAGGTGGTTTTTCTATTTATTCATTTCACAGTATTATGTTCCTGAATTCGCTAAAGTCTGGGCTACCGTATCTATGTCTTCAGCCTTTTACTGCTTTTGGTCTATGCGATTTACTGTGGAATCGCCCCAAAATTCCCATGCATGGTTTTATAGCGCCTGAGGTTACGCAACCTAGAGAGATCATTGAACTAGTGAAAAGATATGCTAATTATAGTAATGACGTCATTTTCCCATTGCCGCTTGGCGATGTCATGCCTGGACCATTAGGCTATAGATTGTTGTATTTAATTCCATATAGTTATTTAGTTAATTCATCAAATTCATTAATATATAATAATGGTTATTATTTATTATTTGTAATATAACTTCTTTTGGAAAAATTTATAAATATTTTATTTTTGCGTCAATACATGATAATCGGGGACTATGGACTATATCGCAGAGTTTGGCCCTTTGCGACATCCCGAGAACTGTTTTTTACAGTTGGGATTGCCCGTCCAGTTATACCGTCTAATGAAAGAGCGCTTCGCCTATATAGAATAAATACGTCTGGCAATATCGATCTTCTTCAAATTCTCTCCTTGCAAGAACCTAGGGTCGATACTTCCGGCCAGCCCTATTTTAAATCGGGTCTGGGTTTACTTATACCTGCCTGGAATTCGGAATTTTATACAATTGGAAAAACAATTTTTGTGATTTTTAAGAGCTATGATTTTAATGAATACAAAGTTGTATATGTTGATGAACATGGTAGCTATGGCAATCACTTTTTTAGTGATGTTCAAGGCACACGGATCTGTATAGGTGTTGGAAAAGGATGGAACGGTAAACCTGGAAGAGTATCTTATACTCCTAGAGGGGCGTATTTGCTTTGTTCTGAAGATGGAGGCGATCATTGGTCGCAGATTTATGAAATAAAATATCCTACCGCTATTTATAGCGGAGTAATAGTAGATGATATTATTGCCTTTACATTACGTGAAAGAGGGGCTATTGTTGTAAGTTTTAACGGTGGGAAACACTTTAAAGAAATTATATTAGGTTCAAGCGCTAGAACAATTATATTCTGTAGAATTGAAGGAAGTGATGTTGCTATATTGTCTTCAGATGATGCATTGTTTATAAGCGAAGACTTTATAAATTGGAAAAGGATAATGTTGCCCACAAAGGGTTTGTCGCTAAGATATCCAACCGTTAATTCACCTTTTGTGATTTTTACAGGTGTTGGCAACGGTTCGTGGATATTCAAAATATCACTAGATAATTTTAATATTAAAGATATTATGGCAAGGGAAATATATAACGATATTGCACCAAGACTTGCATTATTCAACGGGAAACTTTATATAGGAAGCGAGCTATATGGTAAATTGTACTCTATTGAAATGAGCGAATTTAGACGCTTCAATAGCTTAACTAATTTAAAGATCAACTTTATGTTCTATATAAACTTATTAAAAGCTAAAATAGGTAAATGAAGCAATTTTAAAGATTTGCGATGACAAAAGCACTTGCTATTAACGCCCCAGCGTTCATAGTTTTTGCTCTGTGAGACATGCATCGCAACAACCCGTAACGCGATCCTCCACGGAGCTATTAATAATTTATTGAGGGTGTTGTACGTAGGCGTACTGAGTACACATATGGGTAATGTATAAATAATGCTCAATTCAGATACCTCATGCAAAGTCCCAAGTCTATACATGGGGGTGTGGTGCTACTGATTGGGGTGGTGTTGCTGGCTACGTTGGTTTTCGGTCAGAGGGTTGACCAGGTGGGTATTAGGCAACCGGAGTCTCCTCCGTCTCCGCCGGTGGGGTCTGTGTTTGTGGGCAATCTGCCGGCTGGTGGGGAGAAGTTTAGTGTGGTTACGGTTGTGTTTAAGAAGGGGGTTCCGGATTCTGTGGTTCAGCAGGTATATAACGAGATGCGGCAGTTATATAGCGGCGAGCGGCTTGTTGCGGCGGCTGGGGGGCGTCAGGTCCGGGTGATGGAGGTTAGGGTGTCTAGGCTGGTGCGCGACGCGCTGGGTAGGTACATGTTTAGGGTGGCGGATACTCCCGACGCCGTTAAGAAGGCGTTGAGCAAATACTCGGAGTACATCGAGGCGGTTCTGGCGAAGCCTGTTCCGAAGCCTTTCGATATGTTGCCGGATGGCGTGGGCGGCAGGGGCATTATTGCGCCTTCTAACGCCATTATTAGGGATCTGATAGGCGTTTCGCAGGTCGAGCGTGTCTACGGCATAAACGGGAGCGGCGTCAACATAGCTGTGGTCGACACGGGCGTCGACTACGGCCATCCTGATTTGACGACGGCTTTGAGGTACTGGTCCGGCACGTACAAGGGCGACAGCATAAGGGAGCCCTTGGTGTTTGATGCCGATGAGGCGCAGGTCCTGTTGCTCCAGCCGGTGAGCGCGGTGAATTCTACACATATATACGTCGGTGGTAGGGCCTACGAGACGCTTGTGCCTTGGGATGTCTATATCTACCCGCCTTGCGACTACTACAGAATTCCGTCTTTTGTATATACATGGATAGTTCAGGGAGGTGGTGAGTTGAGGTTTGGACTTACCTATATACAGAGTGCATATTCTCCTACTGTTGTTGTTGGTGTTTTATTAATGAGACCACCTGGTTGGAACTACTTCGGATATGCCATAGTCGACTCGAATGGAAATTGCCGCTTTGATGATGAGATAGCTCCGCCTATCGACCCATACGCGAGGAGTAGCGTTATAAGGTATTTTGTCAATAGAATAATCGCTCCCGACTACGACGGAAACGGGTTCCCGGATGTGTCGCTGGGCGTCGCTGGTGGGTTCTTCTACGACTTCTTCTGGCACTTCAGCTACCCTGCGGAGATTCATCCTGGGTGGGATAAGCAGGGGAGGTGGCTGAGCATATTCTACGACTTCGACGGCCACGGCACGGCGGCTGCGTCGGCGGCGGCTGGCAGGGGGGTTGTGGGGTATAACATCACCGGGCTTGGCGTGGTTAGGCTGAGGGGCATGGCGCCGGGCGCCGGCGTGTTGGGGGTGAAGGCCCTGTGGGAGGGGAACGTGGAGGTTGGCATGTTGTGGGCGGCTGGTTTCGACGTGGATCCGGCGACGGGGCAGTTCTACTTCACGGGATCTAGGAGGGCCGACGTTATCAGCAACAGTTGGGGGATTTCCTACTTCGGCTACGACGTGGGCGCGTTCGGCGCCGATTTTGAGTCTGCCTTTGTGGCTGGCTTGTCGCTTCCGGGCTTCCTCGACCCGAGGTATCCCGGCGTGTTGATTATACAGGCGGGCGGCAACGGCGGACCTGGCTACGGCACCATCACGAGCCCCGGCGCGGCGCCGGGCGTGGTGACTGTGGGCGCCTCGACGTCGACGCACTTCGCGTATGTGTATACTAAGATGGGCGCGACTGTATACGCCTCGGGCGGCGGCTGGACAAATGACGAGGTCATCAGCTGGTCTCTTAGGGGGCCGACTCCGCTTGGTTACATAAAGCCCGATGTGGTTAACGTCGGCGCCTTCGGCTTCACGGCGGCGCCTGTTGCGTTGAACTACACGTTGTTTGGCGGGACTAGCTACGCGACGCCGTTGACGGCGGGCGTCGCGGCTTTGGTGCTTCAGGCGCTGGGGAGAACCGCCGATCCGGCTCTGGTGAAGACTGTTCTGCAGTCTTCCGCGGTGCCGCTGAGGTATGACGTGGCTTCGCAGGGCTATGGGCGTGTGGATGCCTTTAGGGCTGTGTCTCTTGCGCGTCTGCTGGCTGGGCGGACGGCGGCGCGGTATGAGCTGGTTGTGCAGAGCAACTCGCTGTGGGGCGCGTATGCCCCGAAGTACGGCTCCCTGTGGCAGTGGCAGTGGTGCGACAACATAAGGTCTTACATGTTGTGGTGGGCTGGCACGGATCTCCAGCCTCAGTCATGCTCCTTGCCGGCCGGCGCCTCTTCGCGTGTTGACGGCGTGTTGTTCTTCGGCGACGTGCCGCAGGGCGGGAGCAGGTCTATTACGTTTACCGTCAAGAACCCCACCAACAAGACAGTGTCTGTGTCTGTGTCTCCGCGGCAGTTTGTGGTGACTAGAACGCTGACGCTTACGCGGAGTCTGTCGCTTGCGCCGGGCGCTTCCTACAACAGGACTTATTGGGTGTTTACGTCGTCGAACTTGACAGCGACGTTGAGGTTCATGGATGTGGTGGCCACTATTCCGTATGACCGGTTCGATGCGAATAATAACTACGTCATGGATGTTAGGGTGCGTGTGTGGATCTACATATGGAAGGCCGATACCAACGGCAACGGGAGGCCTGACCCCGACGAGATGATGCTTGTGAACTATGGCTACAACTGGGCCAACTGGAACCTTGCCACCATGGCCGCGCCCACGTTTAAGCTCGGTAATTACAAAGGTATTGTGGTGATTGTGGATCTTGTACGCGGTCCAGACGCGCCGTCTTATGTGCCGCCTGTGCCTGTGACGGTGACTGTGACTTATGTGGATACTGCCGCCGATCCGTGGGTTTCGGTGTCGCCTTCTTCCGCAACTATACCGCCTGGCGGTAGCGCCACGTTTACGCTTACTGTGAGACCGCCCGCCAACGCAGTCCCCACCACCTACATCGGCGAGGTGGTAGTTTTGAACAACGTAACTGGGATTGGCATGCAGGTGCCGTATTCCTTCAACGTCTATACCACCGTTGGCACCTCGTTTGTGAACTTGACTGCTGGCGTTAACGGGAGGTGGCCTGACGCGCGGTCGATTAGGGGTGCCATCGACTGGGCGTGGAGGTTTGAGGCTGGGGACTGGAGGCTGTTCCACATTGCGCCTGGGGCTTCCAACGGCCTTGCGTTTGAGGTGCAGGCTGGCTGGAGGCTTCCCGACACGTCGTTGATCGGGTTCGCCATTGGGCCTGATGGGCAGTTTGCTGGCGCATACCTCGGCCAGGGTGCTTCGTGGTTTAGGTTCTTGGGAGGCGGCGTGTTTGCGTGGACCGACACCGGCGCTGGCTCCGTAGATAACGCGAGGCGGGTTGTGTGGTTCCCGTCGATTGACTACCGTAATTGGCTGTATCCGCATGCGAAGCCTGAGAGCGGCGTCTTCACGGTGGTGGTGAGGACGGTGCTGTTTGACGGCTCTGCGGGCGCGTCCGAGCCTATTTCTGTGCAGGCGCGGCAGTTGACGGCGGCTCAGAAGCTTCCGGCGCAGGTGATCGGCGGTGGGACGGACTACGTGAGGTTCAGCCTGCCGTATATTGTACGTTCCCTGAACGCATACGCAGTTAGGCCGCGGACGCCTTGGCTAGACTTCGACCAGAGGTATACGCCGGGCTCCTACTACGTATCGCCGTCTTCGGTCTCCGGCCCGTACCCGGCTGGGACGCCGTTCACGTTCTCGGTATATACGGCTAACAACGGCGCGCCTGGGCAGAAGTTCGACGTGTCTGCGTTGTTCTGGGCCGACTTGCCGTCGCTACCTGTGGTGTATAGATACGGTGGCACTTACTACCGCCTCACTACGTGGTATCCGTTTGAGGACTGGACTAGAGTTGTGAGATAATTTTCAACATTTTTTTAAACACTTTTTCGTCTTTTTTGGATAAGTTGTTTAGGTTGGGGGTGTTGTTGGTGGTTCTGTTAATGGTGACGGGGGTTAAGGCGAGTTTGTTGGACGGTATTCCTCACGGCGTTTCTGGCGGGCTCGGCACTGTTACGGATACCGCTACTTGCGGCCGGCGTGTTTGGCCATGGGGGCGTCGCCACTTGGATGGTGCTGACTACTGCGGCTCTCTGGATCGGTGGAGGCTGTTCTAGCCTTCCTCCGTGGGGAGAAAATTCTCGCCGCGACAGCCCCCGTCTCGGCTTTAAGGGCTATTGCACCTGTTATTGATAGATTTATAATTAATAAATCAAAGTACATCGCCGCTTCGTCGCTGTTAATGTTTCGCGAGCTTTGCCTTAGAAGAGGTCTAGTTCCTAGAAGAGTAATATTAGTGCCACCTGGTGTTAACTGTAGCAGGATATTTGCTTTGCAAAAAAGCAAAATAGGTACTGACATTTTTAAGGTGGGGTTTGTAGGTACTGTCTCCTGGTGGCAGGGTGTTGATATCCTTGTTAGGGCCGTGGCTAAACTTGCAAGTTCTGGGGTAAAAATAAAGTTGGTTATAGTTGGAGACGGGCCCGAACGGAATAGAATCTCAGAACTTTGCCGCAAGCTAAAGGTCGATTGTGTCATTACTGGTTTTGTGAATCACGAAACGGCGCTAAAAATAATGTAGCAACTAGATGCACTTGTGGTGCCTAGGGTTCGTATGTCGAGTACTGAGAACGTGCTTCCAATCAGGTTAACTTTTGTGACACTATATCTACGATTCTCGCGCTGGCTTTTCTATCTCCAAAGGGTGACTGGTCTGGTAGTTGTGGTGGTTGTGTTATAATTTTTTGGAGTTCGGCTAGTACTGTTGGTGGGTTGGTGCCTACGACTCTTGCGAAGCCGTGTATCACTGCTTCCGGTCTCTCGGTGGAGGTTCTTAGGACCAATACGGGCTTGCGTATTTTGGGGTGTGTGGCTTCTTCCTGCAGCCCGCCTGAGTCAGTCATTATGACTGTGGCTCGTCTCATTAGGGCTAGGAATTCGAAGTAGCCTTGGGGTGGTAGGAGCTGTATGTGTGGGGTCTCTAGCTCGTTCCACATGCTGTATTCGAGTAGACGTTTTTTGGTGCGGGGGTGTACCGGGAAGACCGTGGGGATGGGGCTTTTTTTGAGGATTCTTACGAAGTCGCGGAGGGTTTGGGGGTTGTCCACGTTTTCGGCGCGGTGGAAGGTGACTAGGGCGTATTGATCATATTTAGGCTGGATGCGTTCTTCAGCTTCTTTCACTTTGTCGAAGTACATGTCTATGGCGTCTATTACGGTGTTGCCTGTCACGTAGATCTCGCCCCATACGTTTTCCTCGAGGAGGTTCTTTTTGGCTAGCTCAGTGGGGGCGAAGAGGTAGTGGGATACGTGGTCTATCATTCTTCTGTTGTGTTCCTCGGGCATTCTCCAGTCGTAGCTTCTCAAGCCTGCTTCGACATGTCCCAGCTCAATGCCTAGCTTCAAGGCGGTTAGGCCCGCGGCCAACATGGTGTTGGTGTCGCCTTGTATCAGCATTATCTTCGGCTTCTTCGTCTGTGGTAGCGCCTTCTCTAGTTTGATCATCATCTCTCCTATCTGGGCGGCTGGGTTGCTGTCGTCTAGGGTGAATGTCTGGTGGGGGTTGGGTAGCTGGAGCTGTTCTAGGAATACGCGGCTCATCTCGTAGTCGTAGTGCTGACCTGTGTGTATGAAGATGAAGTCGATTCCGCGTTTTTCCAACTCTTTTATCACCGGCGCCATTTTTATTATCTCTGGGCGCGTCCCCACCACTACCGCGACGCTCATAGCTTGTAGGCCTTGCCGTAACCTACGCCGTAGTACGTGAAGCCGTGGGCGGTTGCGGCGTGTGGCTCCACGGCTCTTCTGCCGTCAATAATTATTCGGTGTCTCATCAGAGCCGCGAGCGTGACTAGGTCCAGCTTCTTAAACTCTGGGTGGTCTGTAACGATCACCAGCGCGTCTGCGTCTTTGGCGGCCTCTTCCAGCGTTTTGGCAGGTCGGGCGCCGAAGGTCTCCGGGGTGTATGGGTCGTAGACCACGACGTCTGCCCCTTTCTCGAGGAGCTTCTGGACGACGTGTTTAGCTGGGCTTTCTCTTGTGTCGTCTACTCCGCCCTTATAGGCGGCGCCCAGCACGGCGATCTTCGCCCCCCTGACTGAGAGGCCGGCATCTGCCAGCGCCCTCTCTACGATGTTTGCCGTGTGTGTCGGCATGTAGTCGTTGATACTTCTGGCGCCTCTTATCAATTCGGTGCCCCAGAAATCTGGCGCGGTTGAGGCGAGCATGTAGGGGTCTTTCGTGAGGCAGGGCCCGCCGACGCCTGCTCCGGGCATGTGGATGTTGACGCGGGGGTGGGTGTTGGCGAGCCTTATGGCCTCGTAGACGTCGATCCCTAGCCTCTCCGCCATCAACGCGAGTAGGTTGGCGAGGGCTATGTTGAGGTCCCGGTATGTGTTCTCTGCAAGCTTTACGAACTCCGCCGTGGTGGCGTCTGTGGGCTGCAAGTGGGGGTTCACCCTGCCGTAGAGCTGGATCGCTTTTTCTGTGGATCTCGGGTCTGCCCCTCCCACCACCCTAGGGGCGTTGAGGAGCTCCTCCACGGCCTTACCTGGGGCTATCCTCTCGGGGACGTGTGCTAGGTAG
>Ga0080005_129734_pt1 | contig 13390 bp, 16 predicted proteins | sample JossMetagenome_2_FD_69208 | JGI IMG/M metagenome (GOLD analysis project Ga0080005, IMG submission 69208) | Hot spring sediment microbial communities from Joseph's Coat, Yellowstone National Park, USA - JC3_ASED (SPADES assembly) (version 2) | ecosystem: Environmental > Aquatic > Thermal springs >... | reverse complement strand
TAGTGCATGCCTACGGCACACTATACACAACCTACGAACCAAACCCAAACCACCCAATAACCAAGACCCTACAACAACTATTGCAACTAAGCGACACCCAAGCGCCCAAGCGCTAGGTTTAAATGTTTGTGTATTTTGTTTTTAGCTGTGAAGCAAGAATTCACTAAGGAACTCTGTATCAAGTTTAATGACGAGACGTATGGCGTCGTGGAGGAGGTAGCGAATAAACTCTTTGAAGGAAACAAGAGCCAAGCCGTCAGGTACATAATCAGGCGATACAAGCAATACACCACGAGAAAACACAAACAACGCAAGAAGCAAAGCATGAGTGAGGGTGACGGCAATGATTAATATATGCAATTTATATTTGCTGGCCTACAAAATAAACGTGAAGGGTGGGAAGGCATGAGTTCTGTACCAATTGATGTGTTTATAAAGAGAGGGGGGAGTGCCGTAGTTAATTCTTTGAGAGAGGTATTGAGAACTATAGGTTTTGAGAAGGCTGTAAGCAATTACATAATGCGTGTAATGAGTAGGGAAGAACTTAGGGATTACTTTGATGATGTCTGTATTGTTGCTGGTGATGAAGCCTTACCCAAAATGCCTCATGATCTTGATATGAGGAGTGGCAAAACGATTCATATATATCTCAGTGTGTATATGCATGGTATAGCGAGTCTCAAGTATTCTGTAGAGAAAAACGAATACACCGATCTTGCTTTTCACATTGAACCACCCAATGATGATGATTATGTCGTAGCAAAAATACTCAGTGAAAAAGTTGTTGATTTAAGCAATATTAATTTGCACACAAAGATTAAAAAGATCAAGAGGGTTCTTGAGGATCAGTGGAGTGTTTCTAAGCAGTTAGAACTTTTGAATTTGATTATTAATGAAGCACGTAAGTTATCGAAACAATGCGGGCTAGTGCTAGCCCTCATGGATGGGACTATATTGCCGTTACACATAAACTTGGAAATAGCACCAAAGTCCAAGGTATTTGCTGGTTTACTTGATGAAATTGTGAATAAGGTATTGAAAGAGGAAACGAGGTTATTCTCGGGCTTTAACAAGTTGTTCAGTGATGTACTAAACAGTGATGGATTGGTGCTTGTGGGCGCTGTGAAAAAATCTAAGGATAAGTCGCTCCATGCAGCACTGAATATTATAACAGGCGATGAGATTTCTGATCAAGTGCGCCTTGCAAGTATTATGGATGAGAAAACGGTTTTGAAAAGCTTCGCTAGGGAGTACAGGTTTGGGCTTTTCATAGAGAAGCTAGCCAGGCTTGGTATTGGGTATGGTGGTTATAATGTGGATGTTTATTACGTGAGGGGAGACATGACCATGTATCCCCTAAAGCTTGAAATCCTACCGTCCACAACATTACCAAGTAATGTCGTAAGCGCCGTTCCTCATTTGTTAGCACATATGGTAGTGGAAAGCAACAAGCACACAATCGTGACAAGAAGAACCGGTACTGGTTTCCTAAAGATACCAACGCTTCGTCCTATCGACATAGTTGATCAAGAAATCAGCATGAAAGGTAAGGAAGAGGTGGTGAGGAGTGCTTACTTGCTTGAGGAGGTGTGGGAAACGGTCAGGGATATTCTTGTCGAATGTGCATACACAAAGGGGAGGTGCTCGCTCTCGAAAAAGTATGTAGAAAGTCTCACAGGTGGTGAGACATGATTAGGGGCAAACAGAATGGAGTGGTTGAGGTGATGGTTAAAAAAGACACTTACATTGGCGTTGTAATTGATGGAATATTAATAGGCGAAAAAGAGACGCCGTCGGCAAAGCATGCATGGGTCGTTGCCAAGAGGAATGATGTTGTGTTAGGCGATTTCGTGAAGGTTGTTGATAAGGATCGCAACATCGAATTCATTGGCTACATATCTAATTTGTTTGATAAATCCAAATTTGGTCTGCCCTTGTCCACTGCGTTAAGCGCTGTTGAGGAGAGGAGAGGCGTTACTGATATAGAGCAGTATTCGAAGAACCCCATACTTTTCATTAAGATTACTGTAACCAAGATTTACAATATGGAGAACAAGACCTTCGAGGATCCAATAAGACCAATAATAGTCGGTCTTCCCGTTTATTTCTTAGACAAGGAGGAAGTAAGGCTAAAGGCGCTGGGTTTGAACCTTGACTCTGGTCTCAAATCCTATGGACCAATACATATTGGTTCGCTTTACATTAGGCAAGATGTGCCCATGTATTTGGAGTCGGCATTTGCGTTTAACCATGTAGGCATATGGGGGATGCAAGGCAGGGGGAAGAGCGAGACTGCTACTGTGCTTGTTGAGGAGCTAGCGAAACTCGGGTGGGCCGTGGTGTTGTTCGACTTACATGGTGAATATAGTGAGATTGACCAACCAAAGAGGGCTGGCGATGAGGGACTCAAAGTGAAAAGATTAATACTTGGAGATAAGCACGGCGATGAATCTGGAGAGAGCATCAAACTGGAGCTACCTTGCTTATTACCCCCCGATAAAGCTATTGACCTTCTTCTTGATGCTGTGAGAATTGCTGATGATGCGAATCCCCTCTCTGGGCAAGGAATAGAACTCTTGGTAAAGCTATACAAGGGTGTCGTTTTGGGCGAACCCCTTAAGGGTAAATCATCTAAATCATCTAAAGGTTCAAGTACTAGAAAAATACCTCAACCACAATCTTGGGGGAATTCACGATGCCCAGGTGGTGAATCAGCACCGCAATTATTTTTTGAGGGTTTATTAGAGAAATTAGACGAGGTTGGGAAATTTCTTAGATATAACGACCAAACAATAGAAGCCGTCAGGCGTAGGTTGGAGATAATAAATAAGCCAGAGTTATGGGGTGGTAGTTTGGATATAAAGGAGGTTGTGTTACCGGGTTTTGTTACATTGGTTGATTTATCGAGATATATGCCCAAGACAATAACAGGGGAGGGGTTCGATGTTCCTGCCAAAATAATATTTGCGGAGTTCCTTAAGAGGTTGGTTGAAGCTAAACAAAAGACCCATGAAATCGACCCTGAACTCCCCGTTGCGGTGGTCGTTGATGAGGCTGGTAGCTTCTTCCCGCCTGAAAGCCAGTTCTGGACTAGGCTTGGTAAGGGTTTTATTCGCCAAGTCAGGAAGCTACATAACGGCTTGATTGTTATTGCGCAAAGCCCTAAGTATCTCCATCCAGATATTGTTGGTCAAATTGGGACGCACATAATATTTAGGATTACTGGGAATGCCCTAAAGGAGTTAAAGGAGCATGTAGACATGGAAGATGCAATCTTTGAGGATTTAAAGACCTTGGATAGGATGGTTGCATATGTTTTTGGTGATATGACGGATTATATGCCCATCAAGATTAGGGTGAGAGAACCCAAGGTTAAGCATAAGAAATTCCTCGGGTTGTCTGAGTAGTGTTTTTCTTAAAATTCTCCTTTTCTTCTTTTTATTATTAGGTCTAGGTTTTTGGTGCATAGGTCTTTGTGCATTGTTATTATTTCGAGCATGTTTGTCTCCATCAAGTCCTTCGTGCTGTACCTCCTCCTGGCTTTGAACCTCATGAACGCATTTCTCCTGGGGCTCCATATGTACACATTCCCATCCATCTTCGCCCAATAGATCCACACCGAGGTATCATAACTATCAATTAGATAGTAGGATTTCCTCAGTGAGTTCATGCTTATGCCGAACACGTGCAACCTCACATCAGGCATCGCTCGCCTAACGGCACTCAATACCTTATTCACCAGGGGTGGAGATTTCATCATACAGATAGAACCGATGCCCCAGTACCTGAACTTGTCAGGTGTTACGCCGTGTGACTTATAGAGGTCTAGGGACTCAAGCCACTGACTGGGGTCATCGAATCCCTGCAGGACAGGGACTATTTTATCGATGACCCCTAGGTCTTCTGCCAGGGCCACTAGTTCCACACCATGCTCGACAGTCCTCCTAATGCCGTCCTTAATTGGCAAGCCCCTTGGGTGTAGGATATCTAACGGCAGGTCTAGGGTGGCTATGTAATCGGCCCCTGCCTTAAGTGCGAACTCAAGGTAGTCCTTCTCGGTATATGGATAATCAAAGCCGTTGAAGTCTGTGTAGAATTGTTGGGCGCCCGAATCTACGAATAACTCACCACCAAGCTCCTTGATTAACTTGAAGTCATCGCTCATTACGAACCTGCCGTTACTGTAGTACATACCTGCTGACAATAACCAATTCAACGGCTTAATACCGCTATTAACAACAACGTCCAAAACAGCACTTAAACCTGCCAGGAACAGTCTCGGGCAAAGCATTTGTGATCCCACTTCCCTAAGTACTGTTGGTATCGCTTCCCTAAGCAATGTGGATGGTGTAATACCTAATGAATTAGCAATCCTAACTACCTCTTTGTAAGTCTCATATGGAACCTTTATGCCTAAGGTCTTCCAGCTCTCTCGCTTCACAGAATACGGCATAGTAATACAAGGTATTTAAATGTATTTCTGAGAAATACACTTAGGTTAACCTAAAACTACGAGACCCCCTCGTAGGGGTTGGCGGTGGTGACTAAACATGTGTAGAAGTCAATGAACCAATAAGCATTGTGTCAAGGACTTTGTTTGTATCTTGGCTATCTCGAGTTTTTGCTGTATCCATTGGTGAGGATGCTACGGTACTCACTGCAGTGGTGTCTCACAGCTTCGGCTAGGTACCTAATTAATAATTAGTTATTACTGGGTTCGCCATCGCCGTTGATTAAACGGCACAGCCGAGATTGGCGATATAGCGATGAGCCAGCCGTTTGTGATCCCCACTGCAGCGGCTTCCATAAGCACTACCCACCATGTTCTTCATGACATGTTCATCACGCTTATTTTGACTAATTCCTACCCCCATATGCATTACTTTTGCCTAACTGGTTGATTGGGGGTGGGTAGATGATGGGGTTCGTGCCTTCCCTCTCTATAGCTTTGTAAAACGATTTATGGGTTTCTTGCAAACGAGGGGTTCAACCACGACTGAGAAACCCATTTGTCTCTAACGCATGTAGAAACTTAATTACCAGGAATTATCATACACTCATAAAACGGCAATGAAATGAAAAAAGCACGATGGTGTTCATTTAAAATGCACTCACTTTGTTTAAACCCCCTCTTTTTCAGACAAAATAAGATAAGGATTGAATGATGTACGATGCCGTCAAGTAAATAATCTATTTATTTTTCGATTATGATCCTCTATATATAATGGCTATATGATTTATGATGTCTCGTTATTATGTACTATTTATACACCCTGTGTTCTACTAGTGTAGTGCCTAATAATAACTTTCACAGAAAATAAGATAAGGGTTGAAAAGTTATTTAGACTTCATAGAGAGAGGGGGGTTAAGAAATTCGGGTGTTCATTTAAAATAACACCCGGGGGTCTTGAGTAATTGAATTGCTATGATACACATCACGTCGCTCGGTGTTTCGTGGTGTGTTTCGTGTTTTTCACGAACGTGCTTTGGTATACCTCTAGTGTATACCTCTGGTGTACACCAGTAAGGTATACCACCTGTGTATGCCAGTAATGCCACCGTTTTTGGTACCCACTGGTGGTATAAGCATATGGTTTACTTTTTTGGTTAATACTCTTTTATACCAGTTAGGTTACCTATTCATTGATGGAGAAAAACCTGGATCAAACCGGTTTTGGGGAGGACAAGTCCAGGGAGAAGCGAGAGATAGTGAAGCTCTCTGACGCCGTGAAGGCGATACTCGATAGTTTGAAGAACACGGTTGTTGATTATGTCTGTAGGAACGACGTTAATAGGGAATCATGCGAGAGAATACTTAGGCGTAGGTTGTCCTACAACATAATCATTGAGGCACTAAGCGATGTCGTGCAAGGCGACGAACTCCTAAGGCTAAGGTTTGTTGGGAAGGCGCTCGAGTTTGCCCTGGGCGAGGGAGCATTCATACTGACATGGAAGGAAGCGATTGACCAGAAAATCAACGAGATGGAGAAATCCAGAAAAGGAGAGAAGAGGGACACTAGTCCCTCTATTGATTGCACAAAGAACCGAGAAGCATGCAGACAACTCGTGGAGCAATCAATAAGTGAGCTAAGGAAATCGCTCGACCTCGGCGAGTAACCACTGCAGTGATGCATATGCCTCAATCAATCATTGAGGCCAGCGGCATTGACGGCTTAATAAAGTTCCTAACCGATGTTTACTTAAACGGTGGGGACAAGGATGAGGTATTCAATTTAGTCAAGCCACAACTGGTCGAGAAGGATGTGCAGATACTAACCAGGAGTGCCTATGCCAAGGAGACGGTTGTCGCCATGAGGACAAGCGCAGGCGATATACTACTGCCTGACCTACTCACTAGCAATGTGCCGAAGAACATGGAAGTAACAGAGACAAGGATGGAGAAGGTGTACACAGGCAGGTTGGTCGCGGACGACGTTGAAATGAAGTACATATCCCTGGATGAAATAAACACCATGGGCAGAGTTAAGGTGTTCGGCGCGAAACTAGGCATACTAGGCAAGTCAGGCTTTGTGAATAACCTGTTCATAATAATCAAGGCAGAACAAAAACGAAGGGTAGTTCTAGACTTCGAAAAAATAAGAGCTACGTATGATTTCACGGTCGGCGACTACATCAAAAACGCATCAATACTAGTAACGACATTCGCCCCAGACATCGTTGGTCTCGATGACGTAAAACTAGCACTAATAACCACAGGAGTGGGTGCTGGGCCCCTGGCGAACGAGAGGTTCACATTAAATACACTGCTCATTGGCCCACCGAGTACAGCAAAGACGAAGTTGAGCCTATCCCTATGTGATGTTGTTGAGAGGTGCGCCTTCGTGTCAGCCTCGGAATCAACGGAGAAGTCACTATTGGCTGCGTATGACAAAGACACTGGCGAGTTATCGCCAGGTCCTTTCGTGCTATTGAGCGGTAACCACTTGGATTTCGGTATTGTGGTAATCAACGAGGCACAGAAGTTAAGGAACGTCAGCGAGCTAAGGGATGCGCTCGAGGAGCAGTTTTACGAGGTTCACAAGGGAGGAAAGCACCTGAGTGCCGAGACTCGTGTTGGTGTTGTTATGAACATGAACCCGGCACTCGGCGATCTAGCCGTTAATTTCATTGATAACTTCCCAAAGCCTTGGGATGCAGCTATCCTGTCGAGACTGGACATGATAATACCAATACCTGGCGTCATGACTAAGGAGAGGTTCCTAAACATAGCCAAGGCGATTGTTGATAAGTTCCAAGGCAGGGTTCCTAGGCAGGACAGTGATGCGTTGTGGTCATACATCAAGTACGCCAGGTCGCTGGACCCCTACATATCGCAAAACACGGAGAAGTATATAATAGACACGATGGGTAGGTTATTCGATGAGTTCAAAAACAAGGGCTTGCAAGTCTGGGTTAGGACGGCGGTTAGTTTCCTAAGGATTGTTAAGGCATTCGCAAAGGCATTACTCGTTAAAGAGGTCACGCCGAGCTTCGTTGATTTCATAATCAGCATACAAAAACACTGGCTCAATAGGCTTGTGAACCCTGACATGAAGACTATTTACTACGCAATACTGAGCGGCAGTGAGGTTAAGTTCGTGAATGCAATGCTCGAGTTAATGCGCAGTAATTGCACACACGAAACTGGTGGTTGCTCACTTATTGAGTTGGCTAGGATGATTGAGGAAATGATGGAGCAAAACGACGATGTGAGACAATCGATAGAGGACATGATGGCGAAGAGAGGCTACAAGACGCTAACGGCATACCTCGATGAGGTGATAATAACCACGCTAACTAGGGGACCAAGCTCGCCAATCTATAAGTGCAGGGAGGGTAGGTCGTTCGAGGAAATAAGGTGGTGCATAGCATGAGGTGTCCTCGATGAGACCGAAGATAGAGTCAGCAAACGGTGAAACGATCGTTTGCCTGGGTGACTATAACTGCATTAAATGGGTTAGGGGTAAGGAGAAGCAAGCATTGCTCATACTTAATGCAAGTTGTGATGAAGCCAGGGAAACACTAAGGCAGTTGGGTTATGATACCAAGGCAATCACGGAACTAACCAAGGACGCATGCAACCAATGCCCGCCTATAGACCCCAGGTTCTGCAAAAACCCTGGGGCCATCAACACATGGAGACCAATGTATATACCGTACAGTAAATACAACACCTTACCCGCGAAAATCAAGGATTTAATCAATGAACTGATGAGGAGAGGCATCATTAAGAAACTAACATGTTGTGTCCAGTACAATGAGGAGTGCAGGTGCGTAAAGACCGACCACGGTTATTTCGTAACCGCCGAGGTGGTTGATTACGACAAATGCATTAAGTACTCAAGGGGCGAGTGCGTTATGATGGTTAGGCAGGCGATTTACGAAATTCTCAAAACCCTAGAGCACCCTTCCTAACGCCCGTATGGGTAGTCTTCGCATCCTAGTGGGTCTTTTTCGCAGGTGCACTCGCTGTAGTCGGTTCCGTGTAGTTTATGTTCGAGCCAGCACTGCAGTGATATCACGAGTATCTCACTGACCTTAACCATGCGATTAGAAGATACGCATTAGCGTTAATAACGCTAATGCTTAGCGATTGCCGTGGATTTTGAGGAGGATGCCCGTTAAATTCAAGGCTTTACTTTCTATGCCGTGACGGCAACACCCAATTCTCTAGCCCTAGCCCGAGTCCTCGGGCTTGAGTACAACGGCTTAGCACCAATCCTCTCCAGGTACCTATCAATCAAAAGCACAAGCTCCCTCTCGTTCATCCAATTATTGGCTCGGTTGAGGGCAACCAGGTACTTCATCCTAGCCTCGGCAATCCCTCGGCTAATCCTACCCTGCCTGTAGTCACGCTCTATAGACTCCAGGAGACACAATACTTTGTCCCTGCCTTTATACCTCCTGCACTCGGGGTACTTCAACCCACCCATACGTGTTTTGAGAAAAAGCGGGTGAATTTAAGCCTAAACTCACGACAGTATCCTCTCCGCGTACTTAGCTATCAACAAGGCACCCACAATCACGAGTACGGCAACAATTACATAGGCTAGGACTTTTGGTATGGAAGCCACTGCAGTGGGGTACGGCGTAACCACGCCCGTCGCGTTGTTCTGCCTAGCCGTGTAGTAACTCGATGGCGTCATGAAGAGCACCACAAGCACAATAGCGAACAAGGCAAAGGCAACCAAGGCAAGCCTAGCCGAAGCCCTCATTCCTTGTCACCCCTCATGATAATCACCGCATCGCCAACTGTGACAACCCTCCTCGCCCCGCTGTACTTTGCAAGCAAAGCCTCACTAATCAACTCCTTCCTCCTAAGCACCAACCTGTCCCTAGCGTCCTCGCTAAACCTGAGCTTTTCCAAATACAGCTGGAGCATCACGTTGAACTCCAGAGTGTCCCACGCACTCTTCAGGGCATACACACCCACCCCAGCCACCCCAGCAATCGCCCCATCCAACGCCATTACATAGAGCAACGAGGCACCGAGCACCGCCACGAGCACGTACCCAAAAAACACCAACGCACCCACCAACAAGGCACCAACCAAACCCAGCACCAACCTAGTTCTGTCCATCAAGGAAACAACACATTTTGTTTTTAAATAAAGCTATCGCCCAATCCTCACTCACCCACCTCGCCAACCTCGCCATATCTTCTCTCCATCTTTTTAAGCTTCTCGGACGCTTGCGTGACAGCTGTTTGCGTCACGTCTCCCGTGCCAGTAGGCTCATGGATTATCAAAAAGACACGAAGCAGTAACGAGTACCAGCACTGGTACTCCATATAGTCAGCCCCATAGTTAGCCTCCAGTTTCTTCCTGCCCATGCATTCATCAAAATAATTCTTAATGGGGATGCCGTACGCACGCTCAAAACTATCGCTAAGCCACCTATTGTGCCTGGCGTAATCAAGCACAGCCTGCCCAGTCTCCCTGGCAGTCACCAACAAGTTGTACAAGTCAATGTCCCTATCAATCCTCGCACTCATAAGCGTAGTCACAATACGCCAAAAAGCACCTGGCGAGAAAATCGCGCTATCTACACTCATCCTCACCACCCAGGGCAAGCCTGGACGCATCAATAATCAACTGCTTCTTCCTCTCATCAATCTCTCTCTCAAGCCATCTGGGCAAGCCGAACACCGCCATGAACGGTACCACATCCACATAAAGCTTTTGGTAAACGGGCACATACCTTACGTACTTGCCGTACTTCTCGGGAACAGTGACCTTCGCAAGTCTCTCATACGCAAAGAACCACCTATTGTCCTTATAGACGTGTCTCACGCTTATGAATTCACCACCTTGTCTCATGATGTCTGGTACCAACTTTGGTGTTACGGACGTCGCAATAACCACAGAGGCACCCCTCCTAGCCACCCTAATCACCTCCTTAAACATCATGTACATCCTACGCCACCTCCCACCCATGGAGTACATCGTTGTCGTCACCAAATCATCCATCAACAAAATCTTCCTTTCCTTGCCGTCTCCTGCTAAAAGCTTTGGTGCATCTCCCATGAACCTTTCTAAATCCGTTATTCCCGTATAAAACGCCCATCTATATGTTTTATCCAAACCATCGGGTTCATTACAGTACTTGCACATACATAGCTCGCCGTAATTCTTCTCAATGTATGAAATGCAATCGTCTATGCTATCTCTCTCGCCTTTAGTGCACAAGTATCTAATAATACCCGTCTTCAAGGCATAGTACGCATAGCTCGTTTTCCCAAAGCCACTCCTGCCGACAATAACAATCGGCAAGAACCAACCAACTTGCAATGCTTGCATAATCTTCCTGGCTAAGGTTGATTGCTCCCAATACCACTGAAGCACAGCTCTTGAATTCTCATCCACAAGCCCATATTTCAAAAAGGCATATTTTAATTTATCTAATCGGCTAATCTGGGTCTCGTGGTAATAAATATAATAATATAATAGGTATTAGAGACTAGATTTTCAACCATCCATATGCTTGGGCAAACCCGAACTCTGCGTCCACGTCGTACTCGCACTTGATGGCTGGGCGGACGCACTTAATCACGACCTGCCTATACACCTTCTCCCTCTCCCTAATGTCGTTGGTGTTCTTGGACTTCTCGAACTCCGCAATGATGTTTTCGGCACAAGCCTGCACTGCAGTGAATATCGACTCCGCAACGTTGGGCCCAATGCCTGTTATCGGCAAACCAGCATTCTGCATGCATTTCAAAAGTTTCGCCTTATGCCTATGCCAATAAATGTGGGGCGGAGGTATCAATTGCTCAATGCAGTCATAAACGATTGAGTAAAGCTCCTCAAGGAACCTCCGAGGCTCTAGCAATCCAGGTGGGACTTTCTTAACATCCCCAGGCACCGGCTCCGCAAGCAGGTTGCTAAGCTCCGCGAGGCAACCCTCATACTCCCTATCAATGCGCGTGTACCTAACACTGACCTGGGACACGTCATTCATGTACTAAGCCTTAAATAAATCCCTATTGCTCGTTAATTGATGTACTACGAAGACAGGAGGAGGGACGTGATTAGTGCTGGGACTATTGTGGCTTTGATAATAGCACTGGTGTTCCTGGGCACCTGGCTCTTCAAAGCACTAGCCACGCCAGCCAGGGGCATCTACAATGGAACCCAGTTGGTCGGTAACTCGATTAGTCAGTACGTGAACACGTCAGACCCATGGAGCAATCTGTTCAACACCATGGCTAACAACGTCTATTCACCAATGCAACAGCTAAGCCAGTGGCTTGGCAACAAGACCGTGGTTGCCGTTATCCTCTCGATAGGCATAATAGTCATTGCCCTTGAGGTGTACACCAGGAGGGAGACCTACTAATCTTTAGGCTTAAATATCGCATAGGTGATTAATCACTCGCTATGCCGTACCAGCTAATGATGCCTGGGGAATATGGTATCCCCTACTACGGACCACCGAGGTTCATTTTACTACTGGTACAACCACAGCACCTGGAGCCAAACCAAGCACCACAGAGCCCGCCTAGGGCTGTGGTGGTGCTCCCGCACGAGATGTCCATGCAGTTGTGGCATAAAATAGCGCTACCGCCCCAATTCACGCCACCCACTGCAGTGACTCCCGTCCCACCCACGGCGATACCAACCGCACCACCGCACATAACCCAAGGCACGGGAATCTTAAACTTAAATAACCCAGCTACGAGGTGGTGGTGATGTCGGTGTCCAACCCATTCCAGCCATGGACTTACCAACCACCAAAGCCGAGTAAAGCCTTGAGCGAGCTTAGGGGACACCCACCGATATGGTATGGTCCAGTCAAGGGCCCACCGCTCCCCAAGTCAGTCATTGAGGAGATACTGAAGGAATACAGGGAGGCAATGAGTCAAGGAAAGTTACCAATAGCCTACGGACCAAGTGGTCTAGTCACGGTGCCCACACCCACGTCAACACCCAAACCCCAACCGCCACGTGCACTATCACCCACACCGCCTGTGCCTACACCTACGCCACCGTCTCCACCAACACGTGTAACACCGCCAATTGGGGCCCAGCCGTTTGTGCCGCCTACACCCAGGACGGCTACACCCACGCCCACCACCGCCCAGCCAACCCCGCCGCCATTTGTTATTGTGACCGAGTTGGGCTTGACGCCCCCACCAGCCATACCCAACATCCCACCCCACATACTCCTCAACCTACCCGAGCTAGAGCTAACACCTGAAGAGCTGGCTAGGCTACTTAGGAGACCGCGTTTGTTAGCGCCAGCGTGAGGTGGTTGGGGCGTGCCAATCATTAACATAGACACTGGCGGGAGGATTGGGAAGCCGAGCCCGCCCAGCGGCTCTGCACCACCAACGACAAGTGGTGGTGCTGGCACGGGAGGCAGTACACCGCCACCGCCATCGCCACCACCGCCTAAGCCTCAACCAACGCCGGACGCCATGCCGCCGGCCAAGCCGGGCGAACCACTGCTTGAGGGCGTTGCTCCGTCGGTCGGTGCCCTAAAGACGGTCGTGGATTCAACAACGCCAACAACAACGGGTGGTGCAAAGCCACCCGCAACAAGCGGTGACTCTACACGCACCAGCACCGGAGGCGGTAAGCCACCAACGACACCCACTACGACAACTACGACACTACCCAAGCCTGGTAAGCCGGTTCTTGAGGGCTTGACGGCGCAGTCCACTGGCACCGCCCAACCCCTGCCAACGGTAACACCGAGCGAGCTGACACAGCCCGGCGGCCTAGGAAGTGCATTCATGTCGAGCGCCTTCCAGCAATCAATCAGCCAGTTACCGCCTGGCACCACGATAACGTGGACGGAGACAACAACCACGAAGCAACTAACCCCAGCCGAGAAGGCTGGCTACGAGGTAGGCAAGTGGTTGGCTGAGCACGGCAGTGTAGGCGCAC